>JAAUYG010043872.1_pt1 | contig 13264 bp, 15 predicted proteins | sample 7278091 | NCBI WGS metagenome assembly JAAUYG01 (sample SAMN14350201, study PRJNA611818) | marine sediment metagenome | isolation source: surface marine sediment (0.6m) | place: French Polynesia: Moorea | collected 2018-08
TAACAATCTACTATTTAAATCTTTCCTTGATTTCTTTTGCCTTTCTTTTGGCTTGGTCCGCATCTGGTTTGCGCCCCGTGGCGGGGGGGGGCCCGCCCCTGAATATTTGGAAGGGGTATTTACTTAAAGAAACTAAATTACCAGGACTGGAGATAAGTCTCTCATATGGTCTCATACCCCAACCATACTCCTAGCAAAACACATTTTAGTAGCATCAGCTCCCACACTTCAATGATTCAACAATATTCACTGCCCTCCCCCCTCCCCATACAGTAATAACACTATGTTCTAAACAAAGGACTAGACATAACTTGCATAATACGCAGAAACCTGAACTCAGTTGTTAACATACAAATCCAGAGTGTTGTCTTCTACTTTTGCAAAATCATCCACCAATGTCTATAAGCTGTTTAAAAGGGCCCATTACAAATTTTCCTGAGAAAATGGCCTCTGATATATCTAATCCTTTCATACTAAAACATGTCTGGGTATATTGTTGCCTTGCTCCTCAATGATCCTAAAAAAACAAATTATTTCTGAATGAGTTACATTTCAATGCTCTTGATACCACATTCCCCAGAACTATGAGGGCTGGAAAATCGCATCGTAACAGACACAAGTTGCATTGGAATTACATGCACTTACAGCAGTCCCCATGATTAAATAATCTTCCCCCAACACCATTCACCTGTGACGCCAGTCACGCCACTCTTACATGCTCAGTATAAATATCCCTCCATTTTAAGACCATATTCGATCTGAAGACCACAATACATGTATTGTGACTGTTAAAATAGGTGGTCTCAAAATGCAAGGACTATTGTATATCTTACAGGTTTTACACCTAACATGTTTTGGGATTAGTAACTCATTGATAGCAAACACAAACGTATTACCCTGTAGATTCTATTGTACATCCACGTTTCATTTGCTCCTGAACCTTCACACGGCAATGCAATGTTAAATGGGGAGATACAGTAATACATGATAAAAGTCTGGTATTAATTAAAAGATTTCGGACTAATTATGCAATACAGAATGGAAGTGTCGGGATCACAGGAAATTCTTTGGTGCTAGTGGTACATTGAAATGCGAGCACTTTGACAATAAAACATTCCATTCTAATTTTCCACTGCATAAAGAGAAGCGGAAGGAAATATTGGCTTCTATCCTGAAACACATTGCATCAACATACATGTAAGCAGCATCTCAATGGATATCAAAGTCAGTTTGTAGTTGAAAATGTAAATATTGTCTTTTCACAAACATTTTGTTTTTAAATGCAATTCAGGTGACATGCTAGTAATGGGTATATTTGTTCATAACATGCTATAGGAAACCTACAGGTGTCCATAATACTACATGTCAACTGAGTGCACATAAATTAAAATGTCAACACAGCTTTCCCTAGTTCTACAATCTCAGAAACTCTGAAGTCCAGGTATCTGTGGCTTATTGTGACGGTATATCGTCATCAAGGGATCTGGGGGCTTCTTCCGTTTCCTCACTTTCAAACTCGACTAATGCAGCATCCCTGTTCACTGTGTCGCCAGGTTTATACAACACCTGCTTGATAACACCAGGCTTGTGGGCTCGGATAACGTACTGAAAGAGGCAGATTTTATACAAATATATTCCCTTATACCAAGAAGAAAATTGTGTGTCTAGCTGGTAAATTTTTAGCTAGTTTATATCAACATTGAGGCTAAGTACACATGGTGTGGAGATTACTAGTAGTTCCTTTTCATTTAGACACTTGACAGTGGTCAAATTAGTTCTGTTCTGCAGTAGTCCCTCTATTTTAAGACCACCCATGGGACCACGATGTCCAACATTGCAGGTAGTCTTAGAATAAAGGTTCAATAGTACCCAAAAATTGCACTTTGGGACCAATTATGTGGCCCTATTGTTAAGGTGGTCTTAAAATAAACTTTTTCTTTATAATAGATGGACCCTTATAGTGTTAATACTGGGGCTCCAAAGTATTCATATTTCCCTATTTAAGTACATACACACCTCCATTTTCATAGCTATAAGTACGACTAGTGGGTCGCCAGCCTCCACTGTGTCACCCGCTTTGACGTTGACCTTTTCTATGACACCAGGCATTGGTGCCACGGACCCTTTCTTCGCCTTGGAGCTCTGCGTAGCAGTGACAAACTTTGGGGAAGGAAGTGTGAACTGGTATCCCCCTTCCTGTAAAGACACAGACAACAAATCCCACTTAAATTACATGCAGCATAACAGAACAAATTAACAGTCTGTGGCTAGTGTATACAGTTGGCTAAAAAAACAAAGATACGTGGTACAAGTCCATACAGCACTTTACCTTATAAACAATAAACCACTTTCTTTGCATTGCAGAATATTAGCAGAACAATTATGTCTCCAGGTTTATGTGGTAAAAATAACAGAAATGGAATTATGAAACAGAACAGAACCATTTTAAATTGCCAGTTTTCAGAAACATTTTCTTTAGTACAGAATCGAACTCAGTTCACAAATCACATTAAAGCAGTCATTAGAGAGTTTTAGTTCCCAGCGTTCAACTTAAAACCTTTGAAATTTCTGTTGTATAACGTCACAGAATTTGCTGTTGCATCATAACAGCGCATGGATATCCCAGAGTTGAAGTACAGTGAGAGAAAATCCCTGCGCTGTTGGGACGTAACAACAAATTGTGTGATATTATACAATGCAAATCCCAAAGGTTTTAAGTTGAACGCGGGAAACTAAAACTCTCTATTATCACTTTTAGACAGCTTTGATGCCAGCCTCAAAGCCCTGACACTTCAAACAGTAAGACCAGACAAATGTATCGCAGTTAGGAGGCACTCCTTGCCTTGATGAGAGTGAGTCAAACTTTTCAAAGATAAAAAGTTCTACTGGACTCTACATTGTATTGTAATCAGCAGACGTACGGGAGCAAACACATGCAGAGTGTCTCCATTTTGTACAATGTTGGCTTTGGTTTGAACGCCATTAATTCGGCAGACGAGCTGAGTCTTGTCTCCGAGGCTTTGTAAAGCAGCCGTCACATGATATACCCTGTCATCGCAGGCCAACGTGAATGAACCGTCCGGATTGTACGTTACAACGACTTCCTTGTCTGAATTGATAGAAATGATCAAATGACGTCTCAGAAGAGTGTTGAATAGAGTTGTCATAGGATACATTTGTTTAATAAATAAAGCATACAGAAGTATACAAAAAACTTTCAGATAGAATGATACATCATCTCTAAAATCTACAAAACCAACGACAATCACAAAGCACAATATCCCCACAGCATTCAACAGGTAATAGCATTTCTCTCTGTGAGACATTTACATTATACAATCAAATAAAGAACTTAATCATTGCTAAAAATATCTGCTTGAGGTGTTTAGTCATTGGACACAGGTTATTAGGTAATATTATGGGTCCAATTCGATTGTCTTGAAATATCTTACATTACTCTTCTGTATGAATATGTATATCTGGATCAGGAGAAGCCGCTCTGGCCTCTTCAATCTGGATCTGAATACTGTCTTCCACCATACCTTCCTCTCCAGATTTCAGTGACACTGTCCTTTTGTGTGAGTGGTTGATACGACAGCCGGCCTCATGGACGAAGGGAGAATACGGGTCTGTAAATACAACCTTCAACATCAATACATGTATTATTATTAAGAATCACACACATTGGGGTAGTAAAGAAGCATTAACTAGTGTACATAGTACGGCAAGAAAAGGAACCCTGCAAGTTTACCTCAAAAGTAGGATAGATTTCTACTACTATAATTGTAGTTCTCCAAGTCTTAAGCCTTCCCTTTAAATTTTCGCTTTGATGCCATCATCTATACAAAATGTAACTGGCAGTGATACCCAATAAGTTTAAACTTTGATACTTCCAGTCAAAAAACCTATCATCTACACTACATGTTCACATTTCTAATATCTTCTAAACGACCCTCATACCCAATAAGATTCAAACGCTGACCCAGTATATTTGAGAACGCCTCAAAAAATATCTTAACTTCAAAGTGATCTTAAGCATACAAAGCACAACAGTTGCCAAGTCAATTACTGGACTTAAGTATGCTTCCGGAAGGCCCACCCTGTCTATTAAGAGTCAGACCACCTGAGTAGTGTTTACCAGACCTTACAGCAAGCTGATCCGGTACCTACCATTCCCGCTGTAACCCCGGGTCCAGGTCCTATCCTGTTCTAACAGCACCAGGGCCACAGCAGCCTGACACAGCGTCTGTGTTGGCAATGTTCGCGTCGGGAACAACTCGCTGTAATGTTGTTCAATAAACCCGGTGTGGACCTCTCCCTGGGAGAATGACGGGTGACCGGCCAGGCTGTCCAGGAACCGAATGTTCGTGCTGAGGCCTACGATCTGGCAGTTGATGAGAAAACTGTTCTTATGGTGAGCATACTATTAAAAATTTTACACAAATGTTGTGGAATCACTACACTGCAACAGATAATTAGAAAAGAAACATTAAAGCCTCCCATTTAGTTCTCACAAATAACTTGTCACTACTAATATATGAGTGCAATGATGGGACATTCTCATGGTACGATATGTATGTTTTATGCAAGTGTAATGAAGATTATATTTATAAGATGCAGAAGTACAATATCCATAAGATACTACATGTAGTAATTACATGTACTGGTTGCTCATAGCACAGAAAATATAAGCATAATATATTAAATTTTGCCGTTACTCTTTAATCAAGTGACAACTGCCTTATCTACTTTTTTACTTTTTCACACTAAGCGTGATCACAGATGTATCTTAGCAGTTTTGGTCTGACTCAATAATCCTAGACATGTTGACATGAACCACCAAGTACAAGCCCAACCTCTTAAAACGCGAAATAGGAAGGGCATATGCACAGCCTTCAAACCAAAATATCACAATATTATTTCCGCAGTACTTCGCAACCATTTAAGAATTTGGAGCTAGTCTTTATTACATTTATGCCATACGCAAGCAACCATACCAAGATTTCTGACTCACATTATATTCTGCTAACGCAGATCTCAGTTTCTGTAATGCCGATGTCCTTTCATCAGCCCACACCACAAGCTTGGCTATCATTGGGTCATAGTGAACAGAAACCTCATCACCTGGCCAGGGAACAAGTACACAGTTACAAAATGCAGAATCAACAGAGAACTTCACTGCATATGTCATAAAATTGTTAACAAAGAAAAAAATCTATTTCTCTTCCATCACTCTCTTCATATTCATCAAGTGAAGTAACCCCCCCCCCCTCCCACCCCACATGCACCATTACTGTTCCTACTAGGACAAAGAAAGTACAGTCACCCAACTCCCCATAACAAAATTGCCCATAAAGATCCAACATCTTGAAGATCCAGAAGACCAAACACACCCTGCCTGACAGCTGTGTCAATCCGGAGATCAGTCCTAGGTTCTGGTGTGGAGAGATGTAGTAAGGGTCCTGCTCCAGGCATGAAGTTATTGTCTGGATCCTCTGCATAGATCCGGGCTTCGAAGGCATGACCTCGCAGCTTCAACATCTCCTGGGTGGTAGGGAGCTTCTCTCCTGCTGCCACCTGGAGGCAATGAACAAAACTACTGACATGGAATTGCGTCATATTTACATCCTACACTGCACAATAGCCGCATCCTGCACTTTAAACTGACCATTGTTAGCAAGAGGAACAACATGGAAAGTGATCATAAATTTATAAATATTTTTTGTGAATGACTGAGGGTAACTAGACTTGATACAGAGCTTTACTGTTGACAAGGGGTCAACAGCATATTTGTTTATTATTGTAAGCAAACATCATGAAATATTGGCTCCAAATGAATCTGTTTCCAAGTAACCTATTCTACTAACCTTCTACTACCACAACTGCAACTAACTACTATTACTACTACTACTACTACTACCAAGTTCACTTTATACCTTTAGCTGCCACTCCACTAAGTCTGTCCCTGTAATCATCTCAGTGACAGGATGTTCCACTTGGAGTCGAGTGTTCATCTCCATGAAATAAAACTTCTCTTCCTTGTCCATGATAAACTCCACTGTACCTGTACAAACAGGAATAATCAGATGTTAAAAACTTCCAATGCAATTCAGACACAGGATTTAAGTGAGAACTACTTTGTCACAAAGAAAGCAGTCTTAAAACATTCGGTAAACATGTAAAATCTATGATGGCGTATTGATTGCAGCACCACCTAGCGGTAGAGACGCCAACAGTCAGTCTGAGGAAGTTCACTGAACAGAGTGGACGAAAGTCTCACAAATAAGGAGAACCAAACTACTGTTTGCGACAAATGAAATCTTTCGTTTTGTTATCCTACCAAACTGATGAATCTCTTTGGATATGTAAAATCTTTATATAAGAGATCATGAAAAGCAGAGGTATACCTGCTCCAACATAATTGACTGCCCGAGCTGCCTTTACCGCCGCCTCCCCTATAGCTCTCCTGGTCTCTTCGCTGATTCCAGGCTAGAAACAGAATTACAGTGCAACATGGGATATTAATTAAATGTCAGTGATATTATTACCTACAGCAGTCCCACTCTAATAGGGAGACCCCTTCTGCAACATAATTCTGTCCACATTAGAGAGGTGGCCTTTGGTGAAAGGGAGCATCGGAAGAATAAAGAGTACTTGCTGTCACGATTTGCAGCCTCTCTATAGAGAGTGTCATTAAAGGCACGGATCAATGCAATTTTAGCAAAGACTCCATTTCCCCACTACAGTAGTCCCTTTATTTTACAACCCGCAAGTTTAAGACCACCCTTGATTATAAGACCGCTTGATTTGGTCCCAGAGGGCAATTTTCTGTGTGAAATGACCTTTATTTTAAGACCACCTGCAATATAAGACCACATTTTCTTGGTCCCATGGGTGGTCTTAAAACAGAGGAAACACTGTACTTGGAAAATTCTATGTGGTATTAGCATACACCTTGCAGCACAACTCATAGAGTACATGTCCATTTTGAGACAAAACAGGTAACTGCCAAAATTTTATTCTAGCCTCCATCTCTGCCACAGGTACCATAACCCCTCAATGTGTCCAGCAATTATGTGGCATAGAAAACATAACCTTTGATAAGACAAACCACTCAGGGTAGTATCTGACCATTTTACCCTCACAAACAGCTTCTTGTCTTAAGGCACCACTATTTAAAGGGGTCAATGTATTTCACTTTAAGCCTGTACAAGGCCCAGTACATATACCATGTATACAGTGGACCCTGTATTAAAACGACAGCCAATACAGCATGTAGAGAGGGCACAGATCTTGGTGGCAAATATACATGTATGTTCACTTTCGCTAATCCTGTTTTCTTTTATTTGTGCTCAAAATGTCAGAGGGCATCAGTTGTGAAGCAGTCACTATGCAGCAGATCGAGAAATTTTTTTACAAAAGTTTCCTCATCAAAGGAGGCTATGCTGAAGGAATGGGCAACAGCCCCACGGCCTCCTCCAGCAAAGAAGCACCGGGTTGGAAGACCAGAGAAAGAACAGATGACAACAAAGAACCGGCCCCAGGATCAGAGACCGCCCAGACTTCAGTCCAGGATCCACTGCCAACTGCTGATGCAGGAGACAACTCAGAAGTCCACCCCAGACCCTAAGCCTGAAGTGACTCTAGAACCCAGCCTGCCACAAGACAGACGAGGCAGGGCAATACAAGTCCTACACCACCAAGGAGAAACTATCAATCCTGGAAGAGGTAAAGCTCCATGGACTGCAAGCCATATCCCGCCTCTACAAGATTCCAGGTCCACCCTTGGTACAAAGAAGAAGCAGGATTACCATGATTACAGTCAGCAGCGAACCAAAGGCGGACACTTCCGGGTGCTGGACAAAAGGTATTATATGGTGAGAAGATAGACATGGCAATTCTTCGGTGTACAACTGTACATGTATTTTGGAACAACGAAATGACCAGGTTCCTGTTATCACAGAAAACATTATGGCATATGTCCGTGCCACTGTCCAGGAGAAGTTTCCTGACTTCCAGGCTAGTCGGGGATGGCTACAACAGTTAACGAAATGCCACAACCTTACCCTGTGTGCTCACACTGAACTTGCCCAGAGACTCCCCGCTGATCTGGAGGAGAAGATAGCCTCATTCCATAAATTCATAAAGGAGCTTCGCTTCTAAGGAGAGTTTGAAGACAGAGAAATTATCAACATGGATGAAACACCTTTTTTTACCTGGTGCTGGGCCGAGTTAACTGAAAAGGAGCCTAGACAGTCAAAGTGAAAACAACAGGCAGTGAGAAGCATCACCTGACAGTAGTTTTGGCTGTTGCAGCTGACAGCTCAGTTCTGCCAACCATGATAATCTTCAAAGGGAAGAGCAAGCCGTAGGGCATTCGAGTGCCACCGGAGCATGTAATTCGTGTCCAGGAGAAAGCATGGATGGATGAAATATTGATGTTGGACTGGATCAGAAATTCTTGCCGTCAACACACACAGCGACAGTCATCATTCCTGATAATGGACAGCTTTAGGGCACGCCTGACCCCTGGTGTGACAGAGGAAGTCAGGAAAGCTGGAGGTGTCACAGCCGTGATACCTGGAGGTTGTACAGGAAAGATCCAGCCCCTTGATCATGTTGATGTCAGCTTCAACAAGCCCTTCAAGACTATTTTGAGGGGAAAGTGGATCAAGTACATTCAAGATGAAGTTGCTCGGCTGCAGGCAGAGAAGAGCCAGGACAAAGTCAAGCCCCCTTCCAAACAGCTCATTGTCGATTGGGTTGTGGCAGCATGCAGGGGTATCAGCAACAAGAAGGACATGGTAAGCATGGTAAGAAGATTATTCGTCATCATCGGGATTGCTGCCAAGCTGAGCGGAAGTGTGGACCACCTAAGTCCACCTTGTAAGGAAGGATACAGAAAAGGATGAACTGGGCCATGCATTTGAAAGTGATGATGAAGATGAGGACTTCCATGGTTTTATCGAAGCAGAAATTGCCCAGCAATGGCTCAGGCAGTGACTGAGTAAATGTGATACTTGTGACATTGACACCGATATGAATATTTAGATACATAAACAGTTCATCGTATTCATGTGCAGTACGTACTTAATACACCTATGTTGAGGAAATATCAAAATAAAAGACTTGCTGTAACGTTTATCATGTTTTAATGTGCTTTATTGTTGTCTATTTCATTGGAGGCTACCCATATACAGTTCCCACTTCTGTGTGCTAGGCAATTTGTCCGCCATTTTTAATCAAGAAACGAAAGAAAACAATCACAATGTGAAATAGTATTTTTCGCTACAGCAAAGAAAAAAGAAGATTGGTAATGTTTGAATTTATAATATATGTGGAATATTTAAGTCAGAGAGACTGTAACAGAGTTGGGTTGTAGTAGGAGAACCAGCTCAATTGCACTAAACCGCTTGAATGCATGAGCGATATTTTCACAAGTTAGAACATCGTTAATGTCAGAGACTGTCCATTAGATTCATGTAAGAAAGTACGATTTGAATAATTTGTCATTTCTGAATTATTAAAGGGCGCCAAAAAATGCAATAAAGACCACCTGAAGACAGGTACCACGAAATGCTTTTGATGATCGATCTCACCAATAAACCTCTCTGTAACAGGGATAGAATATTTTGGCAAAAGGGACACACCCATTAGCAGGGGACTGATATATAAGATGCATACAGAATCAGGCTGAAGCTTTTACAGACATGACAGAGCAATCCTCTCACTGTGAAAGATTGTCCATTATCAGGTCACATCACCAGATCAGATTGACTTAGCTACACATCTGTGATGTCTCTACATGTATTTGTAGCTCTATAATCATGATAATATTATACTTAAGTCTAATATCACTGAATATGTGATGTGTACTCACAGCCGGGGCTTCTTCAATAATTTTCTGGTGTCGACGCTGAACACTGCAGTCTCTCTCAAACAGATACACGTAGTTGTCATGCTGGTCCCCAAACACCTGTACCTCTACATGCCTGGGAAAACATGGTACAGCATGACCCCACAATTAAGACAACTATGGTCGAGACCAATGGGGTCTTAATTCTGTGATGGTCTAGACTATGAAACAATACAGCACTACAGTAGTCCCTCTCTAATAAGGTCACCTAAGTCTGTCCTTATCTGCAAGAAACTGGCCACATTAGACAGGTGGCCTTTGGTGAGGGGGAGAAGTAAATAAATTGATAGTAGGTAGTAGCAGAAAGGTTAACATGGTTAATGGCCTTATTAGAGAGGATGGCCTCTGTTGAGAGTGGCCACTAAGCATGCTAAGAGAGGGAACACTGTACTAGCGTGTTATGCTTGGTCATCTAATAACTGGTCCTAATTCCGAGGTGATCTTAACACCAAGGTGGTCTTAATTTGGGAGTAGTCTCAAGGAAAGCTGCCACTGCAAGAAGCTTCAGTATCAATATGCTGCCCACTGATTTCACTATCAATTCACAAGTCAGTACCTGTTCCAGAATGTTAATAATTTATAGTAGGTGGTATGAATATTATTACTTTCAGCAGGTGTTGGATAACCCCAATGTGACTGTATACAACCATGTACAGTTGACAGGGTTGAGCCTGCTCTAAAGACCACCTACTTATAAGGACTAAATATTGCAGATCCCCAGGAGTATATTATCTATGTTACATAACCTTTATAGAAACACATAATACAGACATCACTCTACCACATGTAGTATCAACAATCACATCCACATTGAAAACCTTCACTAGCTACCACCAGTGTATATATCAGCCGCTATTCACTATTCAAAAAAGAAATGTTCTTAGTGTAATTTCATACCTTGGGGTTTCAACAAATTTCTCTATAAGCATAACATCATCTCCAAATGATTTCATCCCCTCGGTTTTAGCCGACTGGAGTTGAGCAGAAAATTCTTCTGGCTTCATTGCAATTCTCATCCCCTGAAAGAATTTTTACATGCCTCAACTCCAAGGTATGTTTCAAGACAGCTGGTTGTAATTATTGCTGTTGTTGTCAACACCACAAAAAGCTCTCTAATAGATACCAGCAATATATAACCATTCCTGCCAAATATTGTCACGTTAATTCACGGCAAATGACTAAACTGGTATCATGGGTATGTACCGAGGAACTTCATTTACATTTACAGTAACACCCACTCTGCTTTTTCCCTTTAAAAAGACTGCTTAAGAAAAAAGTTTGTTAACCTTTAAATTTTACTGGAAGGCAAGCCCAACAGAAAGGTTATTTATTGTTAATTGAATTGCCAGGTACTAAGAACAAACTGTGCCACAGTTACTGCATGGACTATTATCATGATTATATTATATGCACAACACTTGTTGAATGTCGACATTCCTCATAAATCTTCTCAAGAAGTCCTTTTCATCATTGTAATCATCAACACAAACCTGTTATTACCGACTGATACCTGGGGACAAGTACCAGGAAAATCTTAAGTCGAGATATGGACTCACTGTGCAGATCTTCCCATTAAAACCAGGCTGTACCACAGCTGCTATTGCCCATAGCTGCTCAGGCCATAGACCATTGTGCTAGGCGTGACAAGATGCCAAATGAGATGCCAAATTTGTGCCAGCTGGGAGGGATTATTATCCATTTTAGCATGAACAAAACGTACACTATTACAAATGTATCATGATTATCACATCCCATCACACAATGCATGAATGGCTATGCTCTAGCCAATCATATCCTATAGCATGTCCAATACATAAGGCATCCAGGCATTTCTAAACTTAAGCAGTTTTTAATGGATTTCGGGGTCCACTGAAAAGTTTCCCTTCTCACCTTGCCTCCTCCACCTCGTACAGCTTTGATCATGACGGGATAACCGATCTTTTCGGCTTCCTCTCTAAGACGATCTTCTGACTGCTCTTCCCCATGGTAACCTTCTATAATAGGTACTCCTGCAGCGGACATGATATGCTTGGAGGTACTGAGGGATAAAGGAAAGTGATTTAGTGGTCATGCACCTCAAGTCTACATTAATTACTGTCTCTTATGTACAAAAGAAAAAATTCAGCCCATAGATTTTATTACAAAACATTTTTTGCTCAAGCAACTATTTAAAGCCTTTTAAAGAGTTAAATCAGATGTTGAAGTAGTGGAGTAGTGCACTAAAAATTCCCTACTGGATGGCCAATTTCAATCAACTGGACATATTTTTTTAAAAACATACCCACCTTTTTATGCCCATGTCTCTAATAGCAGATGATGGCGGTCCGATAAAGATAACTCCTTCTTTCTGGCACATCTCTGCAAATTCTGTATTCTCAGACAGAAACCCATAGCCTGGATGGATGGCCTAAAATTGAAATTCCTATCATGACATTGACAGGCATAAATGATGGGGTCAGCTTGTAGAAAAATATACCCTAGCAAAAAACTAGGTACTATTTACTAATCACAGTGGCAACCGCTGTCTTTTCCATGCTTAAGAACAGTTTTCAAATTCAGATTTTCAGGTTTTGTGTGATTGTAGTAGCCTTGCTAGTAGAGGCATGAGATAAGCCCTTCAATCCAAAATCCACTTACTAGTCTTTTACTAGACAAGCGGACTTTGATTACAAGTTTATGTATAATGAACAAGATGCTTTGTTGCAACAGAAGTCTGTACTTTCAACATTGTAGATATTTATTATGATCATTGAAGTGATATTTTAACATGTTTAAGGTTTTGTTGCACATGTGTTTACTGACATCATACAACAATACATAAATACTGATTACAAATATATTGTGGAAGAAACTAAACTAGATTTATATTTGTGTTCTTGTTTTTTAAGACAGAAAAAAATATACTACACATGGTAACCAAATAGGCAACAGCGACCGCAAACATCTGGAGCCAGTTTCCAGAAATATCTTAAAAAGCCTGAAACTGACCTTAGGTCTGGAAAAACCAATGGTTACCACTGTGACTAGTAAACTTAAGTTTATTCAAGATTTCAGACTTTTTTGGAAATTGACCCTTGTTCTTTACACAATTGGAATAGGTCTTATTTCTCTGAATACAAAGAGCAAAAACAGATAGCACTTGATCTTACTATTGTCTTACATTGAGCATGTTGAGGGTGAGTACTGTTCACACATCCCTCCCCCCCCCCCTTCTGACCTAAGTTACATAGACCAAGCTGTCACCTGAGCTCCAGTGGCCTTTGCAACACTCATGATTTTCTTTTGATCCAGATAGCTCTCCTGGGAAGCAGCGGCACCAATATGGAATGCTTCATCTGCCTGTAAATA
>JAAUYG010022786.1_pt1 | contig 13263 bp, 8 predicted proteins | sample 7278091 | NCBI WGS metagenome assembly JAAUYG01 (sample SAMN14350201, study PRJNA611818) | marine sediment metagenome | isolation source: surface marine sediment (0.6m) | place: French Polynesia: Moorea | collected 2018-08
AGCCACAACTAAAATTTGAAAGAAATCCATGCAATAACTTTCAAAGATAATCGATGCCACAGACGGACGGACGGATGGACGACGGACGGGAGACGACGGACGAATTTCGAATTCACGAGCTCTGCTGACATAGTCAAGCAGAGCTAAAAATATGTTAATATTAATCTCCTACCAAAATCAGTTGCAGCTCTAAGAATTGGGGTCTTGTCATTTTTTCTCGGGTAATCAGGGATTTTTCAGCTGTGGAGAGGTGGTAACTGCTGATATTGATTATATTATTTTCAATTTGTTGGCCGAGGCTGTTTCTGCCATCGGCACAATTCAGTTTAAATGGTCAAGCAAAAGTTTCAAAGGGAATTGGCTGTATCCGGGGTCCAGTGATAGTTTCTGTAAATGTCTGATGCCCTGAACAATGGGTGTGTACTGGGTGGAGGTGAAGGTTGTCTAAGTGGTGGTTGTGATGTCGGCAGTGATGTGTGTCTGTGTGGTGTTTGTGGTGGTGATGTGTGTCTGTATGGTGTTTGTGGTGGTGATGAATGTCTGGGTGGTGTCTGTGGTGATACGGGTAATCTCTTGGGTGGTGTTGTGTATTGTGGTGTGTGACATGACTTTGGTTTGTTCTGTACTGTGTTGGTTGGTGTCTGTTGTATTGCTGGTAGATGTGTGCTGTTCTTTGTGCGTTTGGGTGTGTTGTTAGACTGTGGTTAGTATGTGAATCGTCTTTTATTCGGTTTGTGTTTTGGTGAATTTTTGTTGAGAGGCGATTGTGGGGCGAGTAGTGTGAATGTATTTTGTGTTGGTGTGACAGTTGTCTGGTGTGTAGGTGTCTTGAGTACTTTGGCATCTGTCTGTTTGGAGGTGATTGTTGCAGTTGTCCATGTGGAAGTGCCGGGTTGTGTCAGTGTGGTGTTTTGTGTGTGTTTTGGAGAAGGACCTTGTGTGGGTGTGTTTTTGTGGGTGTTTGGTGTGTTTCTAGATACTGTGGCAGAACATGTCTGTTTGGGAGTGTTTGGTGTAGGTGTGTTTTGATGTGCTCGCTTGTGTTTTTGTGCTGTCCTGTGTGTGTTGTGTTGTGTGGATTTCTGTGGTTGTATTGGTCTGCGGTGGTTATGTGTTGGTTCTATTTTTGTCTTGTGTTTATGTCTGAGTAGGTTCTGTAGTAGTGCGCCGTGCCAATCAGAGGCGTTCCCATCATGACCTACATCTCATCGTTATAAAATGTGTGCCGAAACTTTGATTTAGAACACCGTTAGAATTCTTGCCGAAACTTAGGGACCTGGGTGTATTTCAGTTGTAGGAGTTTGTACATAAGCTTAAGCTTTTGTTCGTCCCACAACTGACTTCCCAGGTTCCGGGAGAGTAAATGAGTATTTCGTGAATTGGAAGCTTTTAGAATATCCCCTGTCAATTTGAACTGGGAATGGAAGCATGCTTTCCGGCGCTGATAAGCATGTTCTAGGGATTTGAATGGTATATATTTTTCTGGAATATCGGCGAATAGTTGTCGACCTTATGCAATTAGTTTTGCTTTTCCAAGCATTTGAAGTGTTTGTATATGGTTTGGAGATACTTATATTTCCGTCTGGTCTAATTTATACATTCTATTGCCGTTTTTTGCGTGAATGGCTTGCAGCCTACAGCCTGTGTGGTGGCGCCACCGGTCATCGAGAACAATGGAATTACGTCAGTCGCATATCTCCCCCTATACTATTTCTGATTGTACTGTTCTAAATCATTTGGAAATGTGGCGAAACAGAATGCAATATTGAGACTTTTAACATATGGATGATGTAGTGTTCAGGGTCATTTTAGGGGTATTCAATGCACTAGTTTCAAATTGGTACTATGTAATATTTGGGTATTAACCAAATGTACCAGTTTTTGTGACATTACGTTATTTTTGGCTTTCGGCTTATGAACACAACACCAAAACACCAATTTAAAAAATATTACCCACATAAAAAAGACAGGGCAAGGTTCCTTGATGATCAACTAGTATCACCTGCAGGAATTACCTGCATATTAAAGTAACATAAAGAGTAATCTGTCTACCAAATGAAGTTCAGGGAATGATTTCAGCACCAAATAACCCCATAATAACCTTGACACGTTTGAGGTCCCAAGTACTCAAGTGCATACCTCATACACGCATGAGACCCAAAGTTTGTCTGTTTCCCTATGAATTTGCTATTTTTGAGTTACTGCTCAATTTTGATAAAAGTGCAGTGAATGATGCCGAAATCACCTTGATATGATCAAGTGAAAAGTACCCAATATGTCTTCTATATACATCACCTTTGTTTCGCTTTGCGGCGAGGAAATCGAGATATTTGAATTTCCCATTGAGTACATTTAAAAAAATATATTTTGTAATAACTTTCATTAAACTCAAAATTCCCTTAAAATCATTTTATGGGGACCACCAGCAGGAATCCGTAACAAAATTTTGGTTGCAAAAACGTAAATAACTGTAGAATGAGTAGGGTTTTGAAATTTTAACGTCTACAGATAAGGTACCAAGTTAAGAAAAATTATAAAGTCACGTGAAAAGTTGAAAAATGACCTTTTCGGAAAAAAACCAATCATCTAGGCGTATTATCTAGAACAATCCACATGTAAAATTAGAACCAAATTGGTCCAATACTGTGATAATCACTTTGAGGGGCGGACATATGGATGCCGGTCGGACGCCGTGGCAAGCCCATACCATAACCTCTGTTAATAGCAAATGCAGACATGATATTTAACATGGAATATTTAGGTTTGGGTTTGGTGGTGGTATGGTTAGCAAAGTGCGTCATTTCTGAATGTGTATCATAGCTTGGGTGCTGATTTATGGGATGTGCTGAGCTCAGGTGTTCCAGGCTGAATATATCGGAGAGCTCGGATACCAAAGTTTAAAAAACTAAAATAAAAATATTAAAATATTCCATATTAAAATAACGGCTTTGTAATTATGTGCTACTATCTGAGCTAAAAATAAAGCTGCACAATAATATTATATGTGCTCAAAATTAAGAGTATGGAAACTAGTAAATGATGATATGGTTATCGAACTAATTCAAAAACGAATTGTTGTAAGGCCTTATCAGAATAATTTCGCTTATTAATTGCATTGTATGTCTACTAATTGATGGAATTATTGGACAGATTTGTATTGGTATTTATTAACGTCATGTTGGCACAAAACAAGAAGAAGAAGAAGAAGAAGAAGAAGAAGAAGAAGAAGAAGAAGAAGAAGAAGAAGAAGAAGAAGAAGAAGAAGAAGAAGAAGTGGTGGTGGTGTCGGCGGCGGCGGAAGCAGCAGCAACAGTAGCAGTTGTGGTAGTAAACACTAGTACAGTACAGTTACAGGTACAAGGCTCCTGGGCTTCTTGTCGTGAATCTATGAAAAACAGGGATATAATTCGGACTAATGGCCCTTCCGACTAATGGCCCTTCGGACTAGTGGCCTTTCAGAGTATCGGCCCTTCGGAACACAGACGTGTAACCTGGGCCCCTGATATTCAGGTGGTTTCAGGCCCCGACTTTTGATATGTGCTGTGCAGGCTAGACTCTTCCATGTAATAATGCATCAATGTGCCTCCTATTTAACAAACTTGATATTCGCCGGCCCATGAGGCTAGGACCATGGCGTTACTGAGAGGGTTGCCATTATAGACAAAACTTCAAAAGGGGAAACCATAGAATTTTTCCAGTTCAGTATCACTTTAGCGGTGAAAGTTCGCCTCCCTTCCCAGAATCGATTTGATATGTAACAATTAGACCACTTGCTTACACATATCAATTGAAGTGACCATGTTATATCAAGAAGCTGAATGGTTACAATGAAATGCCTGCTTGCCTTGTGTAGTGACAAAAAAGGCAGACACAAAGCCAGACATAGCTCCCATGAGTGAATTTTTAATAACACACAAAATACGCAAAGGAACTGACTGTTAATTCACAGCCACTGAAAGACACAAACAAAACCAGACAGAGCGCCCCCATGCCCTAGTAATAATAAATCAAACAACACAGGCACCACCAGACATAATACCCACACCTGCCAGACAGAAGACGATGATAACAATACGTCAAAACACCGCATGCTATTGGAGTTGCGAAGCATGACAAATTTATTATCATGGGCCGTTTTGATTGAGTGTGGACCTGGTCGTTCACTGGATGTTCATTCTACTTATACTCCTACCTATTGCTAGCTCTTCCATGTACTGTCTGACCATCCTCTCCAGGATCCACTATCTGATGCAGCCTGCTGAGACTTTTACTGTAAGCCCAGACGGTTCTCGAATGTATTGTATTGTAATAATTAGCTCAGGGTTACCCCATATCGCCTATGTTATTTTTATCTATTTATTTTATTAAATCTATTTTAACTCTCGCAGCAGTACACTTATCTTTTGCTTAACTTTTTGAAACCTTTTGTGCATAAAGTTTTCTACAGAGCTCATTTGGACTGACACATATTTTATTATGAGATTTGCACTATAATACAGTACAATATACCTTGAACCAATAACAGCTGCAATGACTGAGTTTCTAAATTGGAAAGATACTCACTGAAAAAGTTGACGACTGTATATGCTTCAACTTCAGTCACCGATTGAAATTCCAATTCTTTGAAGTACACGTCTAGTGTCAGAAAGTTATTTCTGAAAGCAGACATCCGAGATTAGGATCTAGATAGGTATTTGGTGATTTTTTACCTAAGAGATGCTTCAAAGGTGACATGATGCGTAATGCAAGTGATCTGACAAGAGAACTGTGACCTTACCATTTGTGATCTAATGCAATTGGAAAAGTGGCCTGAAAGTGGGACTAAGCTAGAGCCCAAGTTATCACACATCCAAATTCGCATCGATACAATGCTCCGGTTAATTGCAATGCATATCACATAGATCTAAACAGTGAAATAGTTTACCTGATATTTGTGCTAATTTGCCTAACGTGGTATATATACAGAATCTCTACTTAGCAAACCAGTAGAAATTACTGTAGAAAATAAATGCAACAAATACATTTTTTTCCTGGAAAGAGGAATACCTATAGAACTACCACAATCATTTTCACAAAACCTTGTTACTTACTTCACAAAGACAGAGTTAATCTTCTTAGCATTTTGTAATTCAATATGGACACTTTCCAGCTCCTCCAAAGTATCAATTAAACTCTGCACATGGCTTATCAACTGGTCTTCAAATGTTTCGAGGTGGGCCTTGATTGACTGCATGTAAACCTGAAGATTCTCTGCAGTGGAAGTCTGTGTCTTGGCAAACTTCAGTAAAGACAAATTAGAGTCACGGTTCCATATTGTTCGCAGGCCGTTTTCTTTCTTGCTGTTTTGGTAGGGGCTATTGATATTAGGCTTAGGACCTTCCCAAATCTGCATTCTACTGACAAAATCATAAAAATAGTAAGGTTTAACAAAGATCTGAAGGTCTCCGGCTTTCTGAAGTGCTGTTTTGTATTTGGTACTGAGATCTTCTTTTCGATTGTTTATCTCTGTTGTTAGATGCTCAATGACCAAATATTTAATCCTTTCAACAAATAATCTTAGTACAGTAATAATGTTTTGTCCTTGTGAAAAATCAGCAAATCTGAGAAGGAATTCTTCAGTTGGTATGGAGTTATTGACATACTTCTTCAAGATCTTATTGGTGGCTTTACAGATGGATTCAATTAGAAGTGTTTGATCCGTTTGATTAAGAAGACCTGTTTTAATACTTTCTACCAAGCCTATCTTTCCAGACAAATCTTCCGTTGTCTCAGTTATCCAATCGTGTGACTGTTTCAATGTCATTTCATACGCTTGCAGGCATTGCTGGAACTTTCTCTTTTTGCCAAGAAACTCACTGATGTTTTGAGAAAGGCTGTTATCATGCCGGGACAATATGTACTCAAAGTCAGCAGGATTTGCACCTTCCAATGTCTCATATATTTCGAAAATTGTGGATAACAACTCCGTAATTTCTCGATCTAGTACTTCACATTCGACGTTGAAATACAGTTTAGCAGGAAGAAAATTTGGAAGTTCAGCTGCTGTGATTTCATTTGGAAGTTCTCCATTTGTTTGTTCCAACAGATCGTAAGCTGTCTTGGTGTTGTTATTAAACTTTTCGTGCATTTCCTCCAAACCTTTAGATGCCCAAACTGCATCATCAAAAGCCCTAGCAACAGCTGAATAACTTCGATGAAATTTTTTAATATCACCTTGGTCATTTCGGTGTAATAATACACGACTGGATTCCATGGCTGTCAAAGCCAATCTGTCAAGCTGCATGTGCACCAGATCTATTGTGTTTCTATATGATAACTCATATACTGTCTTAAATCTTTGCAAATTTTGAAATAATTTTGCAAGATCTTCCTTGCAGATATCCGTGATAACATCAACTGCCTTAGAGAGTTCAACAACTGTAGAGTTTGGCCCATTCAGATACTGGCGCACGAAGACCAGCAGTTCAGCGGACATCTTGTGAGTTTTCTTGGCCAATCGTATATTGTGTTTAAATGTACTTCCAGTTCGTTGTCCAATGTTGATTGAACGATTGAATTTTTGTTGTAGTCGATCTCTGTCTCTGTCGAGAATGTGATCAACACTTTCCACAGATAGGCCAGCATAAGACAATGATCCCTCAAACAGGTACTGCTCACATGGAGTAACACAGCTACAGTTCCTCAGCATTTTACCGTTATCTGGCAAATAGAATGCACAAATATATATGCCAAATACAAACACTAGAAATAGCTATGAGACATGTGTAAAATGTGTCATGTGATAAACAAAGGCTTTATGACTGAAGGACGTAAGATGTATTAAAAAATATAATCTACATACAAATACATAAGTTCAACTTTAACAAGGCATGCATGGCGGGTGTCAAGCAGTAATTTTTTGCAATTTATGACAGACACAATTTTATATCTAAGCTTCTTTCTAAACACAATGTATAAACACACAGCATCAAGAATTTAATCAAATTTTATGTAACACACCCTAGCTAGAGTGAGTTAAAATGAACACGTAGCCAGTGACTTAAGAACAAAGGTACAGTCACTTTTTGTTACTAAAAGTATAACTTTGTACCTTACTTTGTCTGTTGTCACAGCCTATTTATGTCAATATGAAAATAGAATCTAAATATAGGTAGCACAGGGAATTCGATTACCATATAAGACTTAATACACAACTAACAAAAGATTTATAGACCTCATAGTTTTTGTGAATCCGCTGTCCATTATACTTCACTCTGCTGGCAGTACGTCGCAAAAAGAAAGTTGGGATTCCATGTAAACTTTAGTTATGAAGATCTTATGACTGCACATATAGACTGGTACAATAACAAAGACAGAGTCAAAGTACCAAATATAATGCTACAGCCAACTTATTTAACAAGTCTGAAACCTTTGCCCATTTCTCTCTATGCTCTTCTATTTTCAAGGGAACAGAAAATGATATCTCATGATAGTTTTTTCCTATTAAAAGAAGTGCTATTGCTCATAGCACGGCCATGTAGCACACTCTGTTTTAATTAAATAATGGTTTTCGGAGTCATTATCCGGCAATGGATAATTATTTGCCCCCAACAAATTAGAAAACTAAGAAAAAAGGACAAGGAGCTTTGGTGGTCTGCTAGGCCACTTGGTAGATAGGAAAAAGTTAGATTTATTCTTAACAACCATGTTGCTGAGGTGACTTATCCTATTTCTCACAAATGAAGTGGAAATGACCTTGCTTAGGCAAATCCTGGATAAATGTACCCCATATGTTGACATTTGAGAACCAAACGTAATTCTTTGATGCTGTACTAATGCATTCAAATCCCAAATTAAAGTTCATTTCACCGAACGACCAGTTATTCTCGAGCTACAGGCCACTTTGACACAAGTACACTAAAATATCCTAAAATGACCTCGAGCACTACAATTTGAAAGTTTGCACCATGTAGGTTCTACTGTCTCTCTGAGTTCAAAATTTCAGGCTGTTTTGCTTTACGGCCAAATAGTTTCGAGATACCAGATTGCAAAAACTTCTAAATGACCCCAGATGACATTGAACAGTTAACTGCAAAATGTACCCATAAGCATGTTTCTACAAAATATCAGCCCAATCGGACTTTTCATCACTATGTTAGGACTTACGGAATGCTTTTTTGAGTAATTTTTTAAACACCAAGTCAAAGTGACTGAAATTTAGAGACTCCTCCACAACCTCTCAAGTAGCAAAAGCAACAGGTGGATTCCTTCATCCCAGTCTTTATGATTATCAAGGTAATATGCTTTGATCCTTACTTACTGACATTTCCCAGATGTGGAATTGGAACCTTGGTCAGACTGGATTTCTTTGGACATGCCAAATTGTGCGAATAAAATGACCAAAGGCTTCATAATGACCTGGGATGATATCTTTATCAAGGGAATAAGATCTAAAAACCTTTTCTGATATGACGTAATTGTTAAGTAAGTGTTTCTGGACTTTGTCTTTGGCATCAGGCCAACACAATTAACTATCACCCTTTAGAATGGTATTTTGAACACTGGTACAGATCTCAATGTTGCTGGTTTCACATTTTGATTTAGTTTACCAACCATCTGGCACACATGGCACGTTTTCACAAACTGCTACACGTCTACTTAGCCTTGGCCAATAGAAATGCTGCAGGATTGTATCTTGGTCTTGTTTTATATCTAGGGGTCCACTCAATGATAACAAGTGCCATCTTCAGTATATATGACTTGTACTTGCATGGGATGACTTGGAGGGACCCTCCATACACCACTAACAGGTATTTCAGGAAGTCTATATTTTCTCACCGAGACACCTTAGTCATAAAGTAACACACATATATCTTGTCTTTCGACTAAATTGACAATGCCTTGTCACTCAACTCAACCAAATCTGGTTCTGATTGTAGGCTTCAATTAACTCTATTTTGCCACTGTTCAACTTCAAGTCAGCCCCTTTGCCTGTATCTGACATTGCACAGAGTGGATTAGATGGGTTTTCTCCAGACACTGGTTTACACCAATTATTGTACACTGTGTCAGACAATGCGATATCAACCTATCACTCTGTATACCAGTTTCATCGTTCGGTGACTTCCTCTTGGCTTTGTTTAACATAGCACTGGTCACAACACACTCTGAGTACAAACGTGAGACATCACCTGACTTATTTTATGTCTAATCAATAATAACATTCCTCTTACGCAATTCTGGACAATTCCTGTCCACCTGTAAAGTCATTTCCAAGCAAGATGTCAACCTCACCAATTGGCATTTTATCAACAATACCCACTGTCACACCCCCTGTTACATACTTTGATTTGAGGCACACTCTGCATAAGGGTAATGACTGATAGCCTGTTTCATCAAAACATTCAACAAGAACTCTCTTGTGCAAATCTGTATTCTCAGACAGTTTCAAACAGTATTATAGTATTTTGAAGAGTGCCGTTTGCGCTGTGTCTGTGTCCCTTAGAACAGTAACCAATTTTTAATTTCTTATCTGATTTACATGACACACACTGCCCTCTGACACAACATTCTTAAACATGCCGCCTTCAAACCTATGTAAGGGTTTGGACAATGCCTGTGGCTCTGGCAGTAATGCAGTGTCTTCAATGGTCACTTTAATTTGCGTAGAGTTAATTAACCCAACCAGAGTCTTCTGACTCTTTATCGTTTTTCAAAAACAAGCGATCTGACATAAGACATCCAGCCATGTGAAAATGATAACACACTGGATCCTTTCTCAACTTGGAAAACATTGACTCACGCATCCTACGGTCTGACTTGTCACTGGTAACCTTCTGAGACAACCCTTTATCAGTATCCCTAGGTTTACCCGGGGGTTTACCACTATTGTAACCTGACCGATTCTTCTTGGCAGGATATGGTTTGTGGCTGACGCCACTTTTCTTATACGTCAATGCATATCAGCCCGCACTGCTGCTGATTTCAGATCTGAAACTTTTTTTCTGGTAATCCAAATAGCGCTTAATTTCAGCACTAACACACGCCTCAATTTGTCCATCACCCACACCAGTTGACGAAGCCCATCATAGTCAGACACCTTTATCTGTGACAACTACCTATTACAGTCATTTTTCTTTCTCACATCCAAATTAAACATGTGTCTGGTTACCCTCTTTCATAAAAGGTTCTGAATTTCTGATGATAAGTATCTAAAACTAATCGGTACACTTGCAGAATTCTTCCTTTTACAAACTCATAGTTACACTCGAAGTTAACAAAGCCCAATACACACTCCAGTAACACCCGTTGTAAAAAAAAGCAATACATACTTCAGGCCATTTCACACACTTTTTCACTTTCCCAGACAATGAGACTCATCAAACAATCATCAAACTTTGGTATAAGTGCAATCAATCTGGCTATCTGATACTTTCTTAATATCCAAAGTCTTTCTCTGCCTGTTATAATTATAATTTTATCTGCATTTCCTGCAACTTATATGATCTCCTCTCTGAAGTTTTTTTCAATTCAACTCTCTTTGCTTTTCTGTTTCTTTTCTGTTCGGTCTTCTAATCTTGTCTCTCAAACTGTCTGCATTTCAGCTTCTCTGTGTCTCACTCTTTTCCTTTTCTTTCTTTTGTCCCTGTCCGATGGCCAAATGGTTAGAGCGCTGGGCAGAGTGACATATGCCCCCGCCGAGCGGGTTCGAAACTCGACATGGGCTAATGCCCATCAAGTGAAATGCCCGAGTTTATGAATTACAGAGATAGATGAGACATGTAACTTATCACAAATGTTATCAGTGTACTTTTGAGTACGAATAAAGATATATTAAAAAAATAATATTTTTGCTTTTCCACTTCTCTTTCTATTTTTCTCGCATTTTCCTTTCTTTTCTTTTTCTTCTAATTGCATGTGTTCTCTTGGTTCTTTTTCTGCCATTTCTATTGTTATTTCCAACTGAAATTTCTTACTTCTGTCCAGTCTCTACCCTATACAACAGCCTCAACAACTTTCCTTTCTCTGCTCATAACGAAAGCGTTCACGTGTGCCTTTCGCTAGCCTTTAACCTGGAAATCCGCACTTAATTGTTCTTCAGCCTGCACCAATTAAACTTTTCTCAGCTTTGCTACATCAGTTGCATCTAGTTCACCACTCAAGAAGTCTTCAGGATTGAAATCTGCCATTTTATTGTACATTTTGTGTACCAAAACCGAACCTGTTTAGAAATAAACATGTATAGAGTTTATTTATCTCAGATGTAAGGATCCAAAATACTTGTTATGGTCAAATATTAAACACCGAGAATATTTTACACACATTAGTTCCTAAAACGAAGACTAGTATACTCAAATAAGTTTAATGAACTATTTATTATTCAAATGAACTTTTTTGATAGGGATATACAGTATTTTATATAGATTTCACAGAATCAAACTATGAAACACCAATATGTAAAATGTGCCAACATTATTACCAGGTAATAGAACATATATGTTAAATATGTTAACTTCATACAGCTATTGAAATGGTTGCCAAAACAACAGTATAGACTTCTGTGGGATGGCACAACTCACATGTCCAATGACAATCACATGGTTATTCCACGGAAGGATTGTGAGTTGGTTTTAGTCCATGTATGTGGCAGTCTTTGAATCTTCAGGTTTCAGCATGAACATGTGCTCCATGGTAAAAAAATTCTTCTTTTCAGCAGAGAACGTTCAGCAGAGCTCCCTGAATCACTTCAATAAAGTGACTCAGACAAGAAAGTTGACGTAATTACCACTTTCAGTGGTTTCTTGTTATCTCCACGCCAGTTGGAACCATACTGAGGAATTTACTTACTCCTAGACTGTACCATACAGCAGCTCTCAACTACTAATCGCCAATATGTTTTTTTTTTTTCACGAACACATCCGGACAGTCTTTGTCAATTCTTGTGGCAGATCACAGAAGCTACGTTCTTCTGACATCAACTTCAGTTCACTGCTACCAAGTATCACTAAACTGCTCTTCGAGACATCCATCTTATCAGCAAGCAGGATAACTGTCCCAGTTAATAATCACCCACGATTCAAAATCTTCCAAACGTTAGACATTCTGTAGCGAGAATAGCTGACAGATCCCTCTCTATGTCTTGCTTTCATGCTAATCCCAGTGCAAACCTCTTGCAGGATGACTAATAGCCTTCCAGTAAACACAAGTTCTACAGATTGTCACTTATATTTTTTTACACCGAAGGTCGATAGCAGGTGCGGAATACAACCAGCACAGCAACACTGTGAAGACAATCAGTATGGAAAGTCATAGTAATTAGACAACACTACCATGTTGGCATAAATATAATGAAAAATGACAAAATATTGTTTTGTTGCACATAAAAAAGATTACTTTGAACGACATTTGTCTTACTGTGTCATATGGACAGTCTTGACTCGTGATTATTGTATAACTTACAATGGTATGGGACAACGCACTGGAAATACTCGTTGATTGAACATATGTCTGGTGTACCTGAAATGACAAAAATAGACAGAAGTTGACAAATATAACGTAATTCTCTTTCTTCTTCTTCTTCTTCTTCTTCTTCTTCTTCTTCTTCTTCTTCTTCCTGCTACTACTACAATTACTACTACTACTACTACTACTACTACTACTACTACTACTACTACTACTACTACTACTACTACTACTACTGTTGCTGATCTCCTCAGATGAAAAAAAAGTGGTCTTGACACTCTGCTTGGTCGCTGCCAGACAGGAACAAGTTAGGTTTAAATGCTTACCAGGCATGTAGCTACTAGGTAAATAGCTATGTACATGATGTAGCTGAGGTGACTCGTTTAATGCTGTCAAACTGCAGAATTGCACTGAATTACCTCAGATTGACCTTAAACACACATTGAAATTGACCTTTCAAGGTCACTACAGTCAATTGTAGTTATACTATTGAACTCCCCATATATGTTTTCCTAGTAAGGTTTACTACTAACATATAGCTTAGCTGGGCTCTTTTGCGACATATAAGCCTTCAAAGTCTGAGTGACGTTAAAACTGATTTCTCAAGATCACTGACGTCAAAAGTAATCACATCAATAGACTCCCCATATATGCTTTCTTATTATTGTAATATACGACCAAACTTTGCTTTTTGCGAGATATATTGCTTTGAAATCTGAGCGACGTTGATTTTGACCTTTCAAAGTTACTCAAGGTCAAACTGCGAGTGTCATTGGACTCCGCATACATGGTGTCCTATTAATGTTTAATAGTAACATGTGG
>JAAUYG010110230.1_pt1 | contig 13262 bp, 10 predicted proteins | sample 7278091 | NCBI WGS metagenome assembly JAAUYG01 (sample SAMN14350201, study PRJNA611818) | marine sediment metagenome | isolation source: surface marine sediment (0.6m) | place: French Polynesia: Moorea | collected 2018-08
GAGTATAAAACCTGTGTATTTGTATTATTTGGTATTCGTCTTCTAAAATTGTTCATCTGTTCACGTTGCATTGTTAGTTGTACTAGACCTCGTCACATTGTGTAAATATTGTAATTTCCATTCTGAAGTGTATTTTAATAATAAATTTTAATACCATATTTTCATCTTCTGTTATTTGTTCAGGAACTACTGAAAAGAATCGGGGGGGGGGGGTGTTAGTAACTACCCGTAACAGCATCCATACGGTCCCAAGGTAACGAAAACGAAAAAAATTAGTAAAAAAAAAAAAAAAAGAATGTTTTTTCAAAAAATCAAAAAACGTCCGAGCATATGGCTCAGGGGAAGCAACAACCAAAATTTGAAAGAAATCCGTGCAAAGCCATTAGGTTCAGAGATAATTTCAACACAGACGGACGGACGGAGGGACGGACGGACGACAGACGATGGGCAAATTTCCATTTCATGAGCTCTGCTGACATAGTCAAGCAGAGCTAAAAATACCAAATATTCAAAATTTCATATTTCACAATTCTTTTAATAACTTTGGTAAACACCCTCCGTAGGAGTACACATTGAATTTTTGGGAGAGAATCTGATTTGTACTTTCAGAGATGACGTTAGACATTTTCCCTACAATATGGTCCCATGTTAATGAAAAGGAAAAAAAAGTCTAAGGGTAAAAATTGCAAATACGATACATTTCTACGGTTATGTATCGATAAATATTACGTAATAAAGGTGAATCAAGAGCAATCTATAATCGTTTGTTTCATGCTGTGTCTAGATCCCGCCACAATAGAAACTAAGCAGAGATGATGTAATAATGTCTCCATAAGTTAGGAATTTTGAAAGACGGTGGACTATGTAGTCCTTGTATACAGACAATGCATATAAGTAACAAATTGCAAGGTTTGCATTTTTAAATTATTCAAAATTTAAGATAATTTAAGAACATCTTCCGAATATCGCCCGACCCCGGGCGCCCCAATAATCGCTATAGTCTCATATCCGTTGTGTTGTAAACAGTTACTGTAGTAAAAAGATCCCCATCTTCATTCGGCCAGTGTAAGGGTCATAAAATTCAAATAGGTGTTTACTGATGACTTGAGAGTTCTCCATTATAACCTCTGCCTCAGGTTGATGTCCAAACGCTAAGATCGACAGCAATGACGACATAAAGTATAACAGGGGTCATTAACCAATAGGAACATTATCAAACTGACTAACAACCCACACAACAGATCCCGGGTAACAGATATGATGCTCTGGAGAGTACCTTGCGCCAGATGTTAAGCCAGACAACCGAGCACAAAACTTACTTTTGACAACTAATTAGCTTGGCCTACATTGCTTGCATTGATACTTGCATGTCAGAGCATATGGGAAGCTAAGCTATCTGGGATATCAATTTCCCGACACGCGTTCATTCCGCAGACGCCAGCGGGCGTGGATGGCACTGCCAATCAAACCTGGATAGTTGTTAAAGCTTTCTTTAGCCTTGTTATACGACGCCGCAATGGCCTAGGTTATCCCCCAAAGTTTTATGGTATATTTATAGACATCTGGATGTTTAGTTAACTGCCTACCTATGATGGCGATACCGCAAGATAAAGGATGGGCATGGGTAGTGGCGTTTGGTAAGTATATGGATTACCCTTCACCATCAAGTTGATATCTTTTCTAACAATGTGCGCTATATATGTACGAGCAGCGTGAGGATTTACAGACTGGGCAAGTAATTTTGTTTCGACGTCCCTAATGGTTTAGGAATGTCACGGTAACAATTTCATACATGTTATTGTACATTAAAAAGGTGTGGAGAGATTCGAAAGGATTCGAAAAGAACGTAGTGAACTTGCCGAAACTGTTTTCTGTCCCAACCATCATGATGTTAATTAACATGCTCAGGGTCCACTTTCTGGAAATATCTTAAGTCTAGAAATGGACTTGAAATTCAAGAATCACCATAGTAATCATTGTCTTTTCCATGCTTAAGATTATTAGAAGACTTAAAAAAATTTTTTTTGAGAAACTGGCCCCATGCCTGGAAGAACTACAACCCATCACCTTGCGCTATATACTCTCTTTCAATCCACCAAGTCCAGGAGTTCCCCCCACCCCCCACCCGCCCCCGGTTTCATAATTGCATGCATTGTATTCCGCTTTTTCAGGTAGTGCAGTGAACGTTTTCTGCGTAACTGGCATTTTCCGCTCAGCCGGGGTACTCTTCGTTGATCTGCTGCACGAGTTTGGAGCTGGTGCCTCAGTATCAGCCATCATGTTCGGTATCCAGGCACTGTTCGTCGCCATTGGAGGTAAATGTACATACAGCCCACCCTCTCAACTTGCCTTTTCTTTTTCAAAAAAAAAAAAAAAATGTGAGGGTCAGCTAGACCCTCCAGTCCATCAACCATCAAATCGAGCCTGGATCTATCACTGGTCAAAGCACCGTTCATAGCAGTTTCCCATGTAAACAATTTTGGCTGTAAATTATTTAACAAATGTAGCATAGTTACAAAAAAAGGTTAAGGTACACAACAATACATCTGCTGACAATGTCACGGATGTAATTAAGGTACCCATCGTAACTAAATCCGAAGGATCATCAGTTGCTGTTAAAGAACAAACTCCCAGAAGTCTCTCGTTACATAGTATAATACATACCCTGTAACTACATATCGGCTCATAGCTACATGTAGCTCGATATTCCATTTTGTCTCCTTTCATAAGATAGCGAGTTTCTAAACTGAAGACCAATACGCCAAAATAAAATTAACACCATTAGTACTATTTACTAGTATTATAGAAAACTTGAAATCTTGAATGGTAAAATTTACAAAATGTGAACAAATTTCACAGAACAGTACAACGACACACCGGAATACACAGATTTTGCAATTATACCTTCCAGGCTTGTATATTAGACTCGAAAGATGTTTGTCATACAAATACCTAGACTTCTGAAATAAAGGTGTGTCCTATATGTCAAGTGGCAGCCGAGCAGATACTCCAGAGCGGAATTGCGAGTCAGCTATTTCCTTCAACGTTGAATTATAACCCTTGAATCTTCACATCAGTGGCACACGATGCGCAAGAAGCGGCAGGTTCTTCAAGATGAGGGCCCGGGACGAGGGCAGAGCACAGAATCACCGGTCACAGTGATTCCTTCAAAAGGCGACATATCCATCACACTTTGTGGCTTTTTTGGCTATTTCCACGTCAGGAAACCTGAAATACAGAAAACGTATACACTCACAAAGCTGACCCGTTAATGCTACCGTAGTCAGCTGGATAATCACCAAAATGTGACTTTCTACAACATCTGCCTGCTCTTAACAAGTTTTAGTGACAGTCACATAAAAGCTTCCTTATTCAGACGTCAAGGTAGACTTTCTGGGAAAATGTTAAGTCTAGAAATAGACTTAAGTTCAATAATCGCTTTGGTAACCATTGTCCTTTCAAAGCTTAATGGCATTAGAGAACTTGGCCCCAAAGAAACTGGCCCCAGAGAAACTGGCCCCAAATTCTGAATATAGTTTGACAGTGGTGCTTCAAACTAAAGGTTAATATCATGATACATGTAGCAGGAATTCTATCACCAATAACTCACCAATAACACCAATAACTCAAACACTAACGGTCTGCATCAGTGGCGTGATACATCAACTTCATAATTCGCCTGTATATCACTCTATAGCATTATCTCTCTTCTACCTTTCACAATCTCTTTGTATTGTAAAGAGAGTGGAAGTTTCTAGAAGTATGAGTCAATATTTCTCAAAATTGCCCCGATCAGATTTCTAGACAATTCTCGCACAATCGAAAGCGATCGGTAGGAATTTTCCACTGTACTTTCGTAATGTTCGATACATCGATACAAGTTTTGGCTTTTTGAAAGCGATGAAATACACGCACCTATAATATCACATAGCAGCAAACTACATGTCATGCGGCCCAGATTTTTGTGACCCTCCTGATCTGACCGCACGAAAGGAAGTACATGTACCCGGTCACGTTGTTCCTGATCCAGGTCCTCTGTCACAGCTGTTACACCGCTACATGTCCCCCCGGGCTCTGGTGATGATAGGCGCCACGCTGTTCTGCATGTCGTACTCTCTACTGTCTCTGGCGCCCAATATCTATTATGTGGTCATCGTCTACGGTGTGAATGCAGGTCAGTGACAACTGAGCAAAGTAAGCATTCCTGATTTTAAAAAGGCCATTAAAATAAGGTGACCTCGGAAGAGGGTTCAAACAATAACACCTGTATATAGCGACCAACTTAGGAATCAAACACGTGGTCCGCAAGTGGTCCTTATACACAGGTTCAATAACGTCAAAATACATCACTAGAGATCTGAAAAATGTACCTCTTATCAGCAGATGCAGTTAAGGTTTCACTCTACTAAACTTTGGTTCTAATGTATTACTGGCGTTAATGGCTACAAATGGCTTACGGTAAATATCACACAATGGAGTCAGCAGCCATGCCTCGAATTGTTGTTTGCTGCATTGACAAAAACCTAGTATCGATAAAAGGTAAATTAATTTTGTCCATGCAGACAATGGTCTCATTTCTTTGGTGCCCATTAGTGTTATATATTATCCACTTAAATTTCTCCAGGTTTAGGATGGAGTTTGGTATTTTACGGAAGCCTTGTTATGCTGAACACTTACTTTGTGGAGAAGCTAAGCTTGGCCAGCGGTATCATGTTTGCTGGCGGTAGTTGTGGTCAGCTTGTCATGCCTCACATACTGGCGTACCTGCTGGAGGAATACACGTTAAGACAGACCTTCGTCATCTGGGGAGCCTGCTTTCTACAGATGTGGTGGGCCGGTTGCCTGTTCCGACCTACGAGCTACTACATTAGGCAGAGGCGACCAGGTATAACTAAGCAGCTGCAGAATTGTCTACGCGACGAAACAGACTGTCAGCCAAATATCATTCATTCCAAGAAAAGTAACGTGCATACATCGTCCAAGGGAAGCGATGCCAAGGATGATAACCCTCACCACAGCAAACAACATGTAGATAATGCAGGCCATATTAACCCATCATTTCAAAAAGACGAAAGCATCATAATTTTCAAGGATCACGGTTTCAGTGAGGTCACTCATCGTCTAGATCCTCCAAAACGCCCGTGGTCACGAAAGTACCGCATAAATAAAAGTCACTGGCATAATCGAGAAAGCGCGACACCTACAGAATTCACGGGGACAGGTCACACGAAGGTGACACCAGATAATATAAAGGACACAGCTGGTCCCGAGGCTGTGAGCGATAGAATTGATACAGTATCGCTATCTGTGCAAAAGAAAGAAGATACCCAAATTGCGGAAAAGGATGTTCCAACTACAAAACAAGAATCAAAACGCCTGTTGTCGAGCATTGTTGAGCTTTGCCAAAACTCTCCATTCGTGGTGTTTGTACTAGGCTTTGCATTCGCTTTCAATGGTAATCTGTCCGCCTATGTTTACGTCCCGGGCTACAGTGAGGAGTTGGGTATGAGCCACGAACAGATCGCTGCTGTTCTTAGTGTTGGAGGCGCAACAGATATGGTCACTCGCATCGGTATAGGATGGTTCAATAACCTCGGGTTGGTCCATTCTAGTCTGATAATGGCATGCAGCGTCTTTGTGGGAGGCGCCATTATTTTCGCATGCATTCTCTTCCCGTCGTATGAGTCCACGATTGTTCTTATTGTTGTGGGTGTGGCGATGTTCGGAGCACCGCTTCAAGTTCTGCAGCCGCTAACCATCCGTGGCTTCGTGGGAAACGACAGATTTCCGTACGCACTGGCATTCAACCAAGCCTGCTACAGTGTATTTGTTTCTCTCTGGGTTCCTTCTGCTTTAGGTAAGGCATTGTAAACCATTCCCATTTTGGGTTAATTGCTTCACTTGAACGGAAAAGGAAAATCAAACACGGTTAACACGGTTGACATCAGCAAAATATCATCCAAGTTTCAATGAGCCCCATAGTGTTTGTGTCGACGCAGTAATTAATACTTACTAGTTGACTGCTTTAATCAAATTGCAAGTACAGATTGGCTTGTGTTAATATGTACACTTCATGATCATGTGAAACAGAGCTTAGTTTTTCAATACCTTTTGATTTCATCATTTCAGGTGCAGCAAGGGATGCGACGGACAGTTTCATGTTGCCTGTTGTACTCTCTGGAGTACTGCTGATGGTTGGTGGTATGTTCTTCGCCTTGGCCTTCCTACTTGAAAGAAAGCGAAAAAAACGACCCTGTGTCATTGATGAAATCCGTTTATAGAGGGTTGTTGAGGCTGTTGGGATATGACCCAGTGAGAACTTGTGGCCGCGATTGTACACAATTCAACATGTGTGCCTTCCACTATGCTACAGTGATATGCGGCTTCTTTGGGCTGCTTATGTTTTTTGTTTTTTTGGGGGGTGGGGGGGAGGGGGGGGGGTTGTGCTGTATTTCTATTTGTATTTCTGTCGTGTACTTTATGAAATTAACTTATAGTGTTTCCGACTGCAGATACTATGTATTAAAATATCGCCAAAATGTGTGCAACAGCCTATACGTAAAGGGCATTATATATAAGACACACAATTTTGTGTATTTAAAACATCTTCATTTTACTCACCTCACAAGGGAACGTACTAGAACGTATATAAAATTGCAATACCAACAGCGTATACACGACCTCTAGCAGGAAAGCAAGTTTTTATTCGCCTTGACTCTTTCCATAATTACTCTAACATTCCTAACGAAGAACTTCAATAAAGGAGATGTACACTGTGATTGATTTTGTCTGAATCCTCGTAAACCAATTCGTTCTTTGCTGATGGTGAGTACAGCGCATGTGTCCTATTCTGCTACGTACAGTACTGTCTGGATATTATGATACGACGTTGCTCTGATGTCAACCTTAAAGTCACAGTTGTAAGTGTTTTAGCAAAACTTTCCCAATTAGCAGTTCATTCAGGTCGGCCTGGTGTTGTGATAGCTTGCCACGGCTCATAGATTCAGAAGTAACTAACACCTCAGATACTTTGCGGATAAATGCGTCAACGATTCACTATAGAGCCCAATATTTTTTCTGTCAATTGTACATCACCCATTTGAATGTCTTGAGGAAGGCACTGTTTGGCACGCCAACGCCAAAATATCGACAGAGTACTAGTGCGGGTATACAGGAGGTACAAAAATACGCGTGTTTGGGACATGTCATGATCAAGTTTAAACTTCAGAATTGCTTTAAGGCTGGGAATTGGTACCCAATGCGTCTTATTTAAAACAAAACTGCAGATGATGTTATTATTAATAATTTGTGATAGGGGAGGATTTTAAGTGAATAGACATTCTATTGAAATCATGAATAACTGATCGTATTACTAGTCAATGCTAAAACAAGATTTTAGGGAGACTAAAATTATCTAATTAAATGTAAATAAATGTATAAAATACATCTGCGAAGTGAAATTTCGACTATAGATATAACGTTACAATACTGTGTTTCTTTAGTTACACAAGGACTTCACTGGTCCACCTCGCAAGACTGTTTTTGTTTGTTTGTTTGTTTTTCAAAGATATTGGACGTCACAATGTGGACGTCAAATGACAGAAGGTAGTAGAGCTACATACAACAGCGTATAACAATCATCTGCTTAGCAAAGCTAATATGTCTACTTGCCTGGACGAATAAACCACATGTAGTGGGACTTAACATTAGCTGTAAAAGTGACCAATTTATGGCTGTATGTATCTCATTTGATTGATTGCGGTTATAAAGGATTAGGATATTCCATGATGACTCTACGGTTTTCTAATGCTTTGAAAATTGTCCGTTTGGCGTTTTAACTATCTGAAGAGCCTCAATTGGTTAATTGTCTGTCATAAATAGTGATTATAGCCAGTTTTGCACTCTCCTGGCATACCAAAAGAGAGTCGATGAAATGGACAACAAAATGTGAGACAGTGGACCATGATATGTGTTTAGCAAAACCATACTCGCAACTGAAGCTTTCCGGATACTCAATACACAACACACCAGCTATGACGATGCCACAGGACAGAGGATGGGCGTGGGTCGTAGCTTTCGGTAAATATAACTTCCAAAAATACAACGCATATCCCAACTTTAAAAGAAGGTACTGTTATGCAGCTGGAAACGAAACTCCTGCAGCATTGATTAGCCGTAGGAGAGGCTAACTGTTATACAGATAACTGGTTAGATGATGATAAAGTCGTTTAAGAAACTAAATCAAACTGATCGGATCATGTTCTCGATGTAGACAATCTCTGACAGTTCAATGAAAAATATTTAAGCTTAGATGTTTCTCAGTTATGTTTGGATTTCTTCTAACTTTACCTGTGCAAGACACTCTTTTAATCAGCAAGAAAAAGCTGTTATCTCAACATGTTTTCCTGATCCCTTCTTCAATGCAGTTATCGTGTATAGATACATAAAAGTGGTTTGTAAACGTATTTTATGACTAAACAAATTTTAGTCCGTTTGACACTATGACCAACCGTTTGGGAGATACAAGAATACAAAATTTGAGTTAATTTACTACATAGAAAATTAATATATGATATCCATTTGAGATGATCATCAAGTAGAATACCAAGGTTCATTACCCATTCCACACGTTGAATGTTAATGTTACCTAATTTTGGAGTGTTGTATTCGTTTGGTACTTTTTTCCTTGGAGAATGAATAATGCTAGAATTAGTTTGATCAATATTGATAGTTTATTTTCTTTAATCTTTACAAACAGAGTTGTGGAATTTCTTATAGGTTTATTTAAGTCTTTGGTTATCACAAATGCATTGGAATCACCTGCAAAGAGCATTAGTTTATTATTAGATCATGTAGTTGCATTACTGATATCATTAACATATATTAAAAACAGAAGTGGGGCCGAGAACAGACCATTGGGGAACTACTGTATTTATATCATTTGGATAATATTTCGTTTTATTTGCTACAGTATATTGTTTTCTGTCAGATATAAATAACAAGCAAACCTGTCTGATACAATTCATGGAACACTAAAATACTCCAAGTTTTTAATAAGATTTTATTTTTAACAGTATCAAAGGCTTTATATAAGTCAAAGTATAATCACCTTTGTCTAAAGCCACCCTGATTTGCTCTGTTATTTTCCAAAAGGGCTACTTTAGTTGAGGATCCTTTATGAAAGCCAAATTGGTATTTATATCTGATGTTATTTGGAGGAATGTTAATCTTTCGTTCATGATTTTCTCATATATCTTCAATATCTTGCTCAGACAGCTTAAAATACTGACAGACCAGTAATTTCCCATATCCATATGGTCATTTTTTTCTTGAAAAGTGGTTTTATCTTTTATACAGGCAATGCATATAAGTAACAAATTGCAAAGTTTGTATCTTAAATGGGTCAAAAGTTACGATAATTTAATAAGAACATCTACGCAAATATCGCCCCGACAACAATCACTATTCCCTACAGTCTCATCCGTTGTGATGTAAACAGTAGTAAAAAGGTCCCATCTTCATTAGGCCATTGTGACAGTCATAAAATGCAAATGGGTTTTACCGATCACTTGAGAGTTCCCCATTATAACCTCAGCCCCAGGTTGATGTTCAAACTCTTGGACTGACAGCAATTACGACATAGAGTATATATAACAGGGTCATTAACTAAAAGAGAACAAAGGGAACATGATCAAACTAACAACCCACATGACAGAACTGAGTAATAGATATAATGCTCTGGGGAGGAGTAAATCTTGCGTCAGATGTTAGGTCAGACAAGATCACCAGCGACAAAAACTTACTTTCGACAACTAATTATCTTGGCCTACATTGTATGCGTTGATACTTGCCTGTCAGAGTATATGGAAAACTAAGCTATCTGGGATCTCCATTTCCTGACAGGCGCTTCAATCCGCAGATGCCAGTGGACGTGGAAGGCACTGTTAATCAAACCTGAATAGTTGTTGGCTTTTTTAGCCTTGTCATATGGCGCAATGGCATAGGTTATCAAGTTGAACAAAGTTTATCATACATTTATTGACTTCCGGATCTTTAGTTAACTGCCTATGATGGCGATACCGCAAGATAAAGGATGGGCATGGGTAGTGGCGTTTGGTAAGAATATGGGTTACTCTTTACAATCAATTTGATATCTTTTCTAACACTGTGCGCTTTATAAATGTACGAATAGCGTTAAGCTTTACAGATTGGGCAAGTGACTTTGTTCCCATGTACCTTATGGTTTAGCAATGGTGTGCAACAACTTCATGCACTAAACAATAGCTAACAATGTGAAGAGGTTCGAGAGAATTCCTAAAAGAACTTAGTGAACTTGCATAGAGTCCCAGACAGACTTTTTTCTGTCCCGGCCATCATGATGTTATGTACCCTGTTCAGGGTCCAGTTTCTGGAAAAGTCTTAAGTCTAGAAATGGACTTAAGTTCACTAATCACCTTGGTAATCATTGTCTTTTCCATGCTTAAGATCATTACAGGACTTAAAACTTTTTGAGAAACTGCCCCCTTGTCTGGAAGAACTACAACCCATCAGCTTGTGCTACATGCTCTCTTTCCATCCATCCTCTAGAAGTCTCCCCCGAAAGAGCGGTTTCATCATTTGTATTCTGCGGTTCCAGGCAGTGCAGTGAACGTTTTCTGCATAACTGGCATTTTCCGTTCTGCCGGGGTACTCTTCGTTGATCTGCTGCACGAGTTCGGAGCTGGCGCCTCAGTATCAGCCATCATGTTTGGTATCCAGGCACTGTTCGTCGCCATTGGAGGTAAATGTACATACAACCCACCCCCTCAAGTTGCTTTTTTTAAAAATTTTTGCGAGGGCCAGACCCTCCAATCCCTCAAATCGAGCCTGTATCTGTCACTGGTCAAAGCACCGTTCATATAGCAGCTTCCCCTGTAACAAGTTTGGCTGTGAGTTATTTGACAAATGTAACATGGCTGCAAAAAAGGTTAAGGTACAGAACGATGCATCCGCTGACCATGTGATGGATGTAATTCAGATTTCCACGCAACTAAATCCGAAGGTTCATCAGTTACTGCCAAAGAGCAAACTCCTCAGAAGACTCTAGTTATATACTCTCTATATATCGGATCAAAGTTGGTCGATATTCCACTGCGGGTCCTTTCATAACAACATACGGGTTCCTAAACTGAAGACAAATACGCCAAAATAAAATTAATACTACTGTGAATTCATTAATGTTTGCACCTGATTTATTGGTGAAATTCGAGACCATCTTTAAATCACAAATATAAATACTCGCAAACATAATTCAGGTGTACCTAGATAATTAGCAAGACCTGAGCTAACCGCATTAATGAATTTACAGTATTTATAATAGAAAATGAATGGTATCTGGAATGGTATATTACATAATGTACAAGATTTCACAGAACAATACCATGACACACCAGTATACGCAGATTTCACATTTATACCCTCCAAGTTAGTATTTACATCGAAAAGATGTTTGTCATATAAATAACCTAGACTTCTGAAACGAAGGTGTATCCTAAATTTTTAGTGGCATCTGAAAAGATACTCCAGAGCGGAATTGCGAGTTTCCTATGTTGAATTATAAGCCTTGAATCTTCACATCAGTGGCACACGATGTGAAGGATTAATAGCTCCTCGTCCAGATTGATTTTCCTTTGTGGCGGGTTTTTCAAGATGGAGGCGGAGCACAGAATCACTGGGCAAGGCACAGGGATTCCTTCAGCAGAGGACGTATACACCACTCTTTGTGGCTTTGTTGGTCTTTTCCACGTCATGAAATCGGATACACTCGAAGTAGACACACCCAAAACTGACCCTCTGATATACTGTAGTCAGCTGGACAATCACCACATTCTGAATACAGTTTGACACTGTGGTGCTTCAAACTAACAGTTAATATCTTAACACATGTAGCAGGAGTTCTATCACCATGTAGCTCAGACACTAACAGCCTCCATCAGTCTCTGTAGCATGATACATCAACTTCTTTCAGGTGTATAGCAAGACTCTCTTTCTTCTACCTTTCACAACCTCTTAATTTGTATACTAAAGACAGTGCAAGTTTCTAGAAGAATGAGAAGTAATATGTCGCAACATTAATATTTGCCCCAGATTTCCAGATACCTCTGGTACAATCGGAACCCATCGATAGGAATTTCCCACTGTACTTCCATAACCTCTGATAAATCGAAGTTTTAAAAAGCCATAAAATACGCGAAGCTATAGCATTACACAAGAGCAAACTACATGTCATGTGGTCCCAATTTTGGGGCACGAAAGGAAGTACATGTACCTGGTCACGTTGTTCCTGATTCAGGTCCTCTGTCACAGCTGTTACACCGCTACATCTCCCCCCCGGGCTCTGGTGATGATAGGCGCCACGCTGTTCTGCATGTCGTACTCTCTACTGTCTCTGGCGCCCAATATCTATTACGTGGTCATCGTCTATGGTGTGAACGCAGGTCAGTGCCAACTGAGCAAAGTAAACATTTCTGATTTTAAAAGGCCGTTAAAATAACGTGACCTCGGGGTTAAAACAAAAAAAAATGTATACAACAGTGGTCGTTATACACTGGTTCAATAACATGGAAAATACACTAGAGATCTGAAAAATGTGGCTCTTATCAGCAGGTGCAATTAAGGTTTCACTCTACCATAATTTGGTTCTGATGCACTGTTAATGACTACAAATGGCTTACGGTAAATATCACGTTATGGAATGAGGCGCCATGCCTCGAATTTTGGTTTGCTTCATTGGCCTGTTAAAACCAAGTATCGATAAATGGTAAATACGTATTCTACATGCAGAACAAGGTATTATTTCCTTGGTACCTGAATACTTGCAAATAATAAAAATTATTATAATAAGATTTATATTATCCATTTAAATTTACCCAGGTTTAGGGTACAGTTTGGTATTCTATGGAAGCGTTGTCATGCTGAACAATTACTTTGTGGAGAAGCTAAGCTTGGCCAGTGGTATCATGTTTGCTGGCGGTAGTTGTGGTCAACTAGTCATGCCCCATGTACTGGCGTACCTGCTGGAGGAATACACGTTAAGACAGACCTTCGTCATCTGGGGAGCCTGCTTTCTACAGATGTGGTGGGCCGGTTGCCTGTTCCGACCTACGAGTTACTACATTAGGCAAAGGCGACCAGTTATAACCAAGCAGCTACAGAATTGTCTACCTAAGGGAACAGAGCGTCATCCAGATATCATTCATTCCAAGGAAAATGACGTGCATACA
>JAAUYG010019466.1_pt1 | contig 13261 bp, 4 predicted proteins | sample 7278091 | NCBI WGS metagenome assembly JAAUYG01 (sample SAMN14350201, study PRJNA611818) | marine sediment metagenome | isolation source: surface marine sediment (0.6m) | place: French Polynesia: Moorea | collected 2018-08
CACAACTAAAATTTGATAGAAATCCATGCAATAACTGTACTAGAGATAATCGAGGCCACAAGCGGACGGACAGCAGTCACGGACGACGGACGAATTTCGATTTCATGAGCTCTGCTGACATAGTCAAGCAGAGCTAAAAATGCCAAAATTTAGTATTTCACAATGCTTTTAACAGCTTTAGTAGAAACCCTCTGTAGCACTGTATACATGAATTTGGGGGAGTGAATCTGGAGTGTAATTTTAGAGAAGATTATCATTTGAAACTGCACAATTTTTGGGAGTGAATCTATTGTATACTTTCAGAGGAGATGTTGTTTGAAATTTTTTCTCCCATATGGTCCCATGTACTACCATATGTTCCCGAAAAAAAAATCATAAAAAATGAAAAAATGTTGAAAAACAAAATACAGGCAGCTTTCCGCAAAATTTGGTGTGAATTCACTTAACAGTTTCTGAGAAAAAGACTTTTATGGATGCAAGATGGACGCACATGTGACAACAGTACCTCTGTGGGCAGTAGCACAATTAAAGCAGAGCTAAAGTGAAAAAAATCAAATTTGTTGGAAAGGGCTAATCAAACAGTAAAACTGATGAAAATTTGGGTCTCAAGGGTAAGTATAGTAGTACATGTATTATAATGGGGTACCTTATTGACTTGTGATGCTTCAAGGTCATTTTAGGGGTCGTTCAGTACAGTTACAATTTTTGTGAAAATTTTTTTTTCAAAACAGTGACGTTTAATCTGAGTCTACTCGCTCTAGAGTTATATACTCTAATCTTTCAACCAAACGTGTTAATACATGTCAGTTTTCTTTGACAGTCCAGACAAAAGTAATTACTTATTGGAATTTAAAATTAAAAAAAAAAAAAGCTTGAACTTTAGCATTTTGGCCAGTAAGAAAATTAGAAATTCCAAATAACAGCTAATTATAATGTGAAATGGATGAAAATTTGGGCCTCTGGTGTAAGTAATACATTAATAATATGTCTGGTATGTTTACCCTTGGGGCTTCAATGACATTTGGGGGGCTATTTGGTGCACTTATTTCAAAATAGCCTGAAAATCAAAAACATTTGGTTGTAGTGCAATACAGACTGACATTTTAGACTCAAGAACACTACATGCAGATATATGGGGTACCTCTGACCTTGTGATTGTCAAGAACATTTAAGTACATTTAATTGGTGTAATTGTCTCAAAATGAACTGCAACTTGCAAATGTACGGTGGCTGATTCTTGCCATTTTTTTTTCTATTTTTTTTTTCTTTTTCTTTTTTTTTCTCCTTTTTCTTTTTTTTTTCTCCTTTTTCTTTTTTTTTCTTTCCTTTTTTTTTTACAATGTGCAATATCTTGAAAAGGGCTGGTCATGGAGTGAAACTGACCAAAATTTGCGGCTCCGTATTTAGTGTTTAGTGTACACAGAGTCCTGTTAACCATTAAGTGCAAGATAATTTTGAGGTCATTCAGTTCATTTGGGATTTTCGATAACCTAGCTTGCACATGTATCTTGAAAATGGCTTGTCATAGACTGAAAAGGACCAAAATTGGGGCTCCAGGGGTAAAGTATTTATAGTGTATACAAGGTACTTTTGACAGTTAAGTATTCAAGGTTATTCTGAGGTTATTGGGTGCATTTGCAATTTTGTCAACCTTATCTCGAAAATGGCTGGTTCTAAAGTGAAAGTGACAAAAAATTGAGGTCTCACGGTTAACTTGTTTATTGCACACAGGGCACTTTTGACATTTAATGCCCAATGTCATTTTAAAGTCATTCAGGCTGCATCTGGGAATTATGGGAACTTCATATCTCAAAAATATTTGGTCGTAGAGCAAAACAGACTAAATTTGGGAATTTTGCACAGCAGAGTAACATATACATGATATATGTGGTGACCACATGATATATGTGGTGTACATTTGAGCCCGTACTAGTACATGGTCATTTGGGGGGTCATTTGGTTTACTTGTCTCAATATTGGGATGGCCTCTAACTCGAAAACATGTGGCTGTAAAAAGGCAGTGAAATTCAGGGATACAGGTAACAAATATATGGTACACCATTCACTTTGTAGATTCAAGTGCACTTCATTGTCTCAAACTCCCTATTTTCTGGCAATTTAAATGGTCTCATGGACCTGGGTCGGGGACACTTAGGTAGCACATATGTGGCGTACATTTGACCTTGTATAGTGTTCAAGGTCGTTTAATTAGAGTAATTCGGAGCACTTATTGTGACAGAAAATTAAGTGCATTCAAAAATGGCTGGTTGCACAGTGAAACACACTGAAATTGGGACTCAGGCACTATTTAGTAAGTTAATTGGCAGCATAATCATGCATTCATGGGGTATCGTCTTGGGGTCACCATAGATCAAAACGGATTGAAATTCCTGGGGAACACCATAGGTAGTAAAACATATGCATGGGGTACCCCCCGCAGAAACATTTTGAATTAATTAAATTACTAAATATTAATATTTATTTAAAAAGAGATAAATTAGGGTACATTTACTTCAGTCCTTGTCTAACCAGTCATTTTTATCATTCACATGTTAAAATTAAGATAGCTTACACCAACTTCTGCTATATATATGGTTGTTAGGCTAACGGTCCAATCTGATTTGTGGCTCGGCTTCGCCGATACGAAAGTATAAATTTTCCTCAGTAGAATTCTGTTAAATAATACCATCCGTCGGGGCAATCGAGCAAGGAGGAAAGCTCATTATGCACGCTTCTTTTTTGTCCAGTTATCATATAAGTATGCCACTCATGTTTTCATGCAAACGCCTAGAAGGGATATAGCATTGCAAGATCCTATAGAATGCATTTTTATTAAGTTTAGACTCGTTTGTAGGTCGAGCCGCAGTGTCAGATTTTTGAGCGATAATGACGTGCAGCCATTCTGCTTAATCCTTGTAATATGTAAATTATAATGCACGGAAGGCTTTTTCGGCCGCCGTATCTTCTACGGAGACGACGTTTCAAGGTCGAATATACTTTTTGATAGTGTTTCAGCAAAGCATACACTGAGAAAGTAGGCCTGTCTTTCGAGCAAGTAGAGTAATGTCCCAATCCATATGACTTGTCTGCATTTCTGTAACATCCGTTTCTGTAAATTGTTTCAAAATGTGTATTCGAGCTTATCTGCTGTCATGGTGCAGATAAAATGGTGCTATTTGCCAAGTGTGATACACTCTATTTGAGATATATGTATTCTCATTGAAAATTGTGGATCAGTGACAGTCTGTGCGATGAAGGGCACTTTGCCACTATGCAATTTTTCCAAAGGTTTTGTCTGGGCATTTAATAAGCCATTTATAGCAACCTACAAATTCAGCCCCAATTATTAGTACATGTGCAGGATTTATTTCCCATATGTTTAAAGAGGGCTCCAGTAGTAAGGTCAGTGATATGCAGCATGTGTATTGATTGATTGATTGATTATATCAAAGTTTTACGGCACATCAACACCAAAAGGGTCCACTAAATGATGATGATGATATCACAGAGTCCACTAGAAAAAAATGGTTCTACAGTCTGAGAACTGCACTGTCTAAGAACTGCACTGTGTGAGAGCATTCGCTATCAGGCCAAGTCTGAACAAAACATCTGACAAGACCTAATACCCAGGGTGCGCCACGGGGAGGCTGCTCTCTGCACCCGTGCAGCATGTATAATTCCTGTAATTTCTTTCTGGGAATGTAATTGTACTTGCTTCCTTGTATTTCAGCATTCGTTCAGTGAGTGCCAAGTTCTGTTGAAGAAAACCATGGTGCTCAAATACAAGAAGTTGAAAGAGCGGGATAAGGTTCAATCATGCCTTGTCAACACCTTGAAAAAGCTAGTTTCAGATGAAATTAGCTTCAAGTAAGTTTGCTGTTTATGCCTACTACAGTATGTATGTGCTGTTCGTGTTTTTGCAGTATCCACTTCATTAGTTATTGGGGATCGTCCTTGCTGCTAAACATAACGGTATTTGGTCTTGTGTAACTAGTTAAATATTTACTATGGTAAAACAATATTTGTCATATATGAATATGATGCAGGACACTTTTTAAATTTGAATTATTTTGTCTTTATTTATTGTTTATTATATGCAGTTTATATACTAAGGTGAAAGTCCATACTAGTATATTGCAGTATTTTGTTTCTTTGGTACTTTTTGATGCTGTTTGAAATCACTACCATGAGTACCACGTAGTCAAAAGGAAGTTTCCAACCCAAGTTTGAATTGATTGCTGTAACGTTAATTGAGATATTTTGTTCACAAATGTAAACAGACACAGAGTGGAATCAAGGAACCTCACCCAGTAAACTGGGATTTAACAGATGCCTTAACTATATCCCAAGTCAAATGGATCTGTTGTTATTACCAGGAAGGAGCTGTGCGTGGAGGCGCTGGTAGGTGTCACCATCGACAACGATGCGTTTGTGTTGTTCTCCGTCAATGAGGTTATCCAGTTGGCTGAAGCGGAAGGAGATGAAAATGAACCAATGCAGGAAGATCTAGCAGACCAGGGAGAAGATGGAGGAACAAGCCCACAAAGCGCTGATGGTCCACGTGAGAATACAGTGGAGGAGGATCCAGATAGGATGACTGACAGGGATGATATTTCATCTACTGACAATGCCGGTGAGGAAACCGTTTCCACTTTCTCAAGGAAAATGTGGGGTACCTTACGGTACTATCTTCTTTGAGCTTTCATTCTCTAGGTGCGAAATAAATTAAAGTCAAAGATTAGATAAACAGATAATCAATGAATCTTTATAAAGCACCGACGCTCAATTTTTGTCCGACACTGATTTACGGAAGTGACATTGTCGTCACTGTCTTTAGACTAGCAGGGAATAAAAACGTCGCTTTTCCTGTTGGACATGCAGGGTGAGGTTCCCTTGCCCAGCAGTTACTTTTGCTTGTCCTAGATAGCTGTACCTCTGTAGCAGGTATGATCCATAGCCAAAAAAAAAAAAAAAATGAAGAAACAGCCACCCATTAACTTGGTAACATGGTCTAACACTAGACCTGGACTTTACTGTTAAGTCACTTTTGTGAAACCAAGCCGAGATATTCGCTCCAAGTTAGCAACCTGCAGACTTTGCAATGGGGATTTTTTGCCGTGAATTTGAAAGTGATAAAGCGGGTAAAATGGATACAGAAATATAGGTGTCCTGATGCTCTACAATGAGCTACCACATACTATATAGTGATGCAGGAAAGAAAGCAACCGTCCGGCACAAAGGAACCTTTTTGTCATTTCTGTGGGTGGTGTGAGAAGTGGCTATTACACTGTGTGTACCAAATTCTGATAAACATATTCTTGTTTCCATGCGTCATTAGTAGGATATATCCTTTTCCAGATGATGTCAATCCTTCAGAGGAGAGTGAAGAGGTGGCTGATACCAACAGAGATGACGTCAATCACCCAGCGAGTGAAGAGGCGGCTGATACCAACACTATTGAACCAGATGGAGTTGCATCTGGTAGTCAACAGGGTGAGACCCCAATGCAGACAGCAGAATGTACTGAGGATGAACTCCCCCTGCCTGACGCAAAGGCAGGACTGCTAGAAGGCAACCAGTCACTGTCAGAAGCCAATGACATTCACCATGAGAAGCAGCCTGTACCAGATGATGGCTGGGGGACTGATCTCTCCAGCAGGCAGCTGACTGAAACCGCGTCAGTCTCAGGGCCCGCAGCAGATGAACTCAAAGATCCTGCAGATACCATTGTTATAAAATCCGAGGTATCCGAGAAAAGTACAGAGTCATTGATACGGTCGACCGATACCCTCGATGCTTCACCTCAAGGTGGAGGGGATAGCAGCGCACCAATCACAGAGGAAGATGCTGAGAGGGAGGCTGAAAGCCCGCATGATGAGGCAATGAATGTGGAGGAACAGGATGAGGCAATGAATGTGGAGGATGAGGCAGAAGAGGAGGAGGAGCAGGGGGAAGCACAGGAGGAGGAGGAGGAAGAGGAGGATGTAACTGAAGCTGATGATTTGGATGAGGTCATTGAGTATGTGAATGAGGATTTCCGGGGTCTGTTGAAAACCATACTGAGCACAAAAGGCCTCGAGGCATCTAACCTCGGCCGTATGAGCCGCGCAGTAATAATGGCTGACCTTGGTGGGCGGACCATGGTCCCTCGCAGGAGTCAGCGACTGGCAAAATACACCGATAGTGAGGGCGAGGACGACACACAGGTTGGTGAAGATAGCTTGGTCTCTCCACTCATTCCCAATGACACATACACATGCAAATTTGTGGTACTGTAGTTGCAACAAAAAATTTTGTCTATAAAGCAGGGCGGTCACTCACAACTAAGGGATCACTGTAAAGTTTGTTTAAACTGTAGGGAACATTTCATACCACAAATTAACAACATGGAATAGTTGCCTTGATTCAGATGCCAAATTATTTGCCCTTGGTCATGTGACACTAGTTAGCCTATTCTGTTCTTTTGGGTATCTTTTGGGAAATTTTCATTGGCCCTGGGGTTTAAAATACAGTGGTCCCTCTATTTTAAGACCACCCATGGGACCAAGAAATATGGTCTTATATTGCAGGTGGTCTTAAAATAAAGGTCTTTTAACACAGAAAATTGCCCTTTTGGGGCCAAATCAAGCAGTCTTATAATCAAGGGTGGTCTCAAAATAAAGGGACTACTGTACTGCCAGTTGAGAAAAGCATCATAAATATTTCTGTTAATTAAATTGCACAATTATTCCATGGCCCAAATACAATGGACTTCAATGAAAATATTTACAGAGTTTCCTTATGGCAATTCATATAAAACGAGTTTAGGGACTCTTGAAATTTTAATTTACAGTCTTTTTTAGCAGATTTTTTAAGGAACATGGAACCATATATATGGAAGTGAAATTTTAAAGGCTGCCTCTACAGTTCTTGGCTTTTTGCACTGCAAGGCTCGAAATTAATACATGTACCGTCCAAAGGACTAGAGAAAGTTACCTCACAATGACTGAAATCCATTATTGGGATGGTCCAAAGGCCGCCATGAAACAACATTTTCCTCACAGTGTTACCATTTTGGGATAGAACTTTTGACTTTCAGGACAGTATTAGTATACATATAGTCTGGGACAGTCTATCGTTTATTTCTGGGCCACACTGAAAATTTTTCCAAGAAGTGTACATTTCCACATAAACTTATGTTGGGCATTCTGAAAATTTCAGGGTTGAAGAATTTTATGGCAAAAATTTAAAAGGATTGTATCATATTGGGAAGCCAAAATTTTCAGTTATCTCAAAAAGCCAGCCAAACACATGAAATTGTGTTTTTCAGAGGATAACTGTATGGTACATAAGGGCGATTTTTCACTTTGGATAGGCCATTTTGGGAACATTTGGTTTACTTGTGGAGTTGTTTGCCCCACCAAATGCTATCTCCTAACATTGTTATCTGTTTCTCCAATGCTGTTCGAGCTAGTCGAGCAATTTGGTCTGATTGTGTACCTTACATTCTCCTACCTCACGAGCCATGTCTGTCTTTTGCAGGTTGAGGAGGACATCAAACCGGAGGCTCCCGTGGAAGATGCCGTGCCATCCGAACAGGCTATTACGGAGTCAGTGAGACGGGCATTGGAAGGTGCTGGCTTACGGGAAGTGAAACAGTTGGTCAAGAAGAAACCGCAGCCAATGAAACCACAACGCTATCGCTGTAAACTGTGCGGCATGAGATTTGTCAATCTAATACAGCTAAGGCAACACAAGAGTAGCCACAAGGGGGAGAAACCATTTAAGTGTCCATACTGTCCGAGGGCATTTCGTTATGCCCCCAAATATAAGGAGCATGTAAGTATGCATGAAGAGAAAACAGACCTACAGTGTCCAGTTTGCGACAAGGTCTTTGATACACCACGAGCTGTAAAGCTGCATGTTGCTATACATGACTCAAGCAAACCGTACCCGTGTGACCTCTGTGAAGCCTCATACACTCGAAAAAGTGGCTTGGATCACCACCGACGCTCTGTTCATACCAAAGAAAGACCATTTCAGTGCAAAGTATGTGAAGCCAGGTTCGCCTTGAAGCATGTCCTTCGCGACCACATGCGTATACACACGGGTGAGCAACCTTTCAGCTGCGAAGTTTGCGGAATGACGTTTAGATGTCGTACGTCATGGGTTAAACATCTTGCGAAACATCTACCTTTAATGCCACCATACAACTGTACCCAGTGCAACCAGCAGTTTGCAGAAAAGGATGCAATTCAAGCTCATGTGCTCCAAGAACACAAGGATGAATCCGACAAGGCACACTATCGCTGCTTAGTGTGTGGTGCCTCCTTTATCAAGCTGAATAACCTCACTAAACATGAGTCGACCCATGCGGATGGTGCTGCTCCTTTTGTATGTAAACTGTGCGATGACCAGTTCGACACCTTTTCCGCCATTAAGTCGCACCAACGTGACAAGCACCCTGAGACATGTCCAGAGTACAATACCCTCGAAGGGAAGGGACCTCAAGGGAGACGACCATCTACCAAGCTGCCACCTCCTCCCGGTCACAGTTTTGTGTGCGAGATTTGTGGAAAAGAATTCGCTCGACATCGCTACCTTGAAAACCATAAGAAGCTACACAGCAGTGCGCGGCCTTTCAAATGCGAAGTATGTGGTCGAGCATTCAAAATGAAGCACATCCTGCGTGACCATATGCGAACACACACTGGGGAAACGCCATTTGTTTGCCACATCTGCGGAATGGCATATCGTCACAGTCAGGGCTACCGCTCCCATCTGCGTACACATTCAGGAGAAAAACCCTCCAAGTGTGAGGTGTGCAATGCCACATTCTCCAACAAGCAGGCCCTGAAGGTGCACTCTTACACCCACATGGATGAAAAACCATTCAAGTGTCATCTGTGCACTTCAACTTTTGCCCAGAAGGCTCATCTCAACATTCACTTAAACCGGCACTCCGGGATCAAGCCTTTCAAGTGTGACCAATGCGAGAAGGCATTCTGGGACAAAGGCAATTTGACAGTCCACATGCGCAAACACACCAACACCAAACCGTACAAATGCGATCTTTGCGACAAGAAGTTCATCTATCTCTATTGCCTCAAATATCACAAGCGCAAGCACTCGGGTGAAAGGCCGTTCCGTTGTACGATATGTCCAGCTGCTTTCTTCGCGAAGGGCCATCTGGACACACACATGTGCCAACACACAGGGCAGCGTCCCTATGTGTGTGAGTTATGTGGCGCTGCTTACACCTCAAGCTCGACCCTAAAGAAGCATAAATTCACTCACACCGGAGTCAAGCCGTTTGCCTGCGATCTGTGCTCGGCCACTTTTGCCACTCGTTACAGACTGAATCGTCACCAGAAAGGGTGTCGCACGCGTCACAACATAAAGAATATTGACTATTCAGAGGCCAGCAATCATAGCAGCACGCCAACATCGCAACCACAACGTGCTCCGAGCTTAGATGCATCCTCTCATGTTTTGGATCTGTCTGACCTGGGGAACCCTACAGTTACCATGGCGCAGGCTCTCGGCGCCTCGTCTGCTACCGAATCCCCCTCCATTCTGTCGGGCCAAGATGCCATCACCAATAACGCAATCCAGAACAATAATGAAATGCCTCAACAGGCTCCGCTACTGCCTCTCCCCCCGCAGCCACTACAGGCGCCGATCGCCTATCCCTGGCAATACCCAGCCTGCATGGACCAGAATTATGGTAATCTTCAACATACGTCATATAATGGACAATGAACGTCTTAGACACTCTTCACCACCTCTTGGCAATTGGCATAGCGGTCCGTATGGACTACTCAAAGATGAGTTATCAGTGATACATATTGGTATGATGAGTATATATTCATCTATTTCATACAGTATATATATTAAGTAGTTTAATGAATGATTTAGTTTCAAAGATTCTTAGTCGTTTAAGTCGAGGTTGATTAACTTGAGATACTACAATGTAGTATTATCTAAATGGCATGTTAATTTGTTGAGTAATTAATACCCAACCAACTAACAAGACTCATGCCATATGCTCTGTTTCAGAATATTTTTCAACCAAATTTCCCGTCGTAACACTTTCTCAATTCAAATTTTGCCTTTCATATCATTCACAAACTGGAATGACACTTTCATTTGAGTTTTCTACGGAAATATGTATGATGTCTACTTCTACATATTCTATTTAGAAACGCGTAACCTAGTACTGTTCTCGTTTGTTGCAATTGCTTGTGTAGTAGTGGTGTAGTTTAGCAATGTTATAGTACATGATCTTCTTGTATGAAAATGTTTTTGCATGAACCGATCCAAAGACTAATTATATACACTCATTGTACCCATTACCCAAACCAATGTTGTCCTTTATTAAATGGAACCAGTTACAAATGTGCATGATTTCATCGGCCATTAATTATGGCGAAGAAGTGATTGGTTTGAAAGCTTTTGTTCTTATACATGTTATATATTATGGCTTCTGAATCAATATTACTGTGCAATATAGAATTTATGAGTGTATTTATCCTAAATAATCATTTAATAATCAATCCTGGTTGCCATTGTTGTCTGCAACTGTTATCTAGCCAATATTTATTGCTGCGTACAAACCGATTTGTTTGATTCAAAAGTGAATGTGCCACGTTATACAGTAATGTTATACACTACTAGTATCTGTGCTTTGATGTGTACACCAGTGAATGTGAAAAGCTATAAGTATATTTTTAGCGACAGCTTGGATTACTTACACGATGACACCTATCATATTTTGGCATTGCTGCACCTATACCATGCAGTCATGCTTCTTCGAACATTAAGAATGATAGGACTTTGGAGTTACCCAATCTGTTAAAAAGTTGAAAAAAGTTATCCTACTTCTGAGGTATGTACAATGCAAGAGGATTTTGATTTGCTGGTTTTGAAGACAGTGCGACTCAAGTAAATTACTGATGGAACAAGTCATGCAAATGTCGTAGTTGTATTAATGGTATAATTTATATATGGGAAACTTTTGTACAAAAACCCCATTAAGTATTAGCCACATTACTGAGCAAGCCATAAATGATGGTTCACAAAGCTACATGTACATGTATGTAAGCTTGTCTGAATAATGGTTGTCTTAGTGGCACACTTTATATGTATGCGATTTGGGGGAGCTGAGGTGTAGGGCCTTTCTTGCACAATGGCTGTTAGAAGGACTGATAACAAGCAAATACACGCCAAAAAAATCGCCGTTTTGTTATCTCACTTTTGTACAGAGTATATGGAGTAAAGTTAGTAAACATAGGTCTTGAATTAAGGTATTATGACGGCGTAATATGTATACGCATATTTCAGCATGGTATGGACTGCATAGACAAAATATGCTAGTAGTCTGCTGTTGTGGTGTTGCTACACTTCGAACATTATGAGCCGTCGTCAAAAGCCCAAGTACTGAGAGATCGCTTTTGCCAAACGATATGTATTGATGCATTGCATGCTATTTGCAAGAAAGTACAGTCCATGCTTCACCCAGTCTTCTAGCAGGAGTGTAAAGTGTGGATGGTGCATAAAATATTATAATTTTACGATAAAATGTTCAAAATTTTGTTGTAGCAGTGCAGTGCTGTGCACACTATAGTACGGCTTGTACTGTGCAGCACAGTACAGGCCGTACTTTACTGTGCACAGCACTGCACACCAGACTGTTGTTAACTGTGACAGTTTTTGAAAGATGGGTTTTGTTATATATTGTGTCATATATATATAAATTAAATATATAAGCTGACGGGCAGTGTCAGAAAGAATATGAAGCCATGTGTGAATTTTCATTAGAGATAAGAAATTTACTTGTGGCTTTAATGACATTGGACTAGTGTTAATGACTATATTCTTGTTGAGAATGTGTGCGATAATGTTGTAGTGGTCATGCCAGTACTTGAGTTTCCTATAATGGCTTTTGAAGTGAAAGTGCATTATTGATTGATTATTTTAGTTTTACAGTGATCCTTTTTGTCCAGAATAGCTGATACCTTTTGCCCATATTTGTAATCAAGTTACTTGGCGGGCAGAATTTTTATCTGCGAGTGTTGATAATGTGTCTTGTTGTTGTTGTTGTTAGTGCACTTGCATGGGTGTGTGTTTAGCTGTGGAAACAAAAATTTCTTTTGTAATTAAATGCTACACTGTAGTCATCCTGTAGTCATGGATGCTGTAGAAATTTTAAAATTTTGAGTGTGAGTGTAACAGAGTGGAAATTTTATGCTTGAATAATACAGGCAGGTCCTTTATGATCCTAGTAGTAATAGTAGTAGCTACCTTCCCCAATCCCTATACGCATGTTCAAAAAGGAAACCCATCTCAAAAAAAAAAAAAAAAGGAGACGAAAAAAAAAATGAAAAAGAAAAAAAAATAGGAATAGAGAAAAGCATGTGCATGTTTTTTGTTTTGTGAAAATGTCTTTTAGATTGTTATAAGTACTTCTGTTTGGTGCAAGTTGCATATATACGCTTGGTGCAAGTTATCCCTTTTAATAGTCATTGAGGGATGCTTCTAATACCACCTGTTTTATTTTGGCCACTATTATTTGTTTACGTTTATGTTGTGAGTGGGAACATTACCAAGAAGCCGGTAACAGCGTTTGATATCCGAATGTGCAGTACATTTGGCCAAACCCTAGGTAAAGCTGGGGCCTTAGTAAAAACTTTCATTCAGAAAAAGCTGCATGAAATTATATGCGAGTGGTGGGTCTTTAATTGAACTTATATGATAGTGACATTCTTTATAGTACTTAGTAGGTAGTGAAAATGCATTTATCTGTACATGTGTTGCTATCAACATATAAGAAGTACATGAGCGATTAACCAGACCAGTAAGGCCAAGGTGGTAACATGCCTTTCAGAGTTGTTCATAAGTTATTATTAGCATACATAGAACCTCGAGCCAATTACTGTTGAATAATTTATATATCCTGGTTCCGAATCATAATAATGATAATGAAATTATTGGGGAAGTTAATTTAATGTAATTTTTGTTGAGTGATATAAAAACACCCAGCTTTCAGCAGGGATGGACATTAATGATTGTCCGACTGCCCGGGACAACTGAAAGTAACTGTCGGACAACTGAACTTCCCACTCCGCTTGTCCGACAGGACAATTAAAATTTGAACCCTCTTTATGCTAAACGCAGTTGTAGGAACAGAAAACAATGCCAATGAGAACCAAATAAAAAATTTGGGCAAGTGAATTTTCATTTCGGACAAGTGAAAATTACCCTCACTTGTCCGACAGGACAA
>JAAUYG010095859.1_pt1 | contig 13259 bp, 8 predicted proteins | sample 7278091 | NCBI WGS metagenome assembly JAAUYG01 (sample SAMN14350201, study PRJNA611818) | marine sediment metagenome | isolation source: surface marine sediment (0.6m) | place: French Polynesia: Moorea | collected 2018-08
ACTCCTACTCCCCATTCCCCTCCGCCCCTTCCCTCACACCGACTCTCCCCCTATCCCCACCGACCCCCACCCCCACCCCCCGCGCCGGCCCCCCCCCCCCCAGGAAACCGAGAAGCGGTTGCTATTTCACGATACACATGTAGCGGGGCTGAGCCACGTGATTGTTTGAGGCAGTTTTACCAGGATGCATATATGATGATATACATATACAATGCAACGGAGTGGGAGTCGAGACAAAATACAGGGCTCGTTTTGACCACCGCATCAGGGAGTATATTGCATAAAATACTGGGACGAAAATACTGGTAGCACGGTATACCCCGGTATGCAAGCGCCATGTTTACCACGCATACGCCAAATAAACACTTAGTGGGTTTTTTTTTTCTTTCTTTTTTTCAAGGGACACAACCATTCACGCAATAACAATTCTGGCGCCGCTCACACCCGGAGGTAAATCGATGATTCTAAAATTCTCTTTGATCGTTATGATGTGAAATATCAAATGCAATTTTGGGTGCACACTAGTACCATTCCTGGGTCGCTATATATGCATGTTCATGTACATGTGCGCATCTATCATGTTAACTTCTCCCAGGTTATACTGATAGTTCGGTGGTTTTGTCTGGGGGACACCTGTCAAGCGAGTCAACATCTGCTTCCATTTTCTCCAGGCACTGGAAGGCGTTTCTGGAGTAACCGAAGCTGTGCCTAACTAATCTCGAACTTCTAGAATATGTTTTATTTCGCTGGAATTAAAGGCTGTCGAGGTGTCATTTCCACCAGGTTCGGAGAAAGTCGTCTAAATAACGGACAGGCAAATAACAGTAGCCCCAGGGAAAACAACAACAGTTGCAAATACGTGTATCAAGAAAGAAATCGGCATAAAAAAGTCAGAAAAAAGGAAAGATGGATTTGTGGAAAGTGATCCATCAAAATAACAGCTATGCCAGCATGGCCACTCGGAAGTGTGGGTAAAAGAATACGACGGACCAAGGTCGACTTTAGTCCTACTGTACATGTATAATGTTTATTTTGTCTGACCGGATTGGAAGTTGTACATGCGGGTATGTGCATTTTACTCTCCTGGCCATATGTTTACATGGGTGCTCAAAATAAAGAACAGCATCAAGCTGAAAATAGCACATTCGTCAAAGACACCTTCCCCTAGTCTGATATTGCATGCATCCTCGAAAAGGACAGTGCGGGCATCTATATTACCTACTTTCTGTAAATACCGCATTCCTTTGAGACTTTGTGGCCAAAATCAGCATCGGGAGTACATGTAGCACTGCTTACTTTAACATATGCAATAACGTTTAAAAATCAGTAGTTAGCGCATCGACAGTGTTTGGATTATAATAAGTTTGGTGATAATTAATCAGGCTGTTGGTTTCTGTTAACGTATAACGTGTCTAACTGTACATGTACTGTACACTTGTTTTCCATATGCTGCGGATGCTTTTCCCGGCTTCTCTTCTTATATAACGACCCTTGTAATCAGTAATATGCATGATCAAACATGTACATTACACTTGTTTTCCATATGCTCCGGATGCTTTTCCCGGCTTTTCTTCTCATATAACGACCCTTGTAATCAGTAATATGCATGATCAAACGTCAATTAAGTTATTTTCCATAGTATTTATGCAACAAATATGTAATTGAATTTGTGCGTTGTAGGAGTGTACATGTACTAACATTGGGCGCATTAACTGTAAAGTCTACACGAATATGTCAATTGCCATTTTGGGTTTGATTTTCAGTTGTTCGATCACATCGCCCAGTGTATCTCTGAGTTTATGGACGTGGAGGGCCTGAAGGGCCAGCGCTACCCTCTGGGCTTCACCTTCTCCTTTCCCTGCTACCAGGAGGGCCTGGCCTCGGCCCGCCTGGTGCGCTGGACAAAAGGCTTCAAATGTTCGGGGGTGGAGGGCGAAGATGTGGTCCAACTACTCACTGATGCCATCAACCGGCGAGGGGTACGGGTGGTGGGGGTCCCGGGTGGGGGTGGTTTTGGTGGGTGGTGGGGTGAATTTTCTGTTGTTAATAGAGTTAAATAGGTAATGAAATGGGACGGGGTCCGAAGTCATGCTGATTATTCTCAGTACTGTGGAAGGACAACGTAATAAATAATAATAATAATAATAATAATAATAATAATAATAATAATAATAATAATAATAATAATAATAATAATAATAATAATATATTCATTGAGATATACTTGTTTGTCACACTAGGATATTGATTTGGACGTTGTGGCCATCATCAATGACCCGGTTGGTGCACTAGTAGCGGCGGCCCATACCCACAAAGACTGCCGAGTAGGACTTATTCTGGGTAAGCATGTAGAAAGAGAGGTGTTTTTATGGTATACATGTAAATACATCATCAAAGCAAGCTAAGGACTTGCTAGTACTTTGCATATAGTACACGTACATGTAATTCTTCTTGGATTATACGGTATGCATTTACATTAGTTTGTTCTGTATAGTGTGATGCGGTCGTAAATAATATCACTATTATGTGTATTATCATTTGTACAAAAGAGTCATTGGTTCTTACATGAACATATACGTGTATGTATACAGTATCTGCATGTACTGGCTCGCTTGCTTGCAGGTACAGGGACGAACTGCTGCTACATGGAGCAGCTGACCAATGTGCAAATGTGGGACGGGGATCAAGATGATCCTAAACAGGTAAAATACCATGAACTCGCGACTATAGAAATACTTCAATACGTCTACTATGATCAGGCTCACACATGTACATGTATACCCCGTATCGAATGAGGCGGAGTTTTAATAAAAGCCACATACATTTATATGTATCCGGGATTATGTATAGCGTACAGCAGTGATTCTCAATGTGGCATGTTTCTGGGTATACGCCAGCATGTATGATTTCGCCGAGCAGCTACATGTAAATGTGCGACTCGAAACGTTGTTAGTGGGAGCGATACTATTACATGCAACACAGATGTAGCTATGCCATATAAAGCGTACTTACGGCAGCCTTCTAATATCACCAGGTCGTCGTGAATACCGAATGGGGAGCCTTTGGGGACAACGGAGTTCTTGATTTCATGAGGAATGCCTTTGACAGGGAGGTTGACAAGCACTCGCTGAACCCAGGCCACCAGCTGTGAGTGGCCCTCGATATCTTCATGATCTTATAACATACATTTGTAGAGTTGCTGATAGCATTGAATTTACTTCTTCATCACGGTCTGTGTCTGGAAGTGAAAGCTAGATTCTCGGGGAGAAATGAAGCACACGACTGTCCAAGTAAATAGTTTACCATTGGTGTTGTGGTATAGTTTGTGAGGTAGACACTGCATAAGGAGTACAGGTCACAAAAATGTTTAATAAATGTCTTTGCATGTTTCAAATATATACGCACACAAAAAAATATACTAAAAATGGAATGTGGAATATATGACAGGCCTTCCTGTGAATTCCTGGTCAGGTTCGAAAAGATGATTTCCGGGATGTACATGGGAGAGATTGTCCGCCAGGTTCTGTGTGAGTTGACGGCACAGAGGCTGCTGTTCCGCGGGGAAGGATCTGAGGAACTATTCACTCACAAACGATTTCTGACCAAGTATATCTCCGAGATTGAAAGGTAAGCGGGAAGGGATCTGCCATGGCACGCAATTAGAATACGAGAAACAGATCTACAGAGCATGCGCAGCTGATGCGAAGGGTACTCGATTTTACTACTGCATTTTGCAAACTTTTCGTTTTCATTATGGTGCATGTATTATAAAGGGATATTTAGGATAAATATCAAACATAGCAACAATGCCTCCAAAACGTTTGTGAGATTCCACTTACAACTGACTTCCAGTGACGATCCTAAGGGAAACTTTCCCAACACCAAGCTGGTGCTCCAGGAGCTGGACATTCCCCACTTCACCTTAGACGACTGTAGCCACGTCCAGCACGTCTGCTGGCAAGTGTCCAGGCGGGCCGCCTTCCTCGCTGCTACTGGTAGGTCTGCACCAGCACAGCCTTGGTGATGATGGTGGTGGTGGTCTGGCTATGCAGATGTTCCAATGAGAAACTACTCGTAACACTGATAGTGACATATATTGCAGTGGGTGATACTTGAGATCAGATGCATATATCATGATGTATTGGGATGCTGGGGTGGAACTCATATTATTACTTGTCATACAGATGTTGCAGCGTGTGGGTGTGTGGTGTATCTATACATGTAAATGCAGTGAGTGGTGGCTCGTAATATAGACGCCCCACAGAGTGATGGCTCGTATACAGATACGGCAGTGAGTGGTGCCCCGTAATAGAGGTGCTGAGATGGGGGTGGTTCGTACTGCAGTGGCTTACAATGCCGGTACGCATAATGTGGCGGGCATTGCAACTCTTTCAAACTTTACTCCTTGTAAATTCTGACGTTGTGAGTTTCGGAGGAGAAAATACAAGGAGAAATACATTAGTCGTTTACGGGTATGTGTGCTTAATAACATTCTGTATTCTATTGTTGCACAAACCAAGACTGCATCACTTATAGTCATGAGATCACAAATTAATGCCCCTTGCTTTTAATTTAGCGGTTGCCACTGTCGTTAGACGCCTGAATATGCCGGAGGTCACGGTCGCAGTCGATGGTTCACTGTACCGATTCCATCCCCACTTCAAAGACCTGATGATCGAGAAAATCACGCAGCTTATTCCGGAAGAACAGAAGGTAAATTAAACCTGCTGCGTAATCACTAGCAACATGACAGGTTGTCAGCCGGCATGTCTGTTTTTTATTACTGACTATTCATTTTAGCTATTATTATATACTAGATAAGATTAGAGATGAAGCCGAGCGAGTCTGTTTTACCCACCTGGAAGTTACATATCTATTATATCGATAAAGTGGTAACCTACATGTTTGGTCAGTGGTTTCAGGTATTGTAGCTAGTGTCTGAAATATTCCTTATTTATTTACCTCTTACACAAATAAGCAATAGAAATAAATAATTCAGTTCATTCTTTGGCCCAACATCAGGGGGTGACTGCTGGACAACACTTTAGATAAAGGCAGTCGAACACAAACACGTTTGAATCTAAAAACGCTTCTTGCGTCCCGTGATAGCCGTGTGTAACGCACTGTAGTTATACCGTCCGTTACAGATCTTATCATCGTGGATCAATGGTCTCAGTTCCAGTTGGTGTTGTCTCTGGACGGGAGTGGTAAGGGTGCTGCCCTGGTGGCAGCCCTGGCCCAGAGGTCTTCAGCAGCGGCTAACCCCACCAGAGGGGAGGACGAGGAACGGGACATGATCACAGAACAGCAGGACAGTCCCACAGGCCCTCACACTAACTAGACGCGCCGACGCCAAAGTGTCGTCTAAGGAAATTTTTGTCAACATGTCTTGTTGCTTTTAAGTCTGACCACCCTCCACAGAAAGACAGCGAGGGTGTCTTGTAGTTTCACCAACGACAGACGGAGGTTCAACAGTAGTCTTCATTCAATAGGAAATCGACAAACTGCAGATTCGGCCCACTAACGTTCAAAGATCTACTCAAACTACTTTTCATGGAACAGGAGAATTCTTCGTGAAGATTTAATCAAAGCAGGGCCTTTACATCAGGTCTTGCCCTGGAGACTTAGATATAACCAACAGCTATTTTCACCGATGTAAACGAAAGCGTCAAACGGCGTATCGCTGCCTGACAATCGATCGGATGTATGCTACCCTCAATATGCAATAGTTTGCATGTATGCAATAGTTTGCATGTAAATATACGCTACGGCAGCTTTAAAACTGGTATGCTTTTTGCAGTGCTAGAGTGCCGACCTTTTCTCAGGATTTTCTCATGCTGTTTCTATCCTGCTTCCCGTCTTCATATACTGTAGTTGTGTCTGGTCTACGTGCCTCCTTCTTTAGTATTCTGTGTTCGTTAAAACCGGTATTCGTCCACACCCGTTATCAGTATTAAAACATGTACATGTATTATGTAGATTTAGACGGAATTGTATAACATGGAGCTGCGAACATGAACGTTGTGTCCTTTACAAGTCTGCGTACGGATCAGCTTTGTCTCCAGTTACTTGCATGAGACTCCAGTAGTTTAGTCGATATACAATTTACATGAATTACTGCATATTATCTTTTCTGTACAGGCATGATATAGCAAGTAGCAAGTTTACGGTAGTCAGATATGTATCATAGGTGCCGCGGTCTCCACATTTTCCACGAGTTCCCTGTTCTGTTAGGGCCCTGTAACTGTGTGCTTACTACAGGTGAATGTTTACTTGCTGGAGAAGGCAGTGAGTACAGCATGGAACAAGTTTAGGAAAAACGCATGGCGATGCTGCCGTTCTCACAAAATTTGGAGACTATCTAGAGTTGCAAACGATTTTCTTTTCTACTTTCTTTGAACATTGTATACTACACAAAAAAGTTAAGGATATTTGTCAATATCTGGATTTGAAAACTAAACTTCAGGCCAATTCACGAAGCACAACAGGACTTCTAGAAAATTTCAAAATTTCCTTAACCTTTTAGTGTGTAGTGTATTTCCTACTGTGTCGTTCCTGGTCTGCATGGTGCGGCCGTGTACATGTAAATTATGTAGTAGGCGGCTTAGTTGTGGTTGCGTGTCCTGCACACAAAATGCACAGCTTTAAATCTCTCTCTCTCTCTCTCCTCTCTCTCCACACGCCATGCACAGCTTTAAATCTCTCTCCACACCATGCACAGCTTTAAATCTCTACGCCATGCACAGCTTTAAACCTCTCCACACCATGCACAGCTCAACCTCTCCACACCATGCACAGCTTTAAATCTCTCTACACACACCATGCACAGCTTTAAATCTCTCTACACCATGCACAGCTTCAAACCTCTCCACACCATGCACAGCTTTAAATCTCTACACCATGCACAGCTTCAAACCTCTCCACACCATGCACAGCTTTAATTATCTCTACACAATGCACAGCTTTAAATCTCGCTACACAATGCACATCTTTAAATCTGTACACAATGCACATCTTTAAATCTGTACACAATGCACAGCTTTAAATCTCTCTCTCGGCTCTCTCTCTCGCTCTCTCTCTCTCTCGGCTCTCCCTCTCTCTCCCCCCTCTCTCTCTCTCCCTCTCTCTCTCTCTCTCTCTCTCTCTCTCTCTCTCTGAATTTTGCACAAGAAGTGCCATCATGGGAAGCCTGGGTGTACTTGTCACACATCTTTCCATTTACTGCTTACATCCTCGCCGTTATACATGTGTACGATGTAAACAACGTGCAACAGTTTACATGTAAAAGTGAAGCCCTGGTTTGACAAAATGGGCGACAGTGAATTTTCAACACGCTATCGAAATTACAAGAACCCGAACTCCCAGTGCACGTTTTAACACATGGGCATTATTTAGGCCGGTCCAGGGTGACCTTTCTGTCTCTGACCAAAATAATTATAACCTCGTTACACGGCACAGGTATCACTTTCCTCCTTGTTATAATACCTGACCAGGGTAACACTTGTGCATTAAATGTTACAGGCCTGTGTAAAATGTAAGGGTAAAAATAAATGTTTTGAATTCCACCTTGTTCGGGTTTCTGGTGTGTTTTGTGTTGACCTACATTATGTACATGTAGATACTGACAAAAATTGCAAACGTATTGTAGTAACTGTATTTAAACGTCTTATAGATTTATTTTCCCGCATAACCAAGCTATATATAGGTTCCCCTTTTCCACCTGGCATGGGATCGTGCTACAAGCACATTCATTACATGTGTGTATTGTTCCGCAGGCGTATACAACAACCAATTAAAAGAGAGCAGCAGAAAAACCCGCCAGCCCTCAATCATTATGCTGGATTAATTTTGAGAGATAAATGTCAAAATAAAGTTGCGGTAGATAAACAACACCCTGGTTCATTTGCTCGTGAATTACAGAACAAACGACGGAACACGAAAGGTAAATTGAACTATGTATTATTGAAATTAACCCGGGGAAATTAACTCGTGAATGGTAAATTACAAAGTATACAGGAAATCAGCGAACAATGCAACAACCACAGCAATATGCTCACGTTACACAAGATTGATACCACAGCACAAGTGTAGAGACATACTGACACGTTCTGTTTGGTCCTCAAGTTCACAACAATGTTGACTTCTAAATAATCCTGAATGAATATTTACTGGATCCGAGGTAATAGTTCTTGATACATCTGTTTGGAAAATGTGATCGTTGTAGTCCTTGTATGGCAGTTCTGAAAACATAGTGTGCACATGAAAGGTCATATGTCCGAGTGGGTTTGACTTCTCTTCACGGACTATCAACCACTACCAGACGGAGACGTCCCAGAATAACTACCGCAGTGATTCTCTCAGAGGAAGTCTAACAACCTCTCTCAGTTGTGTTCGTTTGTCACGAAATATCGCCACTGTCACGAGATATCGCCCCCGTAGTTATAGTCCTTGTATGGCAGTTCCGAAAACTATCGGGGGCGATATTTCGTGACAGTGATAGTTATAGTCCTTGTATGGCAGTTCTGTGTCACATGTTCTGCATGTGTTCTGTGTGCAAATGAAAGGTTCTGTTCACCTTTCATGTGCACACTGTTTTCAGAACTGCCATACAAGGGCTATAACTTCCACTGTCGCGAATTGTCGCCCCCGATAGCTTTCTCCGACTCGACGCCTTACCACATACTGACTGGGTGTCCGGCCAACAGACGCTCTACTCCAGAACGGTTCCGTATTCCACAACACTTCACCACATTCAGGAAGCAACAATTGGTTTTCCACAGAAATCACTCCTTCCACAAAACACACAGAGCACAAAAATCAATCGCAGAACACACAGGGAATGTATTGGACTTTACAAGGCGTCAAGATGCACGCGCATAACAATAAAATAACCGGGACCTAGTGTTCAACATTTGAAGGTCACTCAGTGTAAAATATAATACAGATGACTTCGTTATGTGCAAATACAATATAAGTCCAAACTCCTTTATTTCCTCTCCTCTCATTTCAATAGATTGAAATATGTCTGCCGTTGTATTTTACCATTCAGTGTCACTCAACGTCAAATCTCATACTGCAGTTTGACTCCCCACATATTTCCTATTAGTGTCCCATAGTAATATATTCCATAACTCAATTTCTTTCTGAAATACAGAGGTTTAAAATACGAATGACCTTTCAACTTAGAACTTAAAAAGGTCACTTGAGGTCAGTGATCAGTTAATTAGTAGTTCCAAGCTGATACTGAAGTGGAATGATGCCTCGTTTTGCGGAAGCAAATTATTGGTTGCCAGCGTTCTAGCCCATATATATAGATTAGAAGGATGAGAACTTGGTTATGCTGCACCAATCGGCTCCGCTGATAGCAATACGTCTGTTCGTCCTCGTCCATGTACTGCCTCACACTAACATGAAACATGTGCGTAATAAATGGAATAGGCTGTATTTCGCGCCACAAAATCGCCAAATGAATTCATCCGCGAGTCGAAGGGGTTAATCGGCCGCTCTCGGCTCTTCAAAGCGAACCATGCAAATGCGAGTCGACCTGGTCACTGTTTTCCTGGGTGTACCTGTCTTTCTAAAGCGAGAATTCACTGCCAGAGAAGTGCACCGTTTCCCCGCGAAAACCGCATATTGTTATACCATTACCAGCCACTTATACAGTTTTATATCCATTAACAATGTACTTTTTGCCGTGGTGTTGCCGCTATGTTGTCTTCAGATCAAATGTACTCTGTTCTGATTGGTCGAAGTGACTTTGCCCAATCAGTAGCATACAATTTTTTCGAGACCTTTTGGGCTTTTTTTTTTTTTTTTTTTTTGTCGGGTATGTCCGGAAAACTTTCCCGCCAATGGCTTGAAAATACTCCCTATTATGAGTCGCGGTACCTGAATATTTCCTTATATTTTAATATAAGGATAACAATGCGGTTAAATCGTTAATTTTCCATGGATTAACTGCACGATACCACCCACACAGTTTTATCCACAGACAGAAGAATATGCGGAACTATTTGCCCCCAAAAGAACCAAAGAATCGTTAAAAAAGTCGTGGCCTTTGTAGCAGAGGGGCGCTCATTACATGTGCATTAAAGGCATTATCGTCAATAACGATAATTATTATCAACCTGAAACATCTCCATAAACTTTATCTTTGGAGTAATTATGCGACAAATCCGTGCGATGACCTTTTGTTTATCGTACGCTGACCCGGCCCAGCTTTGCAGCCAATTATAGCAGGTTTTTACCTAATCTATGTTGGCATAATTCTATTTTTTTTATTTTCTTCTGCCTTATCAAAATCAGATGGCTTTCGTTTGTTAAATAAAATGCATTGGCCTAAAGGCTATAAGCAGTATGTGTCACGCGTTAGAAGACAGGGAAGCATGTGTTTGTTTACGTTAGAGACCTACCAGACGGTATTATAGTCGCACTACTGGTCCACTTTGCACTCAATGACGCAATCTCGCCCTCATTTTCTATTTTAAATTTGGTGACACACCAAGTTATCGATCGTCTACTAGAGTGTAGATCGTCTTGAATCAAGAGATAAAAATTTACTAGCAGGACAACGCATGCGCTGTTGCTAATGACTGATAGCGCCCAAAGCCTACTTTCTGAACTGCGACTAGTAACCGCAGACTGAGTAAAGTTACTGGGGAATTATACCTAAACCATAGAAGCAGCTGAGTGGAAATTGAAACTGCTCACCTAACGTAAGTGGAATCATATGTAAGCATTCCTTAATTGTGACTGGTGCATTTCCTATTCCCAAATAAGTCTAGTACATTCTCAAATGTTTAACCAAAGTGTGACTGCCAGCACCATATAGGGAATAGAAAACCACTGTTTGCTGCAAGTACGAGTATCTTCCCATACACCGATAACGCCAGTTAGGCAGCATAGCTAAGCATTATCTTTATCTTTACAGAATCACTGTAACTGGAAATTACTTATAGAAAAAAACCTTTTAAATAATGTTCACATTTTATGGCTTTTTATTTATCTATAACTAGATTCTATAATTATAGTATTTTTCTAGCTTACAGTGTACCTAATACATCCAAATAATTCGGAGTTCTTTTTTAAAGACATTCTGCTTGAATATGTACCGTATATGCTTAGGGTGTTGCCGGAATTCAAAATTTACGTCTAATGATAGTACATGTTCACAGGGTATCAGTGACGCTAAATGCCGGATCCAGTTTTTTTTTAAAACAAATATTCAAGGCTAGCATACAACTCCTTCGGTCTGTTTAAAGCCCAGTAGCTTTGATCTATCCTAACGCCCAGTCCTAGAGGGCAAGGAAAAATCGGTTCTATATTCAAACAAGAGGCCCAGGGGCATTGAGGCGCTGCTTGAACTAAAGACCTATATAGTCATGAAGGAAATACAATAAAGCTTGCTTGAAATTGAATGATAAGTGTAGGCATGGAGCACTAGTAGCCCCTTGAAACTCTTAACATTGGAAATTTTGCAAAGTGCACCGAATGACCCCAAACTGAACTCAAAGAATCAGATATAAAAAGCACTTTACATATGCAGTTCATATGCAGTCCCAGGTTTTCATACGTTTCGCTCTACGATCAGCCGTTTTTAAGATATTGCACATTTTAGGATTTTCCCATTGACTCCATTGTTAAAATTTCAATGTGCCCCAAAATTTTAATTTTTGACAGATGGACAAGATATCTATACTTTTGTATTCCCTCATGACTACCATTATTTTGGCTCGGATCAAAAAATCGGATCGGATAGAAACTGTAGGAATGTAGCGTTTGAAATTTTGGCTCCCATAGGGTCCCATGTAAACGAAAACGAAACAAATATCGTAAAACTTTAGGAATTGAAAATTTTAAAAGACGAAAAAATGGTCTGGGGATATGGTGGACAGGAAGCTGTCTATAAAATCTGACCTGAACCCATGCAGCGGTTTTCGAGAAACGTGAGTTAACGGACGGCGGACGCTGCGCCACGACAGTTGCGCTGCTGACAAGCTAAACTAGGATTAAAATCCTTTCAAATAGCAAAGGACCAAAAAAAAGGACGAAACTCGCTTTATATATACGATTGTCATCAAGCCTTTGCAGTTTTTCGGAAAAATAATTTACTCCGAAAGGCAATTCCACCTAGCCTAATAACACCAGTGTACGTGATGACCCGACCCACCGGTGGAGATAGGGGCACAATCACCTGGTGGTCATAGGCTAGTTTCCACCACAACTATCTCCTGTAAATGGCCTAACATGTGGACGACTTAGTCAATGGGTCAAATGGTCAAAGATTTGTGACCGCCGCTTTCGACCCAAGCACTTTGAGTTTGTTTTACAAAGTTTATAAACAGCCCATAAACTTTTATATCAACCATTACGTGTAGGTTATGAAAAAGCGTATAAAGAAAATTGTGGGGTGGGATGAGAGCTAGCGTTAGTTAGTATATTCCCGGCTCACTGAGCCCCTTTCATCTCTTGAATCAGCGAATGACGTACATGTAGACTCCCACATGTACACATTAGGGCCTTGACTCTGATGAGTGGTGATTGGTTTATTCATGAGCTCCGTTTTTACATACTTTCTCCCGAAGACGTATAATAGATTACCATTTGCAAACGGTTACACAAGAAAAGATTATAAAAAATAAAGACGCTGAAGATTCGGACCTTAATTTTAAAATAAAGCCCTGCCGTGCAATAAAAGTTACATTGGAAACTGCAGGAAAATGATAAATGTACCTTTTGTAATGTTATTTGATTTCCAGAAAGGCCATGGAATATCGCAGGAGAAAACAAGAAGCCCAGGGGCTTTGACGCTCAGTTTGTCAAGATGGCAGAGAATGACCACATAAAACTGGATAACATACAGATTTAGGTGTATGTTTCACTCTAAGACCTGCCATTTTCAAGATACAAGGTTGTTGAAAATCGGAAATGCACCCAAATAACCCCAGAATGACCTTAACTGTCAAACGTACCCTGTATACCCTGAATGCTCACCCCGAGGCCTCTATGACCAGCCGTTTTCGAAATACAATGTCGAAAATTGGAAATGCACCGAATGGCCCCAGAATGACCTTAACCACTTAACTGTCCAAAGCTACCTGTATACACTGAACACTTACCCCAGAGGCCCAAATGTCACTCCGTTTCTCTCTACGGTCGCTCGTTTTCCAGATAATTGAGGTTTTTGGTTTCCCCATAGGGTGCAGTGGTGAAATTCAAACGTTCGTTAAAAATCGTAAACTCAAAAATTTCAAAACTTC
>JAAUYG010232014.1_pt1 | contig 13257 bp, 8 predicted proteins | sample 7278091 | NCBI WGS metagenome assembly JAAUYG01 (sample SAMN14350201, study PRJNA611818) | marine sediment metagenome | isolation source: surface marine sediment (0.6m) | place: French Polynesia: Moorea | collected 2018-08
TGACGGTTCTGGCGTGGGTGGTCACTCTGGGATCTGCACTACTCGCGCGCCTCACTTTGTGGAGGTCTTGTCAAAACAACGATGCTCGTGTGACAAAAATGCAAAATTCGCATTCATCTCCTCAAACCAGTGTGTTTTCTTGATTCAGCATCCAACAACTTTGGAATATTTATTTATACATTGCAGCCTTACCTAGTGCGAAGAACCTGCACACACAAAGGTGGCAGATTCAAGTCAGGTTGAAACTTGCACATCTGCGACAGTGGTCAGCAGTGAACTTTCGGATTTTTTTCCTGCAGCCGAAAACAAATACAATGGGTAATTCTCTCGTCAGTGATGGTCAAAAGTGACGGCAATGGACAAGAGTCCTCGTGGTGCAGAAAGATTTAAAACCGGACATCTCTTAATGGGATCTTTCTGATGGGCACATTTGATGAAAATGCAATCTGCATAGATAGCTGCAATCGCTTCAATGACTAATGAGGCATGTGTATGTAATAAACTGCACCGACTGATCTGGATTAGCATTCCGGACCCACGTCACGGATGAGACTCGGAATTTGTGATGTGACCTGCAGCAAAACGACACTCATTTCCATCCAAGCCGCACGCCACAATGCGTCTCAAGCTTTCACAGCTCCAGTGGCTTTGCGACTCCAGAGGAAAGAAACCAACAGAAATTTCACTGTAAAATATTTATTGTCTTTTCAAATGTGCAACTTTATGTACACTTACGCATGCAAAATGTGAATATTTACAGAAAATAAATACAACAGTGCTAAATGCAAGGGTTTTTTCAGCAGAAAGTGCGTCTCTCTTGCTTCAAATCCGTCTTAGTGAAATGATATTGACTCAAAGGAATGCAAAAGAAAACAATGCACGCGTTTCTATCCGTTTAATGAGATCAAGCCAGTAGACTGCATGGCTTTATTCCCATATATAAAAGTCACATTACTGAAAATACAAATCGTGCGTATCTTCATAACCAAATGACCATTTGGCATGAAACAAATAGGACGAACATTTCGTCGTGCGCAAATGCAAGTGTCCCATTGGAAAGTTGAGCAGTAAATTTCGTTGGGAGCCCATGCAAATAGAACAAGAGTGCGTGCTTTTGAACTCGCCAATGAGTCTTGAAACCAAAACCAAAAACAGTGGGAGTTTTAGGCGACATAAAAAGGGCAAAAATAAACAAAACATTCTGAGGTCAAGGAATTTGAACAGGAAAAATGGCCTTGTATTCTCCACACCTCCACACCAAGCTTTTTCCTGGACTCTGAACAGGGTCAAGCAAAAACATAATGTCTTAAAAACAAAGTCATTTTGTCTTTTCCTCGCCAAAAAGGACTCACAACATCAACTTCAGTTGGAGCGCAGAAATCTTAGCCGTTTGACGACTGAATGACTCACAGGCGGTGTGTTCCTCATTGACAATATTTCGTTCCTATTTGGATCTCAAGGACTTTTCTTTTTGATAAAACTGCTTCGTAAAAATCCATAATTTCTACAGATGCCTGGAAACATTAAATGGGTCCTGTTTCGTTAAAATCTCATGAAAACTGTGTCAAGGGTTTGAAGAGCCAGATTAAAACACTCGACACCGGACTTTTCTGCTTCCAAGGAAAAGATTTCTTTTGTTTGAAGCCACGTTGCTGTGCGATCGTGCGCACGCCCTACTTGTTTGTCCGAAAATTCAGCCTTCGTGGATTGCTTCAAATGGAAACCGAACTGATGAAGATAAAAGGTTTGTTTCGTTTCGAAACCAACGTGCGGAAAACTATAAAATAATTACACAGAAGGCAGTTTTCTCTGTGGGACTGTAGTTTTTTGGATGATTTATAGGTTTACATCAATACACTGGGTACTTATCTGTGAAGATAACATCTACAGTGCATTAGCGTGCACCCAGATCCTTTGGTCCCAATTCATTTACACTCGTATCACAGTTATTAAAAAGCGTTCCATTGGAGTGCGGCAAAAACATAAAGATACATCAAAAGCCCAGGAATTAAGTAAACAAGGGGATGATCCAATGTAAAATGGGAAAACAACACGAACAAAATGCATCATCACACGAAACAATCAACAATGACGAGCATTTTTGTGCCGCGGCTAAAACCCGAATCTCACATCCCCAAAGAATCATAACAACAAGAATGATGGAGTGTCTATCTACAAGGGGAAGTGATATGAAAAAATTGTTGGGTGAAACAATTACACACACAATCAATAAGGTTCAATATTCCCTGAGCAGACAGATGGAAAAAAGGAAGCAGGCACTGAAACAGTGAAGTGTAATCTCTGTGGGCGTAGTTCTGTCTGTGTGTTTGGGGGTCGAGGCAGCTGCGTTGGTATTGCGTTGAAGAGCGTTTCAGAAACAGGGCAGAGTGGGCCCAGTGCAACACAATGGATTCACAGCTATACCACCATGTCTTTGAAGAACAGATCGTCAATTTCGTTGCACAGATCTGTCGGGTCGACCACGTAGCTGCCCGAGGTGGTCGTGGCCGCGTCGTCGTCGGCGAGCGAGTCTCGGTCTCGGCTCGTGGGGCGCGGCGCGATCTTGTGCGGTTCCCGGGAACGCAACGCGTCGCTGATGTCCGCGCAGGAAAACTGCGCCGACACCAAGTCCGTGTCTTCCGACGCCATTGTCGTGACGTCATCACTGTCTATGTGATACCCGCGGTGGTGGGAGAATCCCAACCCAGGGGGATACTGACCAGGCCTCCAGTTGTCATACGGGGGCTTCTGCTGCAAAGGCAGTCCCTTCCTGAACGGGGTGCAATGAACACTCGGGGTTTGTTGTTGCTGGAAAGCAGCATTGCTGTAGTCCCTGTTGTTGTCAGGAGTGTCAGCCGCTAGAAACCCACGGTTCAGCGCATCTGGCCCCACGCCATCTGACGCATTGAACGGGCTGCCATTCGTGCTTTTGGTGTCGTCTCCTGGGCGCGGCTTTCTCTCGCGCTCCAAGGTACTGAACGGAGACCTGGACCCGAACGTCTGCAGTTCCTGGTGAGGCTGGGTGGAGTAGCTGTGGGCGCTGACGAAGCTGAGGTTGGGCACGACCTGGGAGAGGCTCACGTCCTCCGGGGGCGTCGTCTGGTTGAGGCTCTGGTTCGCCGCCGTGTGGTACGACTCCTCCTGCACTTCCTGGATGGTCGCTGCCGTCAGCGGCAACGACGCCACATACTGCACATCTGCAATCACACGACAGACCCACTTTCACAAAGCTGCTGAATGCAACGGGATCTATTTCACAAGCTTGGCATGATATTTTTACTTTGAAATCAAAGTGCCTCAGATTCAGTCCCTTTGAAAGTTAAGGTTGTGTTGTTAACGCATCAGTGACAGAACTGTTTGCCCACAATGCGCTTTGCAGTTGTGCACAAAGCTTTTCATGCCGGCATTGTTCCGGGTTTCAATTCTGGAAGCTTTGTTCTGCAGGAACAGCGACTTGCATGACGATTGTTCAGTGCACCAACATCTCATGCTGCTGAAGTTTTTGCCGCAATGCTTCTGTACAGCAAGGAGTGGACAACTTGCCTTGGGGGTCATGAATTGGTCAAAAGGTCCTTGTTTGGACAGCCACGACCAAGAGATCAACTGGCTGAGCCGAGCATCACTCCAGGACGTTAGATTAAGACTCTCAGAAAAATTAATTACAAAGAACGTGTCTGCGTGAATGGGAGCTTCAGTTTCATCAGCCAGGGACTGGAGAATGAACCACTTGAACAAATTACTTGAGTTTCTCTCACGTATTAATTAAAGTGATTTTCAATGCTATGATTTCCTGGTTTTCAAAACGAAGCCGTAGTCACACACTGCGGGTAAAAACCATCCCCGAACTGGCTCATTGTCCTCGCGCCTCGCTTGAAACCAAATTTAATCCCTCGCAGATTACAGTGTAAATCTATTCCACAAGTTGAATGGAGGACGCAGCTTCATCTTACTCCGGGGTAATGCTCAATGAAAAACCCTGGCAGTGCGTGTGTGTAGAAGCAAAACCCACGTTTTTAATCCCAAATCATGACGAATCTTACATTTGGGTTTTAGCTGGCAATAGAAAACATTATCTGACGTTTGGATCAATTACAGTTTCCCATTCCCCTTGTACATTTGCCGATTTAAAACACAAGCATGTTCGTGCCGTTTTCAATTGGAGCAATTTCATGTTTTTGCCTCACTTGGGAATGTGAAGTGCTGTGAAGTATTTTTGAAAATTACAATGACTTGTTCTGTCGTTTCTCACAAAACGGCTTTGTTTTTAGTCGGGCGCTAACAGTGCCTTCCCGGAGCAAACAAAGAAAGGCAATGTTCTCTTCCACATACGAATACCTGGTACTTTTATTCTCTCATAAATACAACCCACATGGCACGATTTTTCTTTTCTGGTCACAAGCGTTCAGCAAGCTGATATTCCTGACGACACGGAACAAATTGCCCACCTGATGACCCCGACCACATTTCACAGCTTAGTTGAGCCAATCCCCAGTGCTGAGAAGTCACTTTCTCTGCCATGAGGTTTATCATCCCATAACTCTATTTCTGGTTCGAGCTCCTCAGCACCTACGCGGGTGGGTGGACGGACACATGCAGAGCAAGAGGAAGAGGACTCACTGGCGGCGGCGTGCTGCAGTGACTTGTCGCCCTCCTCGCTCGGGCCGCGGCCGCTGTCCGTGTTGGATCCCTCGCCCGAGTACGCGCTGTCGTTATCCACGTCAGCCTTCAGCATGTCTAGCAGCTGTTGAACCTGAGAGAGAAACCTTCACACTTCAATTGTTATGACAAAGTACTCCAAGACGCGGCCAAAGTCAGATGTTGCAACCAGAGTCCACCTGTTGATCTTTGGTGTCAAGAATGAGGGATCACGTAGAAAAATATATAATTACGCGTCACAAGAACATAATCCTCAACTGCTGAACGCGGCAACAGCTCCTGTCAAGACATAACTTCTGAAGCCTTTCTCAGCTGGTATCATTTTTAAAACAAAAGGAACTGTGGCGTCTTTACTCAGCTGACTCCATCACACATCAGTCAGCGATCATAAGAAAGAGCTGATAACAGACAATGGCATAATTGTGCAGACACGTTGTACTGTGCCACCCTTTTATCACATTAAGCTCTCTGCAAGTCAGAAAAGATTACTGGAAAATCACACAGAACTTAATACGCTCCATAAATGCATTAATTCCACATCGCCCTGGGGAAGGATCTTGCCTTTACTGGCATTTCCTCATAACATGGATGCACGACTAAAACAAAGCTGGCACTTGACAATGTATCGACCGTGCACTGCCGCAACCAGAGTTCATTATAACTTTCTCTGCTTTGACAACACACACAGCTGAGGCAAACGCTTCGCCTAAGATTAGCTCCTAAGATCTATTTTCTCTGTCTGATTAAGAGAAGATATGACACAGGAGCCGCACTCGTGGAATCAATAGCGTCATTAGGAAACTAGATTACAATTCCCGGCAGAACATTTGTGCAGTTGGTGTAATTATCTCGCAGCGCACTTCGTTTAGCCTGATTTCCGCTCATGTGAGCGCGGTTTGAATGGAGCGCGTCCGCTCTTCCTGCTCTGCCAAACTTGACCTTCTCACCACTTTGTGTGAGTGTCGAGTCCAGGTTGCAGTCCGAATGGTCTGACCCAACACAACTGCAAGGATAGATCCATTGTGTTCTGTACGTGACCCACATGTGAAGGCCTGAAGGGCCAGTCCCAAATGCGTGCGTCTCTTTGCGTCTGACGCACTGTGCTGTGTTCGAGATTATGGGAGATGCATATAGATTTTCGCAAGCGCAAGTGAAAACACGGTCCCATTCTGGGTTTTACGTCTTACCTCCAGTTCCCTGTTCGGGGAGCCCCAGGCCTGCCTGGAGTCGGCGTGTTGCGGGTGCACTGCGTGGTGCTGGTGGTGGTGCGGGGGGAGTCTGGGTGGCGAGATGGGGCCGTGATGCGCCGTGGAAGACGACTGGGGGCGATGGTACAACCTGCTGCCCGCGGCCGCCGCACACCTGACGGGGTTGTTGGTGTTGCTGTTGCCTGAGCGACCGGTCAACGCTGAGCTGTGAACCTCGGGAAGCTACAAAACAAAGTAAAAAGAAGTATGAACGACAAATAGGTGTAGCACACAATGAAATGTGCCCCGGACACACCGGATGTGACCCACTTACAGCCCCGTCATATTCGTCTGAGCTTTTGACAATTCAAGAAATAAACTTGTCCTTTGTTGGTGACAAAATCGTTCAGAAATACAACATCTGAAAACATGTCTCTCTAGCTCCACGAAAATTCCACAAAAAACTACGGAAAATAAAATACCCAATTAGAGAGAGGATATTGAACATCTGGACAACATCACATGCTGCAACTTGACACACACAAGAGAACAAAAAACACGAAAACGTGACCAAAACAGGTTTCCAAAAAATCTTCTTGAGATTTCCCCGATTCCTGACACCCACATTGGGGAATGAAGATTTCTTTCGTGATTTCTTCCGGCAATTCACGATTAAATGAGACAAGCTCGCTTCCTGCTGAGACTCAGTTCTATTCTTCCCAACAATTTGATGAAGACTAGGCATCCTGTCAACGTAATGAGAAGGTAAAGTCTGTCAAACTCTGAGCAGATTAAAAATGGGTAGTCACGCCAGTCTGTTCGAAAGGCACATTCAACGACTGACAAAGGTTTAGGGTTTTTTTAGGCCTGAAAGTGCAAAAGAAGGTCGAAAAGAACCACTTTGCGCAGAGGAAATTCTGCCGTCCCCATCAGACAATCGTGTCAACCATGATCGCCATGGGACACGGCGCGATTCGTCTTGTTTCGCTGCAGTCTGTCCGACCTGCACGGAAGCATTTAAGACAATTTGCTTCGTGACCTTTCCTTTTGTTGACTTACAGTGTTGGACGAAGAAGAGCAAATTTGTCTGAGGCGTTTTTCTTCAACGTTTCAAAGGAGACACCAATGAAGGCTCACTTACACCTGATTAAGATGATTACTGAAGACAGCTGCATTTGTGTTCAAAGAACAGGAAAACGACTGCAGCTTCAAGTGTGACATCTTCCTTTCCTACTGCGTGTTGCAAAGTTCCCAAAAATCTTTCTTCGAAAGTGTTTCAACTGATGGAAATGAATTCCATTTACGTCGGCAATTCTCCTTTTGTGGAGTTTTCCACGCATCAATCAAATGTAAAAGTTTCATTCAATTTGCTAAAAAGTTCACGATCTAATTTTCGACTAATTCCAATAAAAGTCTGACCCTGAGCTACTTGATACACACTGGATTATCCGGATCTCGCGGGGCTGCGTCCAGATGATTACAAATCCATATTTTAGCGGGTGATTTATTGATAATATTCCGTGACAATCAGTAGTAAAGAGCGCCCCACAGTGAAACAGGGCTTCTCTTTGTTCTCGCTGGGGGCGATGGGTATTAACAACATTGGTACACTTCCAGGCATACTCGGCGGGTACTTCAACGCACAACACAGCCAGTGATATTACCAGTTAAGCTCTTGTGCGTGTCCCTGGGGTGTGCGCAAAGGTGGCACGTGTCAGTGCTAATTGGCACTTGACTAGGCCAGTAGAAATGAGCTCAAGCCCGTTTTCCATGGACGACTAAAATCCCTTATTCACGAGCGCCGTTGGTAATTGACAGTGTCACCAGCTGCGCAACAATAAAAGGAGATGGGACATTTCTACCGCCAGGAAAAAAGCCTGTCAGATTACTTTTAAATGAGACAGGAAAACGCCTGCAGAACACAGCCACTAAGAACGGCAGTGAAAGGCGCGCAAAGGTTAAATCTTTGTGAGATACTCGGCATGTGATGACTGCGAGCTGCGAATTTATTCTTCATGCCACCGCCGGGTGAAAACGACTTTTTGCGTCGCACAAAATACTTCTTAACATTCCAAAGTAAAGATTTGTCAGACTTCGTTCTGGGATAAGAAAGTTTTTGAACTTTTTAGAATGCTGCTCAGCATACATGGAACAAAGAAAATTACGCTCCATCGTCCTGACATTCCGACTCGCTTCTTGAAGGAAATGTTACATGTTCGCAAAATATTTGTAAACAATATTTTATGTTGGTCGTCGCTTACACCGCCACCGCTTCAATAAGCTGTTCTGGGAAGCGGCTTCAGTGTGTGCACATCCTCTCCTGCTCTTCATCTGTCCCGGGTTCCAACGACAACGCAAACACTGCGACAACTTACGCACTCCGCGCAATGTAACCAAGCGGCGTTAAGCATGAAATATTGACACCGCTGGTTTTAGCTGGTAATGTGTTGACATGTTTTCTGCAATTATTTCATTGAGAACAACATTCCACCTCAGATCTGCAGGAAAACTTTTTAAAAGCAGTGACCTGGTCGTTGAAAGCGAATAGCGGAGGAATGCCCACGTAAAGCAGGCCCGAAATGAAACTCAGTGAGTTCAAACACAACTCCAGGCTGATTCATGGGATCAGGGATTTCCAGCCGTCTTAAATACAGTTCACGTCCACGTTTTAATTATAGATTCGACCAACATCAAACAACTTCAGACAATCCACTCAAATCACAGTGATATCCGGATTTGCTTGAATGATTGATGAAGCGTGGTATTCAATCACCTCTCGTCTGTTTTGTGATCCGTATTCCATTAGCTTTCGGCACTCACTTCTTTTGTTGCCGCCTTAAATCTCATAAAACTGCTTGTTAAGTCTTCTGTCAAGGATTTCCTCTGCTGAAGTCAATGTCTTGTTGCTTCCTTTTCTTGCAAATGGTGCAAACTCCAACTCCATTGGCCTCCAAACTCAGTCGCAGTGCGAAAGTAGAGAGGGCCTAATTTATAGAAATGGAGGAAATGCTAGAGAGGAATTATCGAAGTCTATGGCCTAGGGACTCTATGAAGTAAGAAGATAAAGCAAATTTCCGGCAGGCTTTGAATGCATCATCAGAGTCACATTGTGCCAGAAATTTCAATGAGATTCCACAGGCCCAGACAGTCTTTTGCAGCTTCGCGTTTGTGTGTTTCTGAACAAAGCCTGCTGAGATTGAGCACCCGATTGAGTGAGATTGATTCCACACCTTGAAGGCCCTGCCCGATACAACGTTCAGTCCCACAGTCAATATGTGAGTCTGATTCCCGCAGTTTAAGGCCTGAAAACTGAACGTTACGCTTTTGTACTTCGTGGCACCAATAAACAGCTCCTGGAGAACAATGAGCAGGATTAGTTTGTCGCTTCTCGTACTCATTGCGAAGGACATATTGATTCAGAGAGACAGATAGTGAACAAACTCCGGACATTTAGTGCCAATAACTCAACTTCTTCTCATTTGGTTGCAAATGTCGCATAAACCATCTTTTGTACACAGGCCGCCTACCTAATTCACAAACCAGGATTCGCAAGCTTCGTTGACTCAAATTTCCTTTTATTCTGGATGGTACTTCAGCAACGAGGTAATCAGAAGCTTCACACGGTCGTAAGAGATCATACATCCCAGATGAAAGAGCTCGCAGTTTACAATAGGAGACATTCTTTCCCAGCGCTAAATTGTGTCGGCAAAACGCATCAAGACAGCAAATCATGCCAAAGACCAAAAGAGCCCACAAGACCGAGGCAGAAAAGACAACAATGTGAAATCATTTCCCATTAACCTACATCACAGTATTCAATTTGGTCTGCGAAGACAATGCAGAGATAACCATGATTCGATCGAGCCCGGGGCCAGTCATTTTCTCACAAGAAGTCAGAAAGAACCAACAATTTCAGATTCGGAGGAAGCACTTGGCTACGTGACTCCTGCCAGAAATGGCGTATTAGACGCAGCGGATTAGATTGAGCTGCGGAGTTCCGCTGCACTCCCACCATCTGCGGGCCATTTCATTTAAGCTGTTAGTTAGATTTGTCTACAAATGGCTGAAATAAGAGCCAGCAACTGCTAATGGCCGTTCAAACATCACTGAATACTGACCATTGCTTCGAATTATTCCCACCAAACACTTTGCAATGCAAAAAGACCACGGCAAACAAGTTGACTCACTGGAATACAGGAAGGAACAGCATGAATCATGACGTGGAGATGCAATATTTGTCAAGAGGCGTTGAGCTGTCGCACCTGAATCTTCGCATTCACATCTGGAGCAACACTGTGTTGGTGGAAGAACGGCCAAACTATCATCCATTTAACCGCGCTTAACCGTATTGTCCCATCTTCCGGACTTAAGGGCTCACCGTTGCAAGATGATATGCGCTGGCACAATACAATGCGTCAAGCTCTTTTCAAATTGGTCTTTTTCTTGGTTCAGGTTCATTGCATGATGCTCTCCTAAAAATTTGCTCTCTTACACAGAGGTCATTGCGGAATCGTGAAATCTTGAAATGTTTGTGCGATTCAAAAATCCAACATTGCAGTCAAGCTGCATTTTTGCCAGCAAAAGCAAACCCCATTTTGTTAGAGACACCCACGGCTTCTGTCTTTTTCTGATGACGAATTAGGTGCACTGCGCAATTTATGCATCACACCCAGGCATTAATGACAGACAATTAGCAAGAGGAACGGATGAACACTGAACTGTGGACCTCCAGGAATTTTGTGAGGAATAAACTGTCAAAAATCCTGATTGCTGACAAAAAGAGGGTGACGCGTTTGAGATGTATGGACTTGATGATCAATAGCAATTTGTATTTTTGGGAGGAAAAACCCGATAGATGGACATGAACGACCAGGAAAAATGTTCTGCATTGATGATGAGATCACACAGTGATACATTTAAGCACAAGACTAAAATTTTCGCAAGTAGCAATCATAACTGATCCACTTTTCGGGCGAAGTAATTTTCTACCGCACTGGTTTAATTCGCGTTGCAGACACATAACTCAACTGGCTACAACGAAGAAATCACACAACAAATGACAAATCATAGACCAGGCAAGGAGGAAAGAGAAGAGAGGAAAGCAGCTTTAGAGATTTTACCTAAAGGCAGAAACTAGCGGAATGTGAAGTAAGTGGAGGAGTCTGAGGTTAAACCCTGCCACAGTCCTGCCTACGAGGAAAACGAAATACTCCCTGGAATGACATTCTGTACGAGAGAAGCACATGTACACAGATAGAGACATGCCGGTCACACAAGCAGCTCAACCTTCGCCAAAACGACATCAATACAAAAGTTTGGAGGCAGAAACGGGTTCGACTCACCCCAGCTGGGCTACACGACACTCAGCATTTCGTCCCACTCGTGAACGTGTATTGCACTGGGCTCATAATGGATCGGGTATGTACGCTTCAAGGACGAGTAACGTACATTGTTGCTTCCCTAGGGACAAAGATTTCAAAACTTTATTGCCTTGTCTTCCTCCAGCATAGAGTAGGATTTAAGATAGACATGCCCTTGAATACCGAGGACCTGGGGTTGTGGTCTCGCCCTGAGTATCGACAACACTTCCGGCAATGGATTCTCTTAACCAGGTCCTCAACAATTCTGAGTTGTGGGTTACACTACAGCCAGATACGCTGCTTTGTCCAGATGTCTATTGTCCTTGGTCTCCACTTCATCCATTCCCCGAGTGAGTTACGTGAATAGATGACATCATGGTGGTGGTGTCGCCAACACCGTGCCACCAATTCCATTGAAAGCTCTCATGATCAGCCCCCCCCCCCATGTACAAGTGCACCCTTTTAGGCGCTGATAGCATCTAAACTGCCCCTGTTGCTAAAAGATTCCAAATTTTGATTTCAACAGGAAAGTTTCACCCCTGGGGTCAGCTTTGAAAACCTCGTCGAACGTCTAATTGGACATGTCATTACAAGTGGTACTTTTCTCCGCAGATAAGGTCTGCTCCACTCGAGGCAGTTTGACCGTCAAATTTGTCATGGCAAACTGACATTGAGAATATCAGATTGCGTTTTTGATCTATTTCTCATCTTCTTCCCGATCAAAAATATCTCTGTGTAGAATTAAAGATTCCAGGTCATCTTCATTGCTTCTGGGCACATATTTATAGTCTGTTAACTTAAATATGGAAATGGCACTCAGGGTTAAAAACATAAATGGAAAATAAAATAAATAATTACCACTGAGCCACAAGATCATTACAGTTATTCTGAAATCAGACAAGGTCTTCAAAAGTGTTCTTTTCATGCAGCTGACAAACTAATGGGGCAAGGTGTCTGCAAATGGAGAATGTGCACCAGTTAATATGCCCTGTGCGCCAGGTATTCAAACACAACTCTGGCACTTAGGCAGTTATTTTAGTCCTCCTGTGAACCAACACGGGCCTCCAGGGCCAATATGTAAGGAATAATATTCCATTCAACAAGATACTTGAAACAGGTTCAAAAAAGGTAACCCAGCCAAATTGTAGTGTCAGGAAAACCTTGAGGAAATTAAGTTGTATCCGGTTATGCACGTCTTGAAAGAGTCAAACTCACCATTTTGGACTTCAATGTTTGCAATTTTACCCTCATCTCGTGTGTATTTTGGCCATGTAATGGGCTTCGTGCCTTCACCATTTTACACGCTGCGGTATGTTCATGGCAAGTTTTCTTGTTGCAAAAATTGGGTCTGTTGAACACAATTTGCATGTACCTATCCATTTTATGGAAGCCACGAAGCTTTTTTCCCCAAAGCAGAAAATAAAGACATGGACAATTTGGGAAACTGGCAGAGTCGGGGTTATTTAAAGCGCCCGGGAGAGTATTTGCCGTGTTTAGCAATTATCTAAGCCCACATAAATCCATTATTCAAACATAAAGGGAATTCACCGAGGTCACCTAAATCAAGAAGAAAGAATGCGCTGAGATTTGCTTTTCATTTTTGTAACCGTGTTAACAGGCGAGCCACTTCCCCTTCTGGTAATTTGCTCAGCCCAGTACTTCTCTCTGAGAACTAATGAAGTTTATCCAGCATTAAGGACAATTTAATTAGTAAATTGTTCAAGTGTACCCGAGTGATACGCCTCTGTTTGGGCTACTTAACAAACCCGCTGAGGAAAACCAAGAGGTCTGATGTTTCTTCGGGATAAATTGTGGGATTCTTTTCGGTGGAGGATTCCGGTTCATCTTGGCTGCGTCTTCGCTACTTTCATCAGGATATAAAATCCCCTGAGTCTTTCCATGTGAAATAGCTGTGGGCCTTAAAAGGCAACTCAATTTGCCAGAGTACAGCAACGTATTGTGATTTTACGCGAGGATTTAAGCTGGGATTAGGCAACCCCATAAAGATCTTCAAAAGTAGGCGTGGATTTAGGCCTAATAAGAACTAAATGAAA
>JAAUYG010094051.1_pt1 | contig 13255 bp, 9 predicted proteins | sample 7278091 | NCBI WGS metagenome assembly JAAUYG01 (sample SAMN14350201, study PRJNA611818) | marine sediment metagenome | isolation source: surface marine sediment (0.6m) | place: French Polynesia: Moorea | collected 2018-08
AGCATAAATTATTTGGACCCACGTAGAGCCCTAAACAAGATGCCCACATGTAGGGGCCTTGACAGTCCAAATGTTGCTCAACTAGCCGACAGGTTATATGTTTGCTAGTTATGCAGCAGAGTTGTACATGTAGCTGTTTTGCTCTATGATCAGAATTTTTTGTCAGCTTTATGCTGTTTTTTTTTTTTTGGGGGGGGGGGGGTCAAAGAAATGTATCCACTTTGAAAATCCAAATGACCTTCGCATTTTTGCACCTGAAATTTAAATTGTGCACATTTCATTTTAAAATTAAAATTTTGGAAACTGTATATAATTTTTGCAGATACAGTGTCCCCACAGAAGTGTCTTCGAATGTTGGTGAGATCTGCATTCACCTGGAAGTATTTGAGAAAAAGTCATTTGAAGCTTTTTACACCATATACTCCTGTGTTAAAGATCGACTGAGAAAATTCATGAAAATTCAAAAGGTGAAAAATTTGAATAAGGGAAAAAGTATCTAAAGATATTAGGGTGTTAGATAGAATATTTCTCTGAAACATGGTATGGGTCCATGTAACAGTTTTCAAGAAAGGTATTTAACAGATGCTGTACAACCCCAACAACAGGGATGGATGATGGAGGCTTTCAGCGCTGGTAGCTTGATCGATCTACCTGACAGAGTCAATCAGAGCTAAAAATACTACGCTTTTACCCTATATATCATGCAATATTTTTCACCAGTTATTTCCTGTTATGTTTGTCATTGTATAAGATACACCGGTAGTCTAACAAATATTTTTACTTTAATGCAAGTCTGCTGTCTGGCTAATTTAAAGATAGATACATGTAGATAAATACTGAATGCTGGCTGAGGCCATTATATTCAGCTCAACATAATTTTTTTGTGTCTTAGGGGATGCTCGAAAATCAAATAATATTGGTTGGTTAGCCCAGTGTTTGTCTAGTCTTGTTTTGAATGAATTATATGTGGAAGCCGAAACCACGTGTTCTGATGAGCGAGGTAGGCTGTTCCAGGGAGCAACCACTCTCTGGGTGAAAAAGTTGTTGCATACATAAGTAAATAACAAACCTCAAGTAAACCTTGAGGTTTGTTTTTTTTTACTATGGCCCCTGCATGGTTATACTGGTGTTGTTGAAATTAAAAGGGCGGGAGAGGTCACTATCATAAATCTTGTATGCCATCTTGTATAGTTCAATCATGTCCCCTCTATTACGTCTGTATACCGATGTGGGTAAACCTAAATCCCTCAGTCTTGTAAAAGTTTAGTAGCTCTACTCTGGTCATTTTCAGTTAATGTGATATCTTTCACCAAGAATGGGGACCAGACTGCATTGGAAAATTCTAAGCAGGGATGGACCAATGCCTTGCAGAGTTACAAAAATGTATCTTAACCCAAATATGTGAAAGTTCGCCTGATAAGTCCCAAGATTCTATTTGCTTTGTTTACCTTTGTACTCATGTGTCCCCTCAAAAGAGCGGAGAGTCTTGTGTACGATGACACTGATGTCCTTTTCACTGTCAGTATACTTTAAAATTAATTAATTAATGATATCTCTCTATGTTTTTACTGCCCACTGAGAGAACACTGTATTTACTTGAATTGAAACGAAGATGCCATGCTTTAGACCATTTGTCCATCACTCCAATATCACTTTGCAGTAATTGGCAGTTGGTTGGGGAAGTACCGGGGGGAAGTATACTTCCCGAAAGAACTTCATGTCATCTGCAAACATGTAACAATCCGAGTTTAGTCCATCAGGCGGATCGTTTATGTAAATCACAAAGAGGATGGGCCCAAACACACTGCCCTGTGGAACACCACTACAAACTTCGGATGGTCTAGAACAAATCAATGCTACTCTAACCTGGATTTTAAAGTCGCCCATTGGTTTGTTTTCAACAACCCAGTACCTTCTTATTACTCATTTTGCAATTATTTCAAACCTGTGGTTTGCGTTCCAATAATAATTAAGTGTCAAATTGAACTATTACTGGTACATGCAGTCATTTTTAGCTTCAAAATACAGGACATAAAAATAGATAGGATATTTATGGTCAATCCATGTAATTTGGCATAAATCCATGTAATGGTTTTCCCCTTGAAGGTTTTCACAGGAGGTCTGATGGCCTAGTGATTAATAAAGCAGTAGACTCTTGGCGATTTATGAGTTTAGGCCGCGACGGACAGTGGCCACATTCCTTATTGAAATTAATGTAAGCGAAGTTCGGGCTTGGCCAACGGTGGTGATAAAAAGCCCGCGAAAATATTTCGCGCCAGACGGAGGACGCCTAAAGCAGGGGGAATTAAAACGCAGGCGAGGCACAGGCAGGAGGTGAACCCGGCAGGTGCGGCAGGTCAGTTCGTGTGATTGAGTAGATACTTTCTACTATCCGAAGGATGAACCGAAGGATGAAGGATGCAACTTTCTAGTATCTTTTTAACTATCCGAACGATGAACCGTTACTCTTTTATCCCTAATTATGGCTAATAGTGAAAGAATCTTTGAGAACGAATGGCGACTGAGCTCAAAATTCGCGCCAAAGCAGACGCCCGGGAGCAGACGTTTTGCCAAGCGGCTTCAGTGAGCTCTGCCTTGCCTCTTTCAACCCCCGTGCGACTGCACCGCTCGCCCCCCTCCCCCCCCCCTTGTTGTTACGCCAACCCGGTTGCTTGACAACGCAGGTGGCATGTCAATACTGCCTGCAATATCGCCCAGTTGTCATTCACGGCTGGTCGCAAAGCTTTATTAGCAGTAAGACGACAGAACTGCGTCCTGAAATCACGATTGATCAGGTAAACGACAGAGACTCGATTGTTATACACTGAAATATCATGGCCAAATTTGTTGCATAGTTGTAGATCCTTACCAGTGCTTACCAATACACATTGTAAAATTGATATAAATTCTATTCTAGTGCCGACGGTAAGATATAAGGCATGCTACTGCAGGTTAAAATGAATATTACCACTTTGTATGTGGAGGTAACTATAAACAAAATATTCAGAACTTTTGCATCACCACTGATCATGTGTCATTGTTTAACTAGATGCTTGCTAGTAGTTAGGTATTGAAATATTTAAATATCCTTAATTACTTAAAATTTATATAGTAAAACTTTAAGTGTAATCAGGTAATATGATCGAAGCTATGTATAGGTAATTAATGTAAGCATGTAGAAAATTTATAGGCTTATACACTGCTTGCACCTGATTCAGATTCGACACAGTTGCATGAATTTTATCCCTAATATTAGCTTTGTACATTTTTGCCAACTGGTTACTGCATGTATATACAGTGATATAGTAGAATCTCTCTTAGAAGACCCCATTGGGCATAAAGCCTCTCCAGACAGGTGCTCTATATTGTGACAGGTTCAATTAATATACTGAAGTATAGGACCTCCAGGGAATATATGGTCTTTTAAGGCAGGTGCATGGTTGTTTATGGCATTGGCCTTTTTTTCAATAAATTTTATATTGTTGGTCTACACATTAGCTCACTAGGAGTTGTATATTGTACATATATAATTGATATTAGTCAAATGGTGAAATGCATACACACATAGTTTCTAGCATTAATGTTTAATGAAAAAAAATATGTAGAAAATTTTGGTTTATGTAAATAAACCTGCTGAAACAATTATTCGAATTAACTTTTACTTATTCATCTGCCCCATATATATGATACTATACTTGTACTTCCAGTTCACAGCCTGTGAATTAAAACTCAACACAGACAACAAAAAAGAAAAGAAAACATGGCTGTCCCATTCTCAAACACGAAACTGCGGGTTCCCAGGGGATTCCAGAACATACTGGAAGGTTTGGCAAGAGAAGTACTGCGAGCTCAGCCCAAGGACCTCTATGCATTTGGTGCAGTGTACTTCGAGAATCTCCAAAGGATGCGCGAAGGTAGGCGCCAAAAATTTAAAATTACTCATGTTCCAGGTTATAAATTAGCTTTCCGGAGTTGAGAGCAAAGACAAAATAATAAGGTTGATTGAATATGATTAACACAGTTGTTACTCCCTGATATATCCACTCTATTGGCCAAAAAATTGTGGCCACACTAAAAGAGGTGGCCTTTGGTGAGAGGGTGACCTGCTGTGATTTTTAGCCACATTAGACGGGGTTCTCTCTGTACATAGTGGCCATTGAGAGAGGGAACAGTGTAATGTACATGTACAAATGTTGTCTGTTCTGTATGTTGATGTTGCTTGGATATACCATGAAATTACATGTACATGCATATTTGTACCGGTATTTTTTATATATATAGTTATTCTAGGACACACAAATTGATGAATTATGACTACATGTGCAGTGAGCACATCATCAATTAAACAATAAATTTGAAAAAAGCTAAAGAAAAATCCAAATCCAGCCACAGTGCTGGTGGATATGTACATGCTGTTATTAATAAAATTTGATGTACATAATATTAAAAAAAATAAAAAAATATTATTCACATTTCTGTAGTAAGTAATTACTACAATAAGCTGAATAAAGGGTGAATGAAGGGATTAAAAGCAAATAAAGGAATAATGTTTCCTCGGCCATGAATGAAACTATAATTAAACATGGTGAACGTACCCCGGGGACATACCCACCCCATAGTGGGTCTATATACAAGTAACAAAACAGACAATTGTGCTTTGTGTGACCATAAACCAATACTTTCATGTGTATTGTAATGGCCGTTGTGACACCAACGGCCACTAGTTGCCATCCCCTGACAAAGCCAGAGAGATTCTGCTGAAAATTTGGGAACTTTTCCACCATAATCTATGACTCTGTGCATAGAATGTGTGATTAGACAATAAAGTTCATGTCACACTGGCTGCTATGAGATCCTACAGGTTTACATTATGTCCAGTATTTGTTGTTTTCAACTTGTGGGCCCTGCATTTTTAGGAACTCCTGTACAAATCCTGAGGGTTAAATACTTTCAAACAGTGCAGTGCTTTGTTTGACAATCACATTGATGTAAAATGGTTCATTTGTTTCAGTCGGATCCTTGCCAAGTACCCTAGCTGCCCCTGACAAATAAAACAATTTACCTTTTCAGGTTTCTGATACTTGTTTTAGACATGTGAGACAGATATAAATATATGCAAGTATGGGTAATAATCATCAGTCTTATAATTATCCAGGGCCTACAGTATCTAAATATAATCCAAATTATGGGTGGTATTTTTGCATGTACCGGTCACTACATCAGTTGCATGTACTAACCATATTGCATCAGAAAGTTGTCACACATAATATTTTATAGCTTTACCAACTTTTCCCGGGACTGTTCTCTGAATTTGCATTGTTATATACTACAGTTAACCCATATGGTGCTAGTTGTTATGATACTTTGTTTTCTGTGGAAAGGCATCAAGCTCTATAAAATGAAATGTAAATCGATAAGTTGGTAAGTAATTTCTGCCTTTTAGAATCCTTTTTTCCAGCATTTGTGTATTTTAGGACACTGTCTTTATAGAATTTTAATCACATGTATAAAATTATTACTTGCTGCAAATACACCTGACCCTAGCTAGCAACTAGAAATGGAGCATAATGACATAATCTCACAGCCAAATAAAATAAAATATATGTTCTTATATCTGTGCTGAGTAAGTTTACTTACTGTATGTGCACTTTCTTGTTAGGATGCCTAGATGGAATACAATTGTGTAAGCTGGCTACTACCAGAGATTTGCTATTCCATATACAGTGGTCCCTCTATTTTACAACCCTCTATTTTAAGACCACCCTTGATTATAAGATCGCTTGATTTGGTCCCAAAGGGCAATTTGCTGTGGTAAATGACCTTTATTTTAAGACCACACGCAATATAAGACCACATTTTCTTGGTCCCATGGGTGGTCTTAAAATAGAGGGACCACTGTAACTAAGTTAATTTGTTATAAATATTCATTTGGACATTTGCATAGTGTATCATGGTCACATGTATAGAGTGGTTTATACTTTATGGTAATATACTGGCCAAGTGCCATGTGGCTGACTGCAACGACCCATGTCTCACGAGCTGCTTATTAATATTTTTCCTAGCAGGCAAAGGTGGTATTCAGCTTGGCAAACAGTCCAGCGGGAAATACATGGACTGGCCATATGGCAAAGGATGTTTACATGGACAAATATGCTCATTACATTGCCTTAGTCGCAACCACTCGGCATATATGAGTTCTTATACAATTGCTTGTGTTTCGCATAACATGCTGATTCCTGGTTACTTAAATATACACTACCCTAATTTGATCTTTGAAGGTGAAAATCAAGATCAAGGATATTTCGGTCCTTTCAATAAATAGTAAGGTAGAAAATGTATATAACTGTACATATATATTGAACTTCTTTTTTATTAAAACATGGAGTTCACAACATATAATATATGAAAGTGAGTCACTCTATAGGGTACCACTGTACCAAAGCAATAGAATTAGTATATGCTGCTTTCAGAGAACAGGAACTTCATATTTGAGAAAAGACTTAGGTTACACGAAGTGTTACTATTAGATACCAATAGAAATGCACAGGGCCAAAGTACGTATCAACATCATGTTTAATTTCCAATTTTCTTTTGTGCCGGTTGAGTGAAGTATGTATGCTGTGGATGTATGAGTTCATCAAATGGGAACAAATAACCTGCGAAAGAAAAGTACCAGCCTTTCGCAATTCTCATTTTGTCCTTTTAGTATCGGTAGTATCGGCAGTACATGCAGGCAGCTTTTGTTTGGCACATTTTAGCTTAAATTTTACCCTGACAAAATTTCTGGATACAATATATTCAACTGTGTAATTATGAACTAATATAATCTATATTTGCAATGCTGTCCCTAAGTTTTGGAAATCATAATGTTAACTTTTAGATGATGCTTTAATTATTATCTTCCACAGCACTGACCCAAGTTCCAATTTTCAAATATGTATGTTGCAGCATAACAGCAAAAGAAAACACACGGGATAATTTAATAAGGAATCTGATTAACTGAGGATACTAATTTTTCAGCTGGGGTCTCTCTGTTGGTTAACTTGATGCCAGGATTAGGTTTGTTGACTCCAGCTATGTACCGCACATCAAATTAAACCTACAGGTATTTTGATAGACGTGTCACTCCAGGAAAATTGAAAATGATTTTTCTTCCTAAACCAAAAAATTTTATTGGGAAAAAAATTGCCAGTGAACCACAAAGTTATGGGAAAACAAGTAGTCATACAGGTTATAAATGTTAACTGTAATTATATATTTAGATCTGTAAAACTTTTAAAAAATTGGATTATTTAAATACTTAAAAAAAAATGACCCTGTGCAGACTAGCACCTATAAACATGATTTCTTCCAGAAAAAAGTACTACTCTTTCTGATTACTGGTTTCCAAAAAACATTGACTAGGTATTAATTTGGTAATGCCTTAACTGGCAAGTACTGTTAATAAAAAACAAACCTACACACGTTGTAACATTGATAGCATGTCAGAGATATTTACTGACATATTACACTCACAAAGTAACTGATTACATCTGCATGCATTTGGTAATACCGGTAAAGCTAAAATCGGAATCTCAGAATTAAGACCACTGATGGGACCATTATAAGCTTGCCTTATACTCATATAAACTGGCCTTATACTCATATAAAGTAGTCTTATTTTTGGACTCCTAAGGATTTGAAAATCCATTTTATTTTTTGGTACTGCTAGATTCAAGTAGGTGGCCTTTATTCTGAGGTGGTCTTAATTCTGAGCTACTGGCAAAGTGTCTCTGTAACTGTATTGATCCAACATCCATCTGTAATGATGGCCATTCAGAATGTAGATGTGTACAGCAATTATACCACATGTGATATTTTAATTATCTGCATGATCTTGGCATTTTACTGAACCTGTCCTGAGATCCTACCAAATTCAGATGCTTTAATATATCACTCCCCCCAAATTGGAAAAGTATGAATTCAGTTTCACATCTAGTGTCATTACATGTGCATTAAACTCTGAGAAAAAATGATATGGTTCACTGATGGTGCTATTTTGGTGTCCCAAAGGTTTTACAGGCAAAAAAAGGCTGCGAGACCAATAATAAGGTTCCTTGTCAATGTTTAACTATAACCCTCGCCTTGTCTGTACCTTTACTGTACCATGTGTGTGACTGGGTCTGTTACATATATACATGTACCTGGCGGTAGTAGTAGCGTTTACCTACTCTGTATGAGGATCATGGCTCATGAATGACGCATTGCATATGATATATGGCGATATTGGAATTTGCAGTACTCTCTCTATATTTACATTGATGTCTAGACCTATATACGATCCTCACTGTAAAATATTGCATGTATTTTGGGGCGTGGAGTGTCATGCCGACTGAATAGCTGTACACATAGCTATCTAGATCAGATATAGGAAGCTGTCACCAGATTGGTTTAAAGGTCAAGTCCTACTATACTGCACAAAAATTTTACTTTCGCGCGATACCTTCCGCACGTGTTACCAGGTGTTCTTTCGCACGTTTTGCAACGACTTATGCACTTTAACAGAGATGCTGATTGTCCTGGTTGAAGCATCGTTAGCGACATCAAAGGCTGTTCTACCTGACTTGTTTACGTAACAGAGAAAAGCAACAAGGTGGTAGTCTGTGCTTTGGACTGTGACCATTAGGGGGCAAAGTGAGAAAACTGCTGCAGCACAGCACAGCTAGTCTGTCTGGCCAATGCATGGCAACCTGAGCTGGGCACAGCAAACTTATGGTACATACTGTGTGGCCTGTGGAGGCCCACTTAGAGCTTGTGGCCGGGGACAGCAGTGTTGGTGACACTTGTGTAGATGGGGGATAGGCATGTACAAATAACCTATTTCTACAGCCTTACCTGCCTGGCTTTAGAAGAGGTATAATCGAAATTACCTCCTTGGACAAATTGGACTTCATGCCTCCAGGGTAGCTAGGATCTGCATTACTGGATATTTTGTCTTTGGAATAATTACCTGATTGCCTGCTTTTTCCTGAATCAACACAGGTAAGTATAATACAATTTTGTGGTTTGCGGTACACCTTACCTGTATTGTATGAGTGTATAGAGACACAGGGTCTTCACTTTATAAGCACCAATTACAAGCCATTACAGACTGAAATATATGTGCCTGGTACATGTATTAAGCACTCTTGATGCTTGTGTTGCTGTTGCTAATTAATCTATAACGTGCCAGGAGATGTGTTAAATACCAGTAGAATATATCAAAGGATTTTAAAAGGTTTGTGGTACCATTATGTTAATGTTGCTGCATACATATACATTTTTAAGCTTGACAAATACTTTAGATGGAAGAAACATGAAGCTTCAATTTATCAAGTGTCTGATGTGCAGTGTTTATAATAAAATAATATTTATACATGTATAACATGTATAAAATTATTAAACTCTGTAATCAACTAATACATTAAAGATATACTTCATGTCAAAATTTATAATACATCGGCAGACCTTATGTGCATTTCTCAGCATCTTTAATCATTAAGAGAAGCATCAGATAATCTCTATCATCATTGTTCTCCTCCTCCTCCTTCTCCTCATCCTCACATCTTAATCGATGACTTGTGTAGTGTTACCTCACCCACATTACCCTCATTCTGGTATTCTGGTTATATCAATATTTCTTGGGTATTCACTTAAAACCAGGTTATCCTTGGGTGGTCTCCCTAACCTGACCTCCAAAAGGACACAGGACATTGGCTAGACATTGCAGTGCTGGGGGGTTGCAAATTGGCTATGTGACTGTGTTTTGCTCTTGGCAATAGATGAAGCTTTATGCCTAGGACATGGTGTATGTATAAATATGCATAAATTGGCATGCACAATATTGCATTTGCTTCCTCGGTATGCATATATACTAGTATGTAAGCTGTACTGTATATAAGGAGTATCCTAAATTTCCCATGTGGGTTTCTTTACTGCGAATCTGTCCACACTAAATTTTGTAGATTTACTTATATAGTGGAGTCACTTCATTCCAACATCACACATTCAACCAGAGCAATGTGGTCTTAAATTATTGAATGCGGTCTTAGAACAGCAGGCTATTAGCATTCAAAATATATAACAGTGACTGCTGCGAGCTGGTGGTCTTAAAATAGAGGGAAGTCAAAACGGAGGGTCTTGTATCGCACCTGGGACCACTGTAAATACTAATTCTGAACTCGTTTTGTTCACCTAAGTGTTAGCACAAAAGATTGTGGGTCTTAGAAAAGGCAATGTTGTTACTAATTTGTGGTCACTTAAAGTGCATAAAATAAAAAGTACATTATGCTCAGTATAACGTATATATAATACCAGTATATCTGTTAAAATGATAATGACCATCTGGGATGCTGCCAATTTCCTCTGGAATTCATCTAGTACGTCTGCCCCACAAATAAATAAAATAAAAATTGACTCATATTACATCATAAAACTACAAGTTTATTTATTTGTGGCAGCAAAGTGTTACAAGTACTTGCGATCATATCACTGATTGCAAGTTGGATTGCCTGTGCACAATTGGTTGTACTGACAATGCAAGTTTTTTTACACCAAAAATAAATTTGCCGCATCCTTTCCAATAGGTTGTCACTCACTGCTCAGAATCCATTGATCCATCTTTTTTTAAACATAAAAATCGCTCCCGCAATTTCTTTTTACAATCTCTTGATCTATCGAGCACATATATTTTCAAATAATAAAAAAATACTTTTTTGCACTTCAGATCTCAGCAATTCATTTTGTAGCCTATGACCAGGCCTCTCTGGGTTATATTAATACACTCCCGACTTGATTGGGGCTTGACCCTTTTCAGGGGAATGACTCCAGCATTGCATCAGGCTTGAACAGTTTTACCAGGTGGCCAAAGTGTTTTACCCATTGCACCTTTGAGTTGCAAGCAAACTTATACATACAAATGTACATGTATGGAGACATAGGTACAGTGTGCTCTTGTTTTTATCTACTTTGGGAATATATTTATTTGAAAGAACAGAATTTGTACTCGAAGGACAAATTCAAAATATTTCTTGCTAAAAAAAATGTCCCCCATGTTAATACAGTTCCCAACAAAAAAATCCCTCATTATATTTCTAATCAAAAGTTTGATGGCCTTATTCCATCAAACTTTTTTTCTGTGTAAAAAAAGATCCCAAATAGATCCCCCCCTCCCATTGGTTTCTAATTTGTGAAATCCATAGAACTTTTTTTCTTAAAAAAATAAATAAAAACTTCACCTCCTATCATGTTTTCAAAGAAGAAATTTATCCTCCTAAAGGAATCAGCTTGGTGTGCCCTAATGGTAAGTTTTGTTTGGTGTAGTTGCATGCAGATCTCCATCTATTTTCAGCCCAGTAAAATAACACTTTAAGGATCAATTCAAACACCAGTGCCTATAATTTGATGCCACTTGTAGATTCTTCTAGCAAAAGTTACACAATCCTTAATCTGAACTGTGCATGCCCATATGTTCAAACAGAGGTTTATAAGCCTACCACCCTACAAGCCATAAGCAAGCAACTTAGCCCAGCATCCCCCACATTTGAATAGTGATTAACCTTTGGGTTGTTTGAGGTCATCTGATGCTGGATGAAAAACAAATCAGGTGTCAGTACAGTAGCTTAGGTTTACCCTAGGGATCACACTAAGCTCAGTGCCCACTGCCCATATCTTACAGTTTATCTTAGTTTGAACTTGTAAATTTGTAAAAGGCTGATTTGCATGTGTGTGCATTGGGTTTTGATCTAATCCTGCATGTGCTTTAATTGCCCAGATGAGTTTATAAGATCCAGTGTATATAGCAATGATAACTGCAGCATAATTTGATGGTGATGGTCCTAACGGGTAACTAGGTTTTTAACAGCTTTTTGTAGCAGAGGTTATCGTGCCTGGTGCCATATCTTCAAAGAGTGAAATAGCTGGCTAGCTAAGCATAGGCTCCTCTAACCAAAATATATTGCACATGCTAACAAATTGCGCCCAAATAACCTAATATATGTGTGCCATGTGCACTGGTCCATTTATAGTAGGGGAAAAATTGGACATATAATTGTATAGCCAAAGCACCTGGAGCCTTCAGCGCATGGGGTCACTAATGGAACTTTATCACAGGTCATTGCATGGCAATTCTGGGCCAAGGAGGAGGCCAAATGAGGATGTCAAGCTGCCACCAAAATGGCAGAGGAACTATTCTTGGGAGCTGTATATGGGCTATAACTTTCGGGCCACATTACAGGATGTAAGAAGAGAAGTTTGTTTCTCTTAGAATGTGTCGCTCTTGAAATAGTAATTAAAGTCACAAATTTTTTCAACATTTTGAAATGCATACAGTTCTTTAGGGTATTCTCCATATCTGCTGTTATCATGGTTATAATAACTGAAAGTATCTGTTTCTGTTAACTTTTCCTGTACGATTGATGGCTGGGTAAATTGGCCCAGCTTAAGCCCAATTTAGGACGCAGGTATCTTATTGATACATAACATGTATATAGGTACATGTGAGTAACTGTCCATTAAAGATGTACCTGTAACAATAGTTCTTTTGCACCACATTAAAGGTACAGTTAGTGTGTGTAATCAACGAGTCACTCCGACATCTGAGAAAACGTAATCAAATTCCCTATACATGTGCATTGAATCACATTTCTAAAGGGGTTACACAATATTCCGCACCTTCCATAGTTTCACCAAACATCACGTCCATTGTGCAAGCATCCATTTGTCTTGCCAGTACAAACAAAAGTATCTGTCATTGAAACAGTGCAATATATTTTGTCCAGCAATCCTTACCAGAGCAGACTCTCTCATACAATGCCAGCATCTTTTTGAAGCCAAATATTTGCACAGAGAGCAATAGCTGTGTTTTTAGTCAGGTCGTCTTCAGGTGTGACAACTGTGTTTACGCCCAAAAGTATATAGTTTTACCCAACCTGAGGATTCAGCACATACATCAAGAGAGCACAAAAGCTGTCTTGCCCTAAGCTGTTTGTAAGAACACACGCTGGGGGTGGAGTTTTGTGAATGGGATGCAATTTTCAGAGGAAGCGAAAAAGAAATAAAGAAGTATTTTTTTTTTTTTTTTTCAATGGAGTTTACTTTTGAAAGCAATGAAAGAAGCAGATACATGTAGATGGATGGATGGATGAATCAGGCTTATAGTCGGCTTTCAACCACTCATGGTCATATCACCGACTGCAAGTTGTTGGTGTGTGTGTACTGGACCCGTCTTGTACTAGTC
>JAAUYG010186799.1_pt1 | contig 13255 bp, 17 predicted proteins | sample 7278091 | NCBI WGS metagenome assembly JAAUYG01 (sample SAMN14350201, study PRJNA611818) | marine sediment metagenome | isolation source: surface marine sediment (0.6m) | place: French Polynesia: Moorea | collected 2018-08
CCCCCCCCCCCCCCCCCCCCCCCCCCCCCCCCCCCCCCCCCACAAGGATCTGAAAACATAACGTTGGTTGGCACTTGCCTTCAAGTTTTGTTACATTGCAACGCAGAGCCATTAACTAATGAAGGGAATGGATGAACACGCATTTTCATTTGCTGACCTGGAAGTTGTAGACCTCGCCGCGGATCACCTCCGGCGCCTTGTAGCCGTGCGTCCCCTCATCCAGAGTCAGTCCGTCCGCCGACGTCATCCTGGAGATTCCGTAGTCTGAGATCTTCACGTTCACCTGCAACAAATCCGTGTTTGAGCTGCGCGGAGACAGGATGGATCTCATCTGTCTGCAATTTGTGAACCCGTGGGCGCAGCGTCCTCATGCAGTCACTGCTGATTCCATCCATTCTTCTCTTACATCATGACTGAAGCACGGCATCATTGCCAATGCTGAGGGCAAATAGGCACAAGGAACGTACGGAGTGGGAGATTTTCAAAACATTGAACTGACCTCAGAGTGACTCAAAAAGCGTGATTCTACTTCGATCCATTGAAAGCCTCTAAAACTGATATCACCCTGAAATGCACTTTCAATCACTGCACTCATTCAGTGATTGCCCATTCTTTTTGTGGGCGCAGTGGGATTTGGACAACTTTGCAAGTGATCTTCAGTAGACTCACGTGAGCAGTAAGAGACAGGCTGAACACCAGGACGTTGTCCGGCTTCAGATCCCGGTAGATGACCTGTCGATTGTGCAGGTGCTGCAAACCTTCCGCCACCTGCAAGTCAGAGGCAACTTTAATCGCTTACAGTTTGCTGGGACGCGTCCTTGAGGTCATGAATTTCTAATTCCTACATCATTCTAGGTTTCTTGTTGAACATTGGATGCATCCGGTGTTTTTGTTTTGGAATTTGATGAAACTTCGTGTGAGACACAGTTACCTGCAGGACAATCCGATGCTGCATCTGGCGAGGCAGGATCCTCCTGGACTTGAAGACGAGCCCCAGGGAGCCCATGGGCGCGAGCTCCAGCACCAGCACCCGGGGCCGCAGCGCCACGCCCACCATGGACACGATGCTCGGGTGGTCCAGCTGCTGCAGGATCGTCACCTGGAACAATAACATTCTCAAACAGCTCAGACAAGTCCTGTTGAGGAACATTTAGACACCTGGATTTTGATCTTTTTGATTCCTCTGATGTTCAGTTGAAGCGAGTGAGTAAGATTCTCAAAAGGCCAAGGTCGGCAAAATCGAGATGCCGAATGTTGTACCTCTTGCCTCATCATCTTGTGCGGGTGCATGTCTCCAACTGTGTTGTACACTTTGACGGCAACTGTCTGGTTCTTGTACTTCGCTCTGTAAACTGAGCCAAAAGTGCCATCCCCAAGCAGCTGGTCTTTCCTGAAATCAAAGAAAGTTTTCCCAAAGTTCCTTTCTGACAGAGAGACCCAATGCTCGACCGCGCACCAGTATTGAACTCCACCAACCACGAGGCTGATCCTGTTTTTTTATCTGCCCCGGAGCAGAGATCGGTGATGCCCACGGACGGGTTTCGGTATACAGATTCACACACACGAACTATCCTCATTGCAATACTCATGGCTTCGCGTGAGCACAAAGAGCATCAAGGAAAACTGCTCTTTTCACCCAGGAAACATAGCTATTCACATTCAAAACAAATCTCAAGACGTACGCGGGAATGAAGTTGAACTCGTCCATGACGAGGTTGAACTTGGGGTCAAGGTCGCCGAGGACGATGTCGGGCGCGAGTTGTGCGAGACGCAGGCGCGCGCCGTGACCCGGACACAGGATGGTGTCCTCCACCTCCGACTGCGCGATCAGCTCCTCCTGGCTGAACTCGTGCACCGTCTCGTCTATAACCAGGACAACCTGGACTTAGTGACAATTACACTGCGGCCATGTCAGTTCCAGATGAAACCTTTCTGGCAAACTTGGTTATCTGCAAGATAACTCCGGCAGCCAACTATTTACACCCGGTCATTTCATGGGCATTGTAACAGACGCAATTGGCAGAAAGCAACCGTGTTGGGAAATGGCAGCCTTTGCGACCAATTCCTGTGCCGAAGCCAGAAAGAGATCCAGCTTCAAAGTCGAGACCTGAACTATTGCACCATTCCTGTAGCACACCCGACCAAGCACAAGATTCACTCGCGAACCAACTGGCTGCATTGCCGTGTGAGAGAAACTGACCAGCAGCGCGCATCACTGACCTGGACACTTGGGGCAGGGAATCCTTTTCTCGATCAGTTCGTCGCCGGTTGGGCTTGGTACGGTGAGTCCGGGGTACCACTCATCGATCAGCGCGTCCACGTGATCCACCAGATGACCCAGCAATCTGTCCATCCAGAATCAAGACAACAACATCACACGAGAACAACAAGATGAAGAATCTTAGTGAGGATCTGATCAAACCACACAACTGAGCAAAATGGTGCAAGGGTCACTCAGGACCTTTTGGCACATTCAGGATTGCAAACAAACAAAGCCAGAATTGCTCCAATTGGTCAGACTTCCTTTTAAGCCCCATTCACACAGGACGCATAAGCAGATTTGCACACAAATTTGTGTGCAAACCCTTTGATGCTGCTTGCAACCTATGTGAACAGTGTGTTCCATAATTTGCATGTGTGTGTTGCAAGGTGCTCCGCGTCCTGTGTGAACGGGGCCTTAGGACAGCATAAAACCAAAGTCGCTTTTGGCCAACCTCAAAATTGAAAAGCAGACATTTGTACCTCATGCCCTGCACAGACGCAGGAACTGTGAACCTAACAACCTCGTGGTGATCCGCAGGGACTGATTCCAGGATGTAATAAGCCTTCTGAAAACATGAGATGAGGTAGGTATTGCAGCATATCATGAGAACTGTCCGAGAAAATACGGAATTTCCCCTTTTCTGCCTGAACTGTACTGTACCTCCGTGTAGTGAACAAAGATGCCTGTTCTCCAGCAAACCGGTTGCGTTTGTCTGTTCATCCGAAGCTGGAATAAGAAGACAAGTTTGTTCAAGCAGTGGAAATGGTTTTTGATGGCTTATATAACCAAACAGAGACTGAACAGGAAAAGCCGAACAGACTGCGAAGAACATTTGGGCGCATCAGAGAGATCCCATAAAGAGTGCCCGCATCAAGATTCTGGTCTGCACTGTCCACTGAAATGAGAATGCTCCACAAGTTTCTCAGATTCCAGAAAAGCTCACGTTTCAAAGTTTTCAGGAAAGATTAATCTCACGTCAGGCAGTAGGGTCGAGGAAAAGACGAGGAGTCTCGTGATGAGACGCGACCAGAAGCCGATCGGCACGTACACCATCCTGTAACACCTCTGCAACGTTCCTGTGAGACAGATTCAATACATCGCGTACAGTGCCATCCTCTTTGAATATTTGTGCAATTTTTGAACGGATATGACTTCCGCTAAAATGGGATCTCAAGCTGGGAAAAATGAATGAAGATGAGTGCTCCTACTGAATGCTTTTTCTGGGCGTTTGATATCGTATGAAATGCAAAACGTCGCGATTTCAAGATAAATGCACAACCTCCATTTTTGGGGAAAGAAAAGCTCGGCTTCTTCTTCGGCAGCCTGCATGGTATCAGCAGTTCATTCTCGCTTCTTGGAAGCGCAATCTCGAACCTGAAAAGCAAAACATTTCAGTTTGCTAAGTGTTACAGACTCGGGACTAGACAATTGTCCACTGCGCCTGTAATGCTTCCTTTCTGATTCTTGAAATTGAACTGGTGATTTGCCGTGCTGTGTCAACAAAGTGGAACAAAAGATGCGAGAGCGTTGCTTACTTTTCCAGCAGCTTGGTGTACTGTGGAATGAGGGACGGTGGAAAACAGACGGGCGTGTCTTCACCGATGCGCTTTCCGGTGAAGAGGATGTTCATGTCCTTGATCTGCATCGTCTGCGAGTGGAAACACAAATAGCAATGTCTGTTCTCTTTTGGAGAGTGAGGCAGCAAACAATGCACTGTGGACCCGGCGGTGTTCAACCAGCAACGTGAGATAAATGCCCCCTTCTTTGTGCTCAAGTTGGCTGAGGCCAGAAGGGCAACTGCATGTTGGTTATGACGTAATGTTGACTCACGGTGGCAGCATCCCTTAGTTGAGGGGCGCACCTGCACAGAAACACTGATTAATTTTTAGGCTGAAGCCGACGAAGTCGGGACGGCCTCATGGAGTTATGTACGTGTCATCATCCTCGACCCCCTGCCCCTGACCCACCACCACCCCCACTCCCACAGGGTGACCCCTGGCCCAGCCCACATTACATTGTCACGTCACGGTATCACGTGATGGACGGCAGGGGCCGTTCGGCCTTTACGCAGACGAAGGGTTCTGGTGTTGCCGCTCTCTGGAGGACAAAGCGTGATACCAGTGTTGACTTACCCCCTGCGCGGTGATGTAGGGGTTGACCTCGCGCACCGTGATCACCTGCGCCATCATCCGGCACAGCCACTCCGGGTTCACGAAGTACAGGTCGCTCAGCTGCAGCGCCGCGTCCTCGTAGTGCAGCAGGAAGCCCGCCTCGTGCAGGAACCGCACCGCCTGAGGGTGGAACGACCGTGTTGGCGCCAATACTCAAGTGTACGAGGTTGGCATGGTGGTGGTACAGGGGAGTGACCACAGCATGTTTGGGGCTGGCAAACCATGGAGGTGGGGTGGCAGTTGAGTGTTTCGTGGGGGAGAACAACATGCCTTTTCAAGAACAGAGTGACACTCTGTGTCTTCGAAGACACAAGTTGTTTGTCAACGCAAAGTAAAAAGAAACACCAGAACCTGACACACTAACAAGAGGATTCATTCTGTAGGACTGGAAGGTCCTGGTGTCAGAACATGTACGGTATGTTCACTGAATCTGTTCCTCACCTGCTGCAGCTCGTCCTCGTCCAGGTCCAGATCAGCGTCCTTGACGAGCTTCCTCAGCTTGGCGTGTCTCAGTATGGGCAGCGTTCCCTGACTGATGTGGCCCTGCACCGCAACCAGCTCCTGCAGTCTCTGGCAAACAAAGAGGCAGAGACGTCACCTTCAACAGCGCAAGCCTCATCACCATCTTCATTGACGCCTGCTCGGATGCATTCCTCTCGTGTTCGCATTCAGGTCTTTTTGACCAGTTTTTTATGAAGTCTTCTTTGTTTGTTGTTTGGACTCACCACGTAACTTGCGGGAACTTTCTGACCCATGACGTACTGTCCTCTCATCTTGAATCTGAAAAACAAAACATGTTGGAAAGAACATTGTTTAGGTCCATTCTTCGTGGGGGGAGGCAGGGCGATTCACCCAAGTGCGATTTTCTCCGCAATTGGGTCATCGGTGCAGGATTCATTTGGCGAGACATGATGTGATCGTCCATCATGTGAACCGCTTTAAAACGGAACTGGAATGAAGAACAGGTCCAGGAATACTGACGCGTTGAGGATGTCGAGGATGTTGTTCCGCAGTCGATCTGTTCTGGAGTCGTTCTTGGTGGAATCCACTTCCAGCATGGCGGATATCTCTGGGAATCCCGCCGGTTCACACATCTCCGAGATCTTGACTCGCATCTGTCGGATCCGCTCCTCCCGTTCACCTTCAAACGGACGACGCACTGGTCAGGGGAAAATGCAAATGACACCAAGCACAGTTCAACACGGATCATCCGTGTTACTATCAAGGAAAGTCAGCTGGGACTTTAAATGTGAAATGTTCAATGGCTGCTTCTGAAACCCTCAATGCTTTATTATCTGCTTGATATTGGTGTTCCAAACTTCAGAAACACTTGCTGATTTTGAGTCCCACTGACGGCACTGACCTCTGGGCAGTTTGTCTATGTGGGTGCCGACCACAATAACGGGGCAGAGCGGAGCTCTGGCGTGGATGTTGAGCAGCCAGGGCCGCAGTGTGCTCGTCTCCGCGTCTCCTTTACTCATGTCGTACACCACCTGAGAACGACAGCAACAAAGACTCTGACTCAGCGTAAAGGACACGTGCGGGCCATGTGGGGAGGGAGGGAGTCTGAGGGATCCAGGGTCAGGTGGGGGTTCCGGGTTCCGAAGGGGATCCCACCACGACAATGATGACAATGATGATGACACGTTTATTCCACAAAGCCGTCTCAGCTTACAGCAGTGCTTGGCCTGCAAAGACACGGACAGCATCGCAAACATGGAGTTCTACAGGAAAAACTTCCGCTAGATGCAGCCACACTCAGACATTTCCAGAATAAGACAAGGCACTGGAGTTCAAAACATCTGGGTTCAACACAGCTAGAGAGGGGCCAGGACGTCAAGTACGGAAACACAGATTTGGACTGGTACTTTCAGGTGCAGGTTCAGCTGCAGGGAATACAAGTCTTTCAAGGAAGCTGACCAGATAAATGGCTCTGTTCGACAGGAAGCACTGGTGCGTGCTGTAGAAGTCTTCCTGTCCAGCAAAGTCCCAGGTTCTCAATGTGAACTGCACGTCCTTGCCCTGTCTGTTCCGCCCGTTAAAACTGCAAAAACCACGGAATTTCCTATAGCTATATAAATGTGACACTTGATGCGTTTGTTCTGATGAACCAAAGATAGCCAGTGACCAGCAATGAGAAGTTGAAAAGACTTCCAGGAGTTCCTTCAGCTTGGGCAAGTGTGAACGTTGAAGTGAATACCAGGAACCCCAGTTTTGCCAGGTACTCACGGCCAGTCCTTGAGAACAACCCCGACGGTCGGCAGACTCTTGTCTGGCTGTTTCTGACGCATCAGGGAACGCAGCAGCGAGGATTTGCCTCGTCCTCCAAACCCAACAACCATCAGCTTCATGTGGTAGTACTCTACAGACTGCAAGACAAAGCCATGCGCATTGTACACACCCGCAGGCAATGAAACATTTCAATTCATTTGGTGGGACAAAAGCGCAACTGGCTTGGCGATCTCAAACAGGCGTACAAATGTGTACATGTTGGAACAAGAGTGAAACAAAAGTCCTGGAAAAATATGACGTTAAAAAGCAGAACACATCCTCATCTGCACCAATGTGTAGTGGAGATAAGCACAAAAGAGAGATTTTTTCCTGAGTCCATTCCTTTCTCCACTGACCTTTTTCAGCCTTTCGTGCAGGTAGCTGATGATGTCCTTGGTTTTCCTCTTCAAAATGGCGTCGTCAACATCCAGGCGAAGACCATGCAGGGGCATCTGGATGAAAGGACTAAGTGTGGAATTTAACCATTCAGTCGTGAATCTGGGACAAAGTCAAGGGGACGGGGCAACCGAGTTGGCTCATTTCTTAGAGGTGTGCAATATGCTTGTTGTCCGCAAGTCCACCCATTTGTGGGCTTCTTTCCCGCTGAATGCTGCGTGAATTTTCCAACTGGAGTCAAGGGAGTCGAGCTCAAGAACAACCAGCTGGTCAATTTCCAGCTCATGAATATTTTCTCTTTCATAAAGAAAGCTTGACAATTTTTGTGATGAACATACCTCCCAAAGTTTGGTCAATCTTCCCAGTTCGTCTGGTAAAGAGTTGATCTGTGCGTTGTAACTGAAATCTAGGGACGCGATGTTCTTCAGCTGACCAATCTCCTTCGGTATCTGTAACCCAAACAACGAATGTCACAAGTTGCAGACTTCAGGCACAGCTTTTTGTGAAAGGGTGGGTTCCATATTTTCTGATTGTCTTGTCAAATTGTGAGCATTTCTGTGTCAGTTGATGATTCGTAGTGGGCCAAGCACATGACTTGACGGTTCTTACCCAAGAGAAAACCAACGACCCAGTCCACTTCCCCACCATCCCAGACCCCAGGTAATGACCGTGAACCAAACGTTGACTTCACTAGAAAAGTAACCATGAGTACCTGTTGTATCTGGTTGTAGCTGACATTCAGTCGCTCCAGTCCAGCCCAGCATCTGGCGTCAGGACCCAAATGAAGCTGAATCGATGAAACGAATTTGCGGATGAGAAAATTGTGCACAGAACAAGAAAACTTTCGTAAAGCAATGTAAAATTAGCAAGAAAATGATACATGTTCAGCTTCAAGACAGAACTGCAAACCAGCTGTGTTGTGAAAGAGAAGCAAACCGAGTTCGTTCAAATCGAGAGATGAATCTGGAGACCAGAAGCGAAACCGGGTACCTTGAGAATTGCGTTGTGAGACACGTTCACGTCTCTGAGACTGTGAGATTTCCACATGGACGGCTTAGGCAAGCCTGTTAGTGAGTTTTTACTTAATTGCACAACCCGGAGACTGTTAGTAGACACAAAAAGAGAAGTTAGAAGAGTTAGTTAACGTTAGTAGAGTAAAAGCGACAACAGTTTAGACAAAACAAGAACACCATGCCATGGTGCGAACGTCAGGGCCAAGAGTCTCAAACGAATCAAATGGAACAAACAATTTCATTCGTAACAGGGATCTCTTTACCTTGGTAACTCCAAGATGAACTTAGGAACATAAAATGGCTTCTTTCCCGTCAACTGGTTCCCACTGAGATACAGATTAGCCAGACGGTCCAGTTTGGCAGATTCGATCTCACCGGGCAAAGTTTCTGGAAAACAGAACAACTGGGTCACATCAGTTAAGATTCATGTCGCGTTAGAAGTTTTTGACAGTCGAATGCCAAAAATGTTTCCCTTGACCCATTCATTCTGGTTTTGAGTTCACGCAGAATGTCAGACGACACGATGGTACATCTTATTCATTGAATAGCAGCCCAACAGGGAAAAAGAGACCACTGCTATCAATACACCCTGGCAGATTCAGAATAGCACTTTGATGAAGATGCTTACCCAGTTGGTTGTCGTTGACATCCAGGGACTTGAGTCGGGGACAGTTGGCGAGGAAGCCGTCAGGAATCGCGGTCAGCTGGTTGCTCGACAAGTCCAGTGTCTCCAGACACGGGAAACTGAGGGGTCTGTCCAACCAGGAGATACTGTTCCTGTTTGTGAAAAGCATGTCTGATTAATCTGGAATTTGTCAAAACAAAACATTCCGCTTCGTAATCATAAAACTCTCACGTTGCCAGGAGTAGCGTCTGTAGACTGGGAAGAGTCGCATCCAGCCAGATGGGGATTTCTGACAGACGGTTTCCCGACAGCAAGAGCCTCTTTACACTCCCGTTCACACACTCACACGTGCGGCCTGACTTTTCAATCTGAAAGCATGAACAGAAACTAAAGAGCAATGTTAATTTTTGTCTGGTATGGAAAAGAGATTCAGAGAAAGTTCTAAACAAACGAGAACCTTCATTGCAAAGAAACGAAGACGCAACGGATCAGTGACGATGAAGACATAGCTGAAAGACGCGTCAACGACATCTCTTTGAAAAGTCGAACCAAAGTACCAAAACCCTTACATTGCACTCACCAGATTTTGAGACAGATCGAGTTCGACTAGATTTGTGCAGGAAAATGCAGCCAATGGAATTTCCTTCAGACGATTCTCACTCAAATTGATGGTCTCGATTCCCGTCAGATACTGAAACCAAGAAGACTGGTCATTGAGTCTTAAGGGCCCTCACTTAGGGGCATGTTTGGACAAGAGTGGCAAAAAATAGGACAGACAGATGAAAGAGCCACTAAGCTGCTTTCTGCAGTGTGCCTCTTACTCTCTCTTTACCTGGATCTGAACCTGGTTCTGCCAGGTAGAAGCCAGGAAACGATACTAGGTGGGCTCACCAGAAATAGCGACTAAACAGTGTCATTCCTCCTGTTCCTGTTTGTTGTGCACCAAATACTCAATTTGAATGAAGGGGAGAAACTCGTGCAACAGACAGGGGCAGACAGAAAAGGAGAGATGTGGCAAACAGAAAGAGAACTTTTGTTACCTTGAAGAGCCCGTCTGGGAAGGACGCCAGCTTGTTCTCACTGAGGTCCAGCTTGGTAAGGCAGCCCAGTCGTTCCAGTAGCGGCACACTGGGTGTCAGCAGGGAGTCAATGCTCGTGATGCCGTTGTTACCCAGATCCAAAAACTGCACCACTTTAGGTTTGGTCAAACTGAAAACAAAAGGTTGACGATTTTTTTGTCAATCATCAAAAACAAAATCCAGGAATCCGAACCTGCGGCATTGGTGACACATTTAGGTCAGTTCACCCAATGCGCCGCAGGGGCAGTTGGTCAACCAGCTGAAGAAAACATGCACCACCCACCTGGTTTGGCTCGCCATTGAGGATCGCCTTGTGTCTTCGGGATCTTCATTCGCCGACAAGACTTTGCTGTATTCAGAGCTCTCCTCATCCGTGGAGCCCATACTGAACATTCCTCTCTTCATTTCACCTGCTGGGAGGGAGTAAAGCAGTTGATTTGCACCTTTGCAGGAACAAAATCAAAACACGCGAAACAGGGAAGGGGGCTGCTGGAATAGGGTAAGTGTCGCTGGAAGACGCCAACAAAGGGACCAAGCACAGCAAACTCACCAAGATCCGGGGGAAACAGACCTCTACTCAGTTTTCGTTCTTTCACCTGAAATGACAGAAAAGAGCAGCATCAGACAGACTGCCACACAAGTGATGATGAGGCAAAATTCAGCCCAGGATGCGTTGCATTCCACATGTTTCAACACAGAAATCCACGCTGCAAAAGAAATAAAGGCTGAACTGCCATGCTCAATATGGGGTGGCGGATTTGCGTTTGCGACGACGATGAGAACAGTGGCGACAATGAGACGGCAAAATTTCAGGAGAGAAAGTGGCACACTGCTGACCAGTGTCAGGTGGAACTAGAATGCACTTTTCAGTACCACTCCTCTTGGTTCAAACTGACCAATCTGAGGAAAAGAACAGAGTCCACAACGAAAGTACACACTGGTGTGAAACAATCAAATGACTGACATCGCTCCCATCTCCACGCGTATTTAAGACAACTCGCGAATCTCTGATTCACGACTGAGCCAACGGAAGCAAGACGCATAAAGCACATCAACGTAAGTCAGTTTTCTGAGTTTTTGGGATCCAGCAAAGGACAGAAGTCCGCGAACCAAAGTTCAAGAAGGCTGCTTGAGTTGGAATGGTCCATGTGACATCATTTCTTTCTCCGCACATCTGTAGTGCTGCTCTGAAACACTACAAGGACTTAGAAGTAGAAATGAACGCCGAGTGAAGCTGTGCACTGACGAAAGAGAGAGAGGCACTTCCCTCAATGAAGCAATCAGCAGCTTAGATCAGACTCTCCAGTGAACCCGAGCTTTAATGTTAAGGGTTGAGTCTTGACGGCAGTCGTCATTATTGCAAGTCGATAACAAACCAGATCACAATAAAACAGAAGCAGCATGCACAGAAGCCAGCAGCACACAGGTAGTTGTGAACGAATGTGAGTGACACTGCGAAATGGATTTTTATACCAAACTCGGAACTTCAGGCAAGGATGCGACGGTGGAATCAAAGAAAGTAAGTTTTCAAAAACTTCATCAACGTTTTGCTTCTTCACAGTCAAATGACAATCCCTGTTTCTCGGTTCTTTCCGTGGCCCAAACGGGAATTTTTTCTCTGTTCGTTCGAAAACGTACAGCTGTGCTGACATGCAGGGGATAAAGTTCTGAACGTACTTCCATGTCTAAAGTGAAAGCCAGGACAAGTCTGGACTGAACTTTTGATGGACCACAAATGACAGTGAATAACGTGGAAGAGGGGGGGGGTGGTTTTGAACGCTTTTCCAGAACCTTCTTCTCAACAACACTTCAATCAAAAAGAAAGGGGCAGCACTGCTTTGCAAAAGCTGGACGTTGACGAAGACGACCTCAGTTGCAAGTTGTGCCAAGTTGTGCCGTCCTCTGGTCAATTTAGAAGCCTGGTGGACGAAGAACAAAAACTTGGAGAGTTTGAGTTTGACTAATTTTTTTTTGGTTCGAAAAGTGAACTAGAACACCGAAATAGAACATACCCTTCCAAAACAATGTTTGTCTGAAACAAAAATTCAAAAACGACAGAGCGAGAAAATAAAGCGGTTTGGGAGAACGCATTGACATTTGGAAGCAGGTTCCAAACAGATTGGGGCACAAAACAAACAAATGACCAGGAAAAGAGGAGAAAGTTGTCGCTCGCATAGCGTAACTTTCAATGCAATGCTGTAAAAGCTCTTTCGCCCGAAAGAAAAAAAAATGCCACAACATTGCCAACCACTGTAAGTGAATATGAATGATAGCACTTGCAACGACTACTAAGAAAATAAGAAGCTGTAATAGTTTTCCCGAAACAAATCACAACAAATCACTGAGCAACAGACAAAAACCTTCACCCAGTAATCTTCACAGCAAAGCACCCCGTGTACGTGTAAGCAATTTGCATCCATCTGGCGGCCTGTGTTTTGCAAACACTTACGTTTGTGAAAAGAGATGAACACTCATCTGAGTCCTCTTGGAACTAGATTGAGAAAAACTGAGAAGAAAAAAGAATTGGCTCCATTGCCACCGCATTCACCAACGTTCCTTGAAAGGCGCGTGAGAGAACGGGTCAGTGCGATCGCTCCATGAATGAGCAACCTGAACCGAAGCAGGGATTTTGCACGCCAGGCCAACAATGAAAACACTCTAAAACTGTACCATTCAGTGAAGCAGTCCCCAAACAGCCAAAACGCATGGCACAATTTGTGAACACGTGGGAATCCTCCCCAAATGGCAAGAGAAGGAGACGTGAGGGAGCTGTTGTCACCTGGTTCAGTTGACGTGGGTATTGTATATACCGAGCTTGAGGAACTACACAAAACAGAGTCAACTCTCCTGTCTTGAAAATCGGTGGGGTTAATCTTCTAGATGTCCATAGGACAGCGTCTTTTTGATTGAGCGAGGTTGAGGCACCGCCCTTCCTGATGTCTTTGCTGAGGCTTAGACACAAGCAGTCTTCGTCAGAAACAACTGTCCTAAAAGCCTCCAGTTCTGGCATCAATGTCAGAAGCTTCATCCCGTGTCAGAATTCCAGTTCACATACTGGGTCAGGGCTGAGCTTGCCAACTTTCACCTGGTGGAAGGCTTGTGGGAATGGTTTCAGCGTTGACCTGATAGCAGGTCCTAATTTTGACACCACAAGTTCAGAATGATTGAAAAATCAGCTGGCACCCTGGAAGGAAGCACATGGGTTCGTTCACAGGCAGAAGTGGGTTTATCTCTGGTCTGCCAGACTCCCTTCGTCGAGGGGTATGTTCACCCTGGGAGGACTGTGTTGCAATATTCTCACCACAACCTGCCTTGTACTTGTAACACCCCAATAAATTACCATCCACTTTATTACCCCATTAAGCGGAAAATGAAAGAAGACATGTTATTACACTCTGAAAAGTGCTTATAAATATCTACATGTGCGGCTGTGTGAA
>JAAUYG010132469.1_pt1 | contig 13254 bp, 10 predicted proteins | sample 7278091 | NCBI WGS metagenome assembly JAAUYG01 (sample SAMN14350201, study PRJNA611818) | marine sediment metagenome | isolation source: surface marine sediment (0.6m) | place: French Polynesia: Moorea | collected 2018-08
CTATCTCTATATCTCTCTCTCTCTCTCTCTCTCTCTCTATATCTATCTCTATCTCTCTCTCTCTCTCTCTCTCTCTCTCTCTCTCTCTCTCTCTCTCTCTCTCTCTCTCTCTCTCTCTCTCTCTCTCTCTCTCTCGCAAATGGCTCTAGATCTTTTTGAGGTTTCTTCGAGAATATCATAGTAAGTTGGCTATCGGGCTTTTTACCTCTTCTTGAACGTTTTACCATACTGATGCCGTGGCGCGGGTATCCATCCGTCCATCCGTCCGTCGTCCGTCCGTAGAACGCATTTTCTCAGAAACCATTAGGCGAAATAATGCCAAATTTTATGGAAAGGTACCATTATGTCTCCATGCCATTTTTTTTCTTTTTTTCGGTTTTCAAAATATTTGAATTTTACTTTTTCGTTGTCATTAACATGCCTGGGATCCTATGGGAGTGAAAATTTCAAACGCTGCTCCCCTGGAGAGCAAGTATTTTTTACACGAGGCATTCTTGTACTGCCCAAGACGACTTGAATAATAATTCTTTTCATACGTCGTTTGAGTCCATGAAAGTCATTTTTGTGCCTATATATGTCGCATGACGGGTGATCTCATTGTACGTAGTCCTGTTTTTCTCTTGTATAATTATATCTAGTGCTTTTGGAGGATTTAATAAGACCTTTGTTTACCCACGAATCTCTTGTTATGTCTGATCCTTTCTGGAGCAAATTAATGAGTCGATACATTGGTTACCTTCATCAGCAAAGTTTTGAAAAGCATTGTCAGCCCTGGGGGGTCTTAGCCCAGCTGTCAGCTGTTCCCAGTTGTCCCTTCCACAAATTACTAGGTGCCTGTGGGATTTTCTCTAAAAGAGAAATTATTTCCCATTTTAGTCATGCTTACTCGGATTGCTAAGTACAATTTTCAGTAAAAATCTCAGGAGATGGCTAACCCGTCATAGGAACATTCTAAAGAATGTGGGCACAGGCTGCAGATCCAGGAACACCTATGGCTATCCAGAAGCCAGCACAGTACTTTGGTATAACGTGAGTGGCCTTTATTGTAACTAATATTTAATTCAACGTGCTTTAAAAATATTAATTCAAACATATCAAATAGAGAACACAAAGAAATTTATATGTTTTGTTGATATTGTTCACTATATGTGATCAGCACAACATGATGGCACTTTAAATGTTAATACAATTGGACTTTAGAACTTAATTATATAATATTACCTGATATAACACCAGTATCCATATGCACAAGAACACTTTGAAAGTGTTCTTTCTCTTTCACCATTAGCGTCTGGACAAGTCAAACACCCTCGTCTTCCTCCTCAGGTTAGACCCCTAAGACGACGTTTATATATATTATAATGCATTCTCAACCCTCTTCTAGTGCCCTGGTGCTCCTTCCATATCGGGTACTCATCTCCATCATCCTCCTTTGCTGGAAGGGTGATTTCTCGAGTACTAGTGGGAGGCCCCCAACATACGGCCGAAGTAGAAGGTAGTCACTCGCGCTTTTATGATGTGCAGGGTGAAAATATTGACCTTATAGCTTAGGACTCCTTTGCACACTGTGTGGGCGGATTTTCCGTCAAAAGCTCTGCCTTGAAGTCTTCAAAGGGTCCGTCAAAAGACAACAGTGGAATGTGTCAGACAGTCTACAATTTGCCTCTTCTAGTGCTTCGTCTTCCAGGCCATCAATGACATTCCAGAGCCTTCCCGCCAGGTCCCAACGTGATGTTTCCTCCTCCTGCATGGCATCAGGCTAGCCGGAATACCTGGCTCGCCTGCAGCTATTTACCATTTTCTGATGGACGCGGCAGGCGCAAGCCGTGCAATCATGTCGTGTCCAGTCAGAAGGTGTGAAAAACGAGTCCAAAGGCTTGCAGGAGACAGGTCTTCCGGCTAGGCATCAGGCTAGAGCCTCACTCTTACAGGAATGTGGTCTCGCCTTGAGGGATGTCATCTTTCAGGCATCAATGTGGTGAAGTTAGCCTCTGATTTCCACTTCTAGGAGGCAGGACTAGTGGAGAGAGTGCTTCTCGACACCAGTCTTCAGGACTTCGTCACCCTTGTCCCCATTTAGATGCCAGGGTTCTCGACAGCTGTCATACTCAGGAAGTTAGGCATAGGCGTTCAAGAGAATTTTACGATACCAGCTTGCCTTATCATGCCCCATGGATGCTGCTACTATATGACGGATCTTTCATGTTATTCAAGATGCCTCGGGTCAGGTGGTTACATCCTGTTCTCAACGTGAGCACACAGTCATTAAAATAAAAGCTACCCAGGGCCGTCTTGAGATGTCCCATGAACACAGAGAATCGTACATGGATCTTTTGCAAAGATTGTTGCACTCTTTGGGTACGAAGCATCTCCTGGTGGAGGATTCTTCATCTTCCCATTCGTTGTGGTCTCAGCATGCAGCCTGATGACCCTGTTGAAATTCAGAGAGCTGCTCTGGTGCTTGTTGACCTTATCCTGGAAGAAGCATTCTAAACCCACAGATAACCCGAATTCGTTTGGTGGATCATGCCTCGCCACTTAGATACCCCTACGTGTATTGGCGTTTTTCTGAGCTATCGTAATAGCTGATGATCGCATACAACTGATGATCGCATACAACTGCCTCCAGTGTGACAGTTGTAGAATATTGGAGGGTGGCCATGGTAGATGTTGTCTTGGTACATTTTCTGCAATGTTCGCAGTCCAACTACACCATATAACCTAGTGGATGCTCTGGTTAGAGCTTTGGTGGAGCTAGGTGGAATTAATACTTTACTGATGGCTCTTCAGTCTCTGGCTTCATGACATGTCAGGCCATCAATACTTAGGCAATTGAACATATATATATATATAGTGTTTCCTTTCAGGCGGGTCATGGCCCATTGGATTTGGTGAAACTGTTACCCATAGCATCCCATTTCCACCTTAAGTCTTTGCATATGCTCCCACCTTTTCCACGCTCAGCATTCAGCCCTTCTTTGGGGGAGAAACAGGGATACCTATCTCCTCTCTCTCAACTCTATCTCCATCTTGCCAAATTTCGCTACTCTCGCCCACCCACGTGATGACACACATAGGTGCTGTCATAGATACTCAAGCTGGGTTTGTCAGGCCCATTCAGACATGGTCCAGGAAATTTAACTGATTACACCAGAGCAAAAGATGGCAAGTCGTGGTGATTCAATGGGGCAGATTGGTCCGATTCTTTGCAGCTTAATTTCTCATTGATCGTGCTATTGTGCCTGTTTCGGCTCAGACCAATTTCTTTTCACTTTAGCAGAAAGTAGGTTGTTCCCAGACAGGTATTAACCATGGACATTTCCAGCAAAACATGGGGCACAGTCCCTGATGACCACAAGTGTTCTAGGATATGGAGCAAAGAATATTCTTGTCTTCATGTTTAACAGGCAGAATTAAGCCTCCACAGTGCTCAAAGCACCCAAGTTCTGCAAGACTAGCTTTCAGATGGGGGTCATCCTGGTTCAGGGAGGGGAGGGGACCTGACTATGGACATCAGGTGGGCTGTCGACCTGCATTGATGCAGAGCTTCACTCCCATCACTTGCTGGAGTGTCAGAAAGATCTGGACAAGTTAGTGCAGTGTTCAGTCTGAGGATAATCAACCTTTTCTTTGGGCTGTGGGAGAGCACCTTTGCTAAAGATCTTTGTGATGAGGGCCTACACAAAGTTTCCTGTCGTGTACAGTCAAATACTGGCACCTTTAACTTTCGAGACAGATATGGTCTGCCAACTGGTCCAGAGGTTTGCCTTACATGTACGCACTGCTTCCACTGCCTTTTCATGTCTTTCATCTTCTGGATTTGACGTGTACACAATCCTTTGCCTGCTTCAGCAGCAGCTATATTGTTTGGTCTTGAGCTGGTCATCATGCATGGCTGTACAATGAGCTTGTTCACAGGGTACTGCTGTGTGCAGACTTTATGGGGGCATATGTGGCTTTGTGGGTTGGCCTGCTGAAATATTTTAGTGAAAGTATCATTGACTGCTGTGTGGTGAACGATTTTTGAAATTTATGCAATTAACGTGTTTATCTCTAATAAACTCCGTTTGCCAGCTATATCCACAGTGCTGTGGTCAGCACTACGACATACTGCATCGCTATAAGTTATTATAAAGACTCACTCAGCGCCAGAAGCGCTAGCTGAATTCGTGAAATCAACAAGTCATGGATTTAAGAAAATTACCTAATAAATTGGCCTACAATAACACACCTGGCTGCCTATCGCATAAAAGGGCTATACATGCTTGAAAAAGAGTACTGAGTTTTTGTAACTGATGTAACTTAGTTTTGTAACTTTTGTACTGAGTTTTGTATTTATCGAGTTGAATATTTTTTATTATATCTGTCATGTTGGTCTTCCTCCTCCTCCTCCTCGTCCTCCTCTTCTTCTTCTTCTTCTTCTTCTTCTTCTTCTCCTTCTTCTTCTTCTTCTTCTTCTTCTTCTTCTTCTTCTTCTTCTTCTTCTTCTTCTTCTTCTTCTTCTTCTTCTTCTTCTTCCTTTTGTTTTTCATACGTGTAGAACTCTAGTATTATTACATGTTATGTAATTATTGTACATTTACATGTACATTGTACATTTCAACAGCTATAATAATACCTTTCTCTTAGGAAAGTTGTATTTTCTTGTCGAATATATATTATATGGTTAGATGCGAGCGAAAATAGTACTTTATCATGTTTATTCCAACTACAGATTTGCATTTTGGTTTCTTGCAACTGTAATATCGCTCACGGACTTTCAGGGGAAATGTTTGAATAATGGCGAGTTAGTAGGAATTACTGCCTTAAATTGAGTCTCTTTGACGCGTTTGAGTCCGAACGAAGGTAAGTCTTGTATAAGAAAGCAAGTTATGCCTTCATTTTGCAACAATATGTCAGTTACATCATTTCCACCACTTTATCGCTCAAGTGTTGACTTGTTGACAATGTACTACTAGATGTACTACTAGAGGCTACTAGTATTAGACTAGTAAGTTTAGACTTCTGCGTGAAACTTTGTCGTGCATGTTTAGCCAGTACATTTTTTTTGTTGTAACACTCGACATTTGACAGGCCAGACAGAGACTGTAATTATCAGTGATTATAATTATATGGTCTAAGTTTACGGGACGTAACATATTACCTCCACAGGCTCAGATTTATTTTGATATTGTAAATAGAATACTAGCTGGAAGGCTAGCCCCGAGTTTCTGTTTACTGGTGTAACAGCCCCGAGTTCTTGTTTACTGGTGTACTAGCGTAGTATTCTCCGGGGAGGTAAAAGAAAAAGGGCGTACACGGCTACCGGAAGGCCTGTCTCCTGCAAGCCGAATTCTTTGACACTTTTGACAGACACACAGCTTGCAAGGGTCGACTGCTGCGTCCATCAGAAAATTGCAAAAAGCAGCTGGCCAGCCTGGTATTCCAGCTAGTACTGTACTACTAGTATACCAGGACCTGCAGAAGGATTCTCAAGGAATGATACTGAGCGCAGGTGGTTAAACCTCTATGATCAGGTGAATGATGGTGGATGACATAATGAGATCATGAGGAGGAAACAAAAATATAAAGTATTACTTTACTAGGATCCCCATATGCATGGAAATGCGTCCTTACTAGTAAGGCTTCTGCAAGGCGCCAAGCCTCCCAAAAGCACAACATCCCACACCCCTGAGACTTCTAAATGGTGATGGAAACTTCGACCACCCCTCTCTGGAGAAAGGGCATCGGTGGAGATCAGGATTTTGAGTAGCCTATGTAGTAAGCCCCAGCCAGTGGGGAATACTTTCACATTCTACATGTTCTATAGAGACAGATACTCTGTGTAGCTTTCGAGGGAATCCTTCGGTACCTCTACACTCTTGAAACCTCAACCGCATACAGTTTTGGAGAGATACCAATGAGAACCAGTTCTCTGTGAGGGAAGTCTCCAACATCCTCCATAGCCCCAGATGTCGGGGGCTTCTGTTATAACTGGTCATCATGGAGGGGAGTCTTGAGCAAATCATCACATTTAATACCCTATGGTGATGGACACCAAGTATCAAATTCCCAATGAGTTTTCAGCCAGTGTGTTTTATGCATCGTTAGCATGGTTGGGGGTCTTCCTTCATCATGGCCATGTCATGGCTGGTTGTCTTAGTCATTCAATTCTCACATTTTTGTCTCAGGACCCTGGTAGGGTTCCTTGCCTAGATAGGAACAGTCTCAGTCTTGATTTGGGGAGTTTACTCTTTTGCTCTTTAAGACACTGATTCCTTTTTCTGCAGGTTGAGGGTTTCATGTATCCAACACCGTTTGCTTGGGAGAAGTCTTGCATTCCTTTTAGGTGGAATACCCTTTGGTAAAGAGGCCTTCATCCCTCTACTTCTTTTTGATTGTTTTGTGACCATGTTAAAATTTCGCAGCACATGTAACATAAAATTGTTAACTTTTGAGCTTTGGAATCATATTTCAGGAAATGGATCACGTTGGTCTCAGCGTCCCGGCCCCACCGGCAAGTCCAGCAGGAGACACATCTAGTAATCAGTTCTGGGACTATTTATATTCCCAGCAAGTGACGGGGAACCTCTGTGACATACGGCTGTTTGTCAGGTACTTGTAACCATGGTAACAGTCACAGCATAATGATTATTCATTTATGTCAAGACATACTGTTAATACCGGTACTGTTAATACTTTTAGATTGCAGTTGAAAGTCCTTTATAGAAAATATAGTATACATGTTTCTTTTCTTTAGATAAAGACCAGCATATTTTATGATATTATGTTCTTTCTAGCCACAGTTGTAAAGTGTAACTTAAAGTGTTGTAGAACAGTCCTAGAATGTCCTTTGGACAGGGTGCTACAGTGTATAAAAATTGAATTACTACTAAGATGATTAATAAAGGTAATAGAAATGATCATGTTGATAATTATAATGTTCGAACAACTCATTCTTCATAAATCGGCTAAAAAAATTTGTTTCTGTTCTTTCTTAATAGGTATGAGGATGGAGAAGGGGAGGCTCTAAATGCACACAAAGTAATATTAGCGGCAGGCTCAGAGTTTTTCCGGAACCTGCTTGATTCGGGTGAACTGCTCGACATGTACAACTTTGATGGTATTCAACTGGCTAATCTTCAGGTAACATGGGTAACGTTGAGCTAGTGTCTGTTCTTTAGTTTCTAGCATGGATTTCAAACTGCAGCTGTATATACCGGTATACATGGTATACAATGAATTACATTGTGATGAAATGTGCATGTGCGTTTCATGCACCTGTATGTGGCATTTATATGTGACCATATGATATTCAAAACACTAGCAGTTACCTGGTACATAAATTATTATGATACATGAAAACAGAATGAATACAAGCCAGGTTCAAATGTAGCTTATGTTTTAGTAATATTAGACATGATAGAAAACTCATTAATTTGTATATTAACACAATATATGAAGCAGTTTTATAACTTTGTTTGAAGCTATGGGGAATGAGGGACAAGAGTCTAAAATTAATGTATGAAAACAGATTACCAGAGGGGGGGTATCCTGATTATTGTAGAAGATTTTTTTTAACCCTTCCTTTGACATGTTTGAGCTAGTATAACTCATAAGAATGTGCAACTTTGCATATTCATGTCTTAGGTAACATACATGTACATATATGATAATAAAAATTAAAACCATTCAAATTTGGCGTACACCTCAGATTCTCTTTATGTCTATTTTAGGTTGTCCTGGATTACATTTATCACCAGATCAGCTGGGAAGAACTGAATCAGACCACGGAAGCTGCTGAGATCGCACATGTCCTCGGAGTATCGAAAGAACGTGGCTGTAGCTTACAAACGCCTAAAGTCCAAACAGCAACACCACTGACAGTGGTGGCTATGGAAGCTGATGAAACAAACATGACAAATGTTGGAGAGGGCGCATCCACCTTCAGACCCCTTGTACAGAGTACGCAAAGCAGCCAGAAAAAATCCACTTCCCGTGTTATCATCAGCGACATGGACGCCGAGTTTAAAAGGCATAACCTGGTCTGCAGAAGATCTTTCATCAGAAAGCGTAGCTCTGGCAGTTTGGAGAAAGATAATAGAGACCAAATATTACCTGAAAAAGATGAACCCCAGGAGATGACCTGGAATAAGGGTGAAGCAGCAGCGGAAAGAAAGCACAGCGTAGGTGACAGTAATAAAGACAACAAAGACCAAATAGATGAAGAGGAAATGTACCAGGAGAGTGACTGGAATGAGGGTGAAGCCGCCGTCGAAAACCTACTAGAAAACCAGTTAAATGAGGGTGTGAATATTGAACAGTTATCTGGTCGGGTGCTGGAGGAATACCCTTTGAACGTTGAAACCAAGTATGAGAAATCAGAGGAGGAAGCTGTTATTGGATTAGACACAATTCCAAATCCCTTGGATACAGGTGAGGAAGACAGTGGCTCAAAGATTGAAAGCACAGTCGTGAATCAGAGCAAGGAATCCGCAGAGCTCCAGGGAATACCAAGAATTATGCTTCCATTTGTCAGTGTGGTACGACTCCCGGAATTTGTAAATCATCATAAGTGTGTTAGGATCAAGCACACAGAGAAATTGACTGAACCAAGCAGCAGTTTTGATGACACGCAAAAGATCACAGCAAGAGTGGGCTTGCCAAAAGTCCAGCAACACCGTGTTCGAACACAGTTGTCTGAGGCGGGAGAAAGCTCATTGGTAGGCCAGTCTGTTGCAGACACAGATGAAACGCTGAAGCAAAAGAAGAAATCACCTGAGAAACTGCGCATTGGGGAGGTGCACGGTCGAAGGTCATCTCGCATCCAGGTCAGGCGTGAGGCAGGCAAAGTCCAGTCTTTTGGTAAAAAAATCCAGAAAAGAAGCCACAAAGGGATGAGTGTGGAAGTGTACCCAAAATGTGACCCAAGCACATTAGATACTGCAGCAGCAGTAGCCGTAGAAGAATGTCATCCTCAGCGTAGACATAAGCCTGCTTCGACGAGAGAAAGCACAAAAATGCCGAATGAACTTGGCCATATACAGGCAATATTTTCAGAAGATATGAAAGACCCTGCATGCAGTGCTGAGAAAATCAAGGTTGAGCTTCATGATGCTGCCTCAGCGGGTGTGACTCAAGGGATCTTGGTTCTTTCGCCAGATGCAGACATTTCAGTAAAAGTGGAAAGGGACCTTTTAATGGATGTTGATGAGACAGACGAGGGTAAGAATGACACAGGGTCACATTCATCTGGTGTGAACCCAATAACTGAATCTCCTGACAGTGAAAATGTAGACTCTGCTTATGTTGAACGCATTGAAACTGCACTGAACAATATAGTTTGTGGAGTGTCTGCTGTTGAAGACCAGACGGGAGATGGGTCTGTGGAGGGTTTAACCCACAGTATGTCCATGATGTCCAGCCATGTGGAGAATGACGAGAATGATATAACAGCAGAAAGCATGCATTATTTGACCCATGCTTTAAGTGACTCCATTGAAAGCTCAGAAAAAGATACGAGGATAATTCGTGAATCGGAAACAAAAGGTGCAACTGAACACACACAACCTAAACCAGAGAAAGCAGCCTGCCCGCCCAAGAAAAGACGCAGAAATTCTAGCACAAAGAAGACAACCGGCTCCGCTCCTGTCTCAGGAGATTTTGTGTGTACCTTGTGCAACAAAGCATTCAAGAACGTAACGGGTCTGAGCATTCATGAACAATGGAAACACAACAAGAAGCGGGAAGGCCTCGATGATAGTATCCCACGAAAAGAGAAACTGAAACCGCAGACCTGCGACATGTGTGGAGCAGAGACGCGAAGCTTTGCTGGCCTAGTGCAGCATATGAAGTCCAAGCACAATGTGCATCCCAAGCTGAAATGTGAGCACTGTGGAGAAGAGTTTACCACGAGTCGGCGGCTGCGTGACCATCAGAGCAAGAGTCATGGCATGTTCCATTATCACTGCGACAAGTGCGGGGCCACGTTTGTATCACCGGAGGGTTGGAAAGTGCACATGCTAAAGAAACACACTGAAAGTAGGTCTAAAATGTGTTAGGCAGTTTGGATTTGTGGCAAGATGTGAGCACATACGTTCTTGTGTACCGTACATGTAGGGGATTCTTGATAATCTACGGTAATACACATACAGAGAAAAGTCTGGAAATATTTACCATATATATGATGCATCTTCTTGGGGTTACCTATTCTTCATTTGTTCTTACCATAAATTAGGGTTGCATTTTAGCCTTTTACTTAGTGGTGGGCTAATGATCATGATGATTGTCTACTAGTAGGGTCAAGGATCGATTGGTAAGACTCATTTGATCTGATAATCGATAGTAGAGTTGACTCTTGGTCATGTTGATTGGAAACTTTGTGAATGTGAAGAAAAAGTATAATTTTGTGATTTATGCAGTGGTTACAACAAATAGTACAGTGGCTACTTGTTACTACTTCACTTGCTTCTGTAAGTTCAAGGGGTCTAAAACAAAGAAACACGTGATAGTTTAGAATATTTGTCATATTTTGGACAGTCAGTGTTGTGCCATCTATGAATATTTTGTTATTTTCCAGAATTTTGATTTAAACATGTCATTATTTAAATCGATAATCAATCAGTAGTGAACTTAACATCAAATCCAATAATTGATTGTAAAATTATAGCTGGTTCCCACAACTACTTTTACCATATTTTAATCTGAATTTCAGTGTAAGTTGTGGCCTTGCATGTGGTCTACATACACTTAACACTTCCACTCAAATTGCTGCATGTGTTTTAAATGTTAGGATTCTATCAGAAACTGAAATTTGCATGTGTGTGTTAATGTATGTTACACAGTTCAAATTCGTTGTGCCGCCTCTTTCAGCCCAGGAACGTCTGGTATGTGAGATCTGTGGTAAAGCCTTCAAGATGAAACACGAGCTCGCCAGCCATATGAGTCACACTCACGTCAGTTCCAGCCAGTACCCTTGTCAGCTGTGTAAGAGCTCCTTCAAGACCAAAGCAAGTCTGAAACGGCACTTGAGGACCTTTCACAGTGATATCAGGCGCTTTGAATGTCCAGGTAGGAATGTTGTGATATTTTATACTTGTATCGGGTGAAAGCCCAGAAGACCACTTGTGCTGCTCATCATAAGTCTGCCTGGTCAACTTTGCAACATTTATATACAGTGTTATATATAACATTTATGTGTATATACATTTACATGCAGTGGTTCCTCTCTTAAAAGGACACTCTCTAGATGGACACCCCGCTAGAACATGTAGAAAGGACAATTTCTTGGCAGCAAGTGCCATGAATGCACGTGGTGTTTCCCTTCACCAAAGGACACCTCTCTAATAAGGACAGCATTGTTTGGCAGAAGGGATCTCCTTATCAGAGGGGGACTACTGCAATGTTTTGGCTATTAGACCAGTAATTAAGTGGCCTTAAGCAAACCATATATGTTTAGGTAGAGGCAAAAACACCTGCAGTAAACATGTAAAAGTGACAAGATATGATGTAAATTGTGTTTGGTCCAGGAACCTGTTTCTTAAAAACTGTTAAGCCCTTCTATGATCTTAAACATGGAAAAAGACTATATAAGGGTTGCCAAGGTCATTAGTGAACTTAAATCTGTTACTATACGTAAAATTGTCCGGAAACTGGCCCTTGGCCCCAGAATTACTGGTATGGGGAATTGTAGCACCTTGTCTTTATGTTCTACATGTTCTACTCGCCTTATCAGCCTTGCATCTAGATGGGATATGGCTATTGATGTTTTCCGATTGACATGGAAATGTTGCTGACTAGAGGTCACGAATAGCTGCAGTTGCCAAAAACTTGAAAAGTCTCTTTGACTAAAATCAGTCTTGGCCAATCACATTAACTTTGCTGTAATTTCTCTAGATTGTTTGTGTTAAGTTAAATCTTAAAGGCCTAATATCATAAGTCTTTCTGAAAACTGTGGCACAGATACCTTGGCCGAGGCTTCTAACATTCCCCCTTGGTGTTTGAAATGTGCGTAATACTTCTAGCATGCCCGGCGAAGTTTAAGACGAAGGAGGACATGAAGAGACATCATGCGCTGCATTTCAAGCCGAGTCAGAAGAAGGGCCGCAAGCCCAGCTCCACTCATGATAAGGCTTGCAAATATTGTCAGAAAGTGTTCTTGGTAAGTTTTAGTATTTAGAATTTATTAACTGCTATCACCATGATTGCATGAGTTCTACAACACGACAGCTTTAAGATGATCCTGAAATTATTATAGCTGTTTTAAGCTCAAGATCAGCTTAATCTCTGTTGGTGGAACTGGGCACTGGGGGTGAAGCAGATCCCGATCTACGTGTTGTTCTCTGTTTCATTAAAGGACACATCTCCAACATGTCAATTTGGGTCATAATATCTTGGCAAATAGGGTGGCCATATATTGGAACTGCGACACTGGAAAACCAGTTGTGAAAATCCTATTACTGATACAAGATTTTGTCCATCAGATATTATTTCACCAGTGCATTTCATGAATAAAGCTTTTAGATTAACGTGATTAAACAAAGAATGTGTGTGAGTAATCGCTGGTGGTCTACACTCTGCCAACACAGCAGCCAGCGTAACCATGATACCCAGCTTTTACACTTTCTGACTTGACGTGGCTTGCCATGTCCACAAGCTGTGTAAAAACTGCTTGTGGAGCAAAGTGTAAAAACTGCTTGTGGAGCCAAGTTTTCTGACTACTGACACAGCTGAAGTGGTATTCCCCTACCCCACCCCCTCACCCCTCCTTGTTACCCATATAATACAACCATGTATCTGCATTTCTGTTTCAGAAACCATCTAATGCCAGAGCACACGAGCGCCTTCATAGCGAAAAGCAGCAAGGTATCCAGTACATGTGCGTCGTGTGCTCAAAGTCGTTTCCCGTGCGGAATTATCTCATGCAGCACGTCCGAACTGCACACCTTCCGAAGCGCCACAAGTGTCCGCAGTGCATGTATGAATTCCCGATGGCCTATCTCCTGAAGAAACATCTTCCCAAGTGCAAGGGATTCCCTTATATGGCGAAACCTTTCAGGTGGGTGGAGCTGACAATCCAAAGTGTTCATAACATACATGTATGGCATGGGAGCTTTCGAAAATACATAAGTACATGTTTTCTGATGAAACATTCTGCACACGGAGTCAAATTGTGGTGGAAAAAGTTCCCGAATTTTTGGCAGAATCTCTTTGCCTTTGTCAGGGGATGGCAACTAGTGGCCGTTGGTGTCACATGACCCTTCTGGATCATGTGAC
>JAAUYG010192833.1_pt1 | contig 13254 bp, 7 predicted proteins | sample 7278091 | NCBI WGS metagenome assembly JAAUYG01 (sample SAMN14350201, study PRJNA611818) | marine sediment metagenome | isolation source: surface marine sediment (0.6m) | place: French Polynesia: Moorea | collected 2018-08
CCCAGCCGGCATCTGACGTTGTTTCGACGTGGATAATATGTTGATTTTGCGTTGCGACGTCGTTGAACTAAATATCAACGTCACCCTGACGCCGAATTGTCAACGTCGGATCCACGTCGGACATTTGGTTGATTTCATGTTGCACAGACGTCTGTATTGCAGCGAGCATCCAGAATTTACCCACAATACATTGCGCAGCTCTCCCTGGACAAAACCTGATCACTGGTGTTGGGAATAACCTCGGGGCCGGGGAATTTTGCGACTTCTTTCTGGACTGTTAAAGATTGATAAACACCGAAAAAGGAGGTTCCCTGCTATCGCAACGTATTTTGCTGGCTGAGCGACGACGGTTATAGTTACCATAGATATTATTGCAGCTCTAGCCCTCTACGTCATTTCGCGCGACTTTGGAATATGGGTCAACCAGCGCTATCGCCGCCTGGCTCGCCATTTTGTCTTGTGGGATCCCAGCATCAGCGGGAACAAGCCGAATCGTGGGAACAGAAATCTGGAGACATCTGCCCATTCGTTTTTGTTTTCACGCATCTAAGTATTACAAGGTAAATATGGATATGCATAGACAATTTATATGATATAAAGAGTTTTCTATACCAATTCAAGAACTAGTATTTAGCTGAAAATATATCGGCACTTTTAGTGTGCTGTGCGCCAGAGACATATCCGGATAAGATTCAGTGTTGCGCTCCCGGGGTTGCGCTGTAACTTATTTTGTCATGTCTCTAGCTTACTAGAAGTTTATGTTGTACTGAAAACTCATTTGCGGGGTTAATATATTGGTGTAGATCTACGTTATGTTATGTTATGTTAAATCGGGGTTTCAAAGCTGCGGATAACTGCAGCGGTGGTAAGCAAAACTTTCACCGGCGACTGTCTACTCACTTTTCCCAGTCCCTCCACCCCCACCCCACCCTACCCTATGAGTCATACCTGACAGCGGACAGGCAAATGCGGACTCGCTGTGCTCTAGCGCTGCAGTCCCGACTTGCCAGGTTGCTAAAAATCAATATCAAGTTCAACCAGCTCTGCCGGTCGAGCAAGGCTCACGGGGCAGGGCCGCAGATTAGACAGTCTGACACATACTGGCGTTTGTTTCCTCCAGAACGCTCCCCCTCCCCCCTCCATAACATAAAGGTGTAGGATTTACATTGTCAGATTGTCCTAGAGTTACGTATACTTTACCAGTGTTTACAAGTAGTACTAGTAGCAGCAAGGATGTTACACGAACCTGTCTGTAATAATATCGTTGGTAGCAGTACATAGAAAGAATATTTAAAATGAATGTAGACTCCATACCATATAGTTTACTAGTATGTCTTATTTCAGACACAATTATTACTGGTATTTCCTAAGCATAATACCAGGTCTTCTATTAAAAAAAAATCGTATCACCCACAAACGTGGTACCCAATAGAAGACCGTTGTCTTGTATTAAATAGGGACATGTCTGCCCCGAACATAATAGGGATGAACAAGCCTATAGAATCTACTAAAATTACATGTTGTAATGTAATTAGATGCTACTGCCATTACATATCTAATGGAAATGTTTTGTGCTAAAATAAAATAAATCAGCAAAAATAAAGGTGGTGGTGGTCATTACAAAGGTCTATGCTTTTGAACATGTTTTTTTTTTTGTTTTTTTTTTGAACCTGGGCTTCTTAATTGTCTTTCAGTTCAATATGTTCAAATGTCAGCCTATCTAAAATGGTGGCGAAAACGGAAGGCTGAAGTCCAGATTTTAGCTCAATCTAGCGGTAGTGATGACGAGGAAAATTTAGTGCCTAATGTGACCCCCGTCAATACGCAAGCAGCATCAGTTAGTGCAGATGATGACACTGAGGTCGGCTCTGAAGACCCTGCCACATCTTTACACCATAGTGACGTTGAACTTGATGACTTTGGTGATTTAGGTGACCCATCTAGCTCCGATTCGGATACACAAAGTGTTGACCTTGAAGGTAATCCTCCCATTATTGAAGAGCAACTGGCTGCATGGGCAACCAAACACCAATGCTCACGGGCTGCCCTAAATGAAATGCTGGAAATTCTACGAGGCCATGGTCATCGATTACCCAAAGACGGTCGCACTTTATTGGGCACCCCGACAAGAGTTGTTTCTGTAAACAAGTGTGGGGGACAATACATTTATTTTGGAATTGAATCTGGTTTGTTGAGAGATTTGTCCCAGGGTGTGTTTCAGCCACCTGATGGAATACTAAAACTGGATGTAAATATTGACGGGGTGCCGTTGTTTAAATCAAGCAACATTCAGTTGTGGCCAATACTTTGTAAAGTAGGTTCTGGTGAACCTTTCATGGTTGCGTTGTTTTGTGGTTCTTCAAAACCTACTTCTGTTGACAACTATCTGGAAGATTTCAGCAATGAACTTCAAGAGCTTTTGCGCAATGGATTAGCACACAGGGAAGTTGTATATCAGGTTGTGATATCTGCGTTCATATGTGATGCCCCTGCAAGAGCATTTTTAAAGTGCATAAAGGGCCACACAGCATATTTTGCGTGTGAACGGTGTACCATAAGAGGTGGTTGGAATGGCAGGATTGTGTTCAATTCAGAAGAAGCGTGTGATGGACGTACCCAGGAGCTCTTCAATAACTTTGAGTATGTTGATCACCAGGTTGCAAGAACACCACTCATCAATATTGGAATAAACTGTATACAACAGTTTGCATTAGATTATATGCATGTGGTGTGTCTTGGAGTAGTCAAGCGAATACTACATTTCCTTACGAGAGGACCCAATGAATGCCGCTTGGGTATTCGTCAAAAAACGGAAATATCCGGTCGCCTGGAGGCTTTTGCGGGCTTTATGCCAAGTGAATTTGCTCGGCAGCCAAGGTCTTTAACAGAACTGGATAGGTGGAAGGCCACAGAATTTCGACAATTCCTGCTTTATACTGGCCCAGTTGTCTTACTAAATGTGGTGGCAAAGGCGTTATATGACCATTTCTTGACCTTCTCAGTTGGTATCTCTATCCTACTTGAGTCGAACGACGAGAAAAGACAAGAATACACAGACTATGCCAAAGAATTGTTGCTGTATTTTGTTCACAAATCCAAAGACGTTTATGGTGATACATTTGCTGTATATAATGTACACAGCTTGGTCCATCTTCCGGAAGATGTGAATTATTTTCAGTGCTCGCTGAATGATATTTCAGCATTTCCGTTTGAAAATCATTTACAACGGATTAAAAAGCTGGTCAAAAAGGCACAAAATCCTATTGTACAGGTTGCCAGGAGGCTGGCTGAAATTGATGGCCGCCAGGCAAGAAACCAGGGACAGGTGCATTCAGTGCATGTACATGTATCAGCAAAGAGAAAAGACAGGTGTTTCATCACCAAAGATCAGAATGTTGCCTTCTTTGTTGAAAAGCGTGACCATGGTGCACTTGTTTGTGACTATTTCAAACGAGACAATACCGCTAACTTTTTTGAAACACCCTGTCATTCAAAACTGATTAACATAGTTTTCATATCTGACACTGCCTTTAGACGTCGTTCTAGAAGGCAGGTTTTAAAACTGTGTGATATAGACAGGAAAGCAGTCTGCCTTGCATACAATGACGGTTATGTGATCTTGCCACTTTTGCATGGTGTGGAGTAAACTATTAAGATACCCGGATACTTCCAGATTGCCCAGAACATAAAGACTGAAATATGTGGGCCAGAGCGGCATGGGTTGAAGGCAACCAAGAAGAAGAAGGTGTGATTCCACTGTGCTGGATAAGCCAAGAAAAGAAATCTGTCCGCTGGCCCCCCAAGAATGAAAGCAAGGCTATGAAGGCAATGTGGCACCCAGAGAGTCACTGGTGGGAGTTTCCACTTATCAAGATGAAAATAGCGTCAGGTACTTGGTGGGAGAGGTTGAAGGAAAGAGGGGGTTGTTAATTACATAAATGTTTTGTTAATGTGAGGCATAAAGGGATGACTGCATGTTTGCTAATATGTGAAAGTCTTAATATGATTAAACTACTATTACATATAGTACAATACAAATAAATATTCTCTTCATAAAGTATTGTGTAATGTTACATGTCCTTTTTAATCCCGAGCGTTAACAAATGTTTTTGAGGCTGATAATATTCAGTAAACAGCGTATTTATTATTATTATTATTAGTAGTAGTAGTAGTAGTAGTAGTAGTAGTAGTAGTAGTAGTAGTAGTAGTAGTAGTAGTAGTAGTAGTAGTAGCAGCAGTGTAGTATTTGTCGTAGCAGTAGTAGCAGATAGAGCAGCAGTACAATAATGTACTTAAACTCAGATTACAGTTGGTTGTGTCCCTATTATGCGGCTCCATTCAGAAATAGATTAGTCTGTCTTAATGTCAGAAAATAGTGCATCATGTTTCATTTCATGTGTTCATGTGGTTAGATGTTATGGAATGTTTTCTATGAAGTATTGTACCTTTGATTCCTTGCACACAGTCCTCATTCAAGAAAGTTTCTTTTCATCTGAAGTATATAACAAGATGTGTACATTTGTAGTCAAATAGTTCCGATATGGCAGACTCACAGGTGGATCAAACAAACTGAAATAACACAAAAAGAGACAAACCACACTGTACAGGCTTTATTCCATCACACCAATTTAGGATGTCTGTACAAGACAAGCCAGTGAACAAATGACTTGTTGTAAGAGTTGATCAATATCTATATATTAAAAACCGATACCCAATAAGCCATTTAGATAAGACATTAATTTTAGTCAAAGTTTCTTTTAGTGGAATACCATCACTTCACTGCCTACGATGAGACTGCAATGTTTTGTCGTTGTCCACACCCCGATTCTTGTGTCAGCCTGAATACAAATTGCAATTTTTACAGTCTCTGAATTTTTCACAGTCCCTGTATGGCACTATGCCAGGTGCTTCTTCTTAAGCAGGTTCTTCGAGTTGCCGAATAATACTCCGCCCCTCTTCTTCTGCTCGGATTTGGCAATGCCCTTCTTGCCATGTGGGTGGAGGGCCTTTTTGGCTTTATGCGCCTTCTTGGGTTTGCCACTGAAGTCGTAAATGCCATCATCATTGTATGTGTATGTGTATGTGTATGTGTCGTATGTATCATAGGTATATGTTGGCTCATCTGTGTAGTAGTAGTAGCTGGGTTCTGTCGGTTCAGGTGTGGGTTCAATATTAGCTGAAATAAAAACAAGCAAACAACTAAATTAAACCTTTACAGAGCTTATAGAAGATATGCTTTCCCAGCCCAAAATTTAACCTTCCGCCTATACGTTTGTGTTCTTTCCGAGCAATACATTTCTTCTTTTTTTTTCTATTTCCATTCACTAACTTCCCTCTCCACCCCTCACTACTCCACATCCCTATACAGATACCCCGGTCTCCTACTGACCATCCGCAGTAGTTCCATCCACTTCCACTCTTTACCCGTACCAGAGGAAGTGTTGTTCCTACTACTACTACTACTACTACTACTACTACTACTACTACTACTACTACTACTACTACTACTACTACTACTACTACTACTACTCTACTACTACTACTCTACTACTACTACTGCTGCTGCTGCTACTACTAATACTAATACTACTACTCAAACGTCTTGATCGCCCCCTTTCACCCATTCACTTACAGCAGTCAACTCCGGCATCCTCGGAGTGCCCACAGTTGTGGCTCCCCCATCCTCTATGGCCACATTCCTCCAGTGAGTCCTCAGTTCCATCACAGGTCAAGTCATCCAGCCAGATAGGACCAGTGCCTGGAGGGGATAAGACAAATGTTAACACTGTACTATCAATAGTCTCCTTATCGGGTGGGTAGCTCAAGGCCTCGAGTTTTGGAAACTTATAAACCAAAGGTTTGACTCACAGAGAGGTATTAGCCAATCATGTTGGTGAGTTTACTGACATCAGTGTCATTCCTCTTCATGCGTCTACTCCCATCATCGTCGTCATCGTTGTTGTTCTCATCATCGTCGTCGTTGTCATCATCATCATCATCATCATCATCATCATCATCATCATCATCATCATCATCATCATCATCATCATCATCATCATCAATAAAGGGATAAGTTAAAAAAGCAGAAGGATATTTTCAACGTTTACATAGAACTATGGCATTACTAATAAACTTTAATAAGCACTTCAGCACATTTCAAGACCCCCCCCCCCCCCTAAAACGTACATGCTGTACTCGAGGGTGTTATGTTAGATATACAGGGTATGTTGATTCCCAATATAATTTGTTAAAGGTGCGTTTGGTTTCATAAATATTTTAATAACATCAATAATTCTTGCCAAACAGACATTTAACAACAACACCCAGAAAAACTATTAAAACGAAAAAAAAAAAAAGAATAGGTTATACACTTATTATGTACTTGTTACATAATAAGTGTATAACTATTAAGTGTATATTGGTTTCTATTCTTCCCGAAATAGGATTGCTTTTATCACTAGCTCTGTAAAGAGCAAACGGAAACTGCAGCGTAATATAACTGTCATTCCGATCAAAAACGATCATGTGGAATTAGGCAATTTTTTTCTCAAAAGCTTGGATGCCAAGACGACATGCATTATACAGGAACTGAATGAATCTGGACTTGCGAAACCTGTTATGTGTTGTATTCAATTATTTGGGCTGCTCCATCTTGCAGTGTTACTAGTCTTTGCATTTAAAATGAAATACCGGTGTATGTAATAATTACTGCTTTTTGCTCATGCAAATAAAATATCTTAGGGTTTCAAGTCACATACATATGACTGATTGGCTGCTATTGTTTTTAAGGCATGGTCTTGGCTTAATGATCACTGTATAGGTGAGAATGAGAAATAAATTCCATTTCATTCCCAAAAACATACCGCTTCCATAGGTGGCGTAACCCCTGGCCACCCCGTCGTTGTATCCAAAGGCCCTGCATACCACCAAAGCCTCCTCCGTCCCAAAATAGTCGTCACAGACTGTACCCCACTGGCCGTCATGCAGGATTTCCACACGTCCCGAACCTTCCTGTGGGCCATTCACCAACCGCATATCTGCATAGGTATTAAGAATATATATGTTAAAATACAAAACTTCTAGAATATACAAAAGACTAACTTTAAAATAGTGCCTTATTTATTGTTGTAAGTCTTTATTTAGAAATGATAAGTAAATGTAGTGGCTTATTAGCCGCAGTGTCTTCACCATGTTCAAAAGAAGGCATTAATGCTATTCGCCCTCTCTTTCTGAAAATATACTCCTTCTTTCTTACATGCTTACTGCAACCATAAAGACGCTTTAACCTCAGGCTTTGGCTGCATTTAAATACAGTGAAACTTGGGAATTCGGGACACTCAAGGGACTGTGAAAAAAACTGTCCTGAATTCTGAGGTGGTCTTATTTCTCAGGTTTATTTTTATGTACTGCATATGCCTAGGGACTGAAGTGGCTGTCTTTAGTACCCAGGTTGTCCCTATTTCTCACGTAGTCTTAAAAGATAGGTTTCCCTGTATTGCAATTATGCTATACGTCTTTAAAAAGTAATTTAGTTATTTAAACCGCAGTATTAATGATATGCATGCGTGGGACATATACTAAGGCTAGTTGTATACAGCTAGGTTTCCCAGTTGACTGATAATAAACCTAAGCAGCTGACATAAAATTGTTGCAGTTACAATTTATGCAGTGGCATCTAAAAAGTAAGACCACTGACAGTTGAGGGCAAAATGGATTTATTCTAAGATTGTCTTAATCTTGAAACAATATGGCATTAGTATGTATTTTTTTTTCAATAAGAAGTCTTAATTCTAGAAGAATCTTTGTTCCGGAAGGGGTAGGGGAGGGTCTTAAGTGTAATAAGAAAAGTCTTAATTCTGGAAGAGTCTTTGTTCCAGAAGGGGGAGGGGAGAGTCTTAAGTGTAATAAGAAAAGTCTTAAGTCTGGAAGAGACTTTGTTCCAGAGGGTGGGGTCTTAAGTGGCGTATCACCATACTTACTCATTCCATGGAAGCAGGGTGGGTCGTTTGGCTGGTCAGTCGGCCTCCAGCAGCAGCCTCTCATAAAGCATTCTCCCTCCGTGATACCATAGTAACCACAGTCATCCTTGTTCTCATACGCCACGTTGCACTGCGCCCTCAGCATACCTACAATAATAATAATATAAATAAATCAGTGATTTAAAGGACATATAATAGCATACGGCCCAGCCCAAACCATGTACACAGTATAGACATTAGTAATCCCAATTGAAACGTGTTTTGTTGGTTTTTTTAAACCATGATTCTCAAGTACTCAATAAATTTATATGGCTTTTATTCTTTTTTTTTCAGCATGGGTGGTTTACGTCTAAGCTACTGATACAAATTCTAGGGCATGTTTTTCTTTATAGAATACACATTTTATTACTGTTTTACAAGATATTAAGCATTTTGAAATACGCTTGTTGCAGCACAGAGCATAGTCAATATGAGTTTGTCGTTTATGTTAGTATCATCGTGTCATTCTTTTTAAGATCATGAGGGATTGCTATCTGGTTCTTTTGTGTTATTGCTGCTGTTCAAGGTCATTCAGTTTATCGACTGTGGGTGTCTTTCATTGAGATCTACACGGAAGAAACAAAAACAAGCACCAAGAAGGAAGAATTACAATGTAACATGGGAACGGAATAGGGCTTAGAATAAGGTGTGCTACTCTAAGAGAAGACATGACACACAAATAAAAGTAAAAATGTGAATAAAAAGGAGCAAATAAGCAAACCCATAATACCTGACTTAGTCATTAAAATATAATTTTGTTACAACAGTTAGTACGGGAAATGTCATTTCTATCCCAGACGTATATGTAATGCTACAACTGTTGGTATGGGGAAATATTATTTCCAACTCAGTTACGTACTGTTACACAAAGCAGTTAAAAGGGAGTTCTCATTTGCAGGTCAGATGCCTATTGCTTTGTTTCTGACTTGGTTCACCAAGAAAAATATGTCGTCTAGTTAACATGTTTGTCAACTGAACGCACTGTTGACATCCCTACTACGTGTATCTGAAATGTGCATGCTTACGTTTGGCAGCAAAGCACCATGGGACTTCTGCATCACATCCAACGCAATGTTCAAAGCAGCAACCGAGAGCCCGACAATCTCCCTCGTCATAAATCCGGCTACCAGCATGACCACACGCTTGTCTCTCTGACTGGTCGATCTCGCACTCATTATGCATCGGGTCAAATGATCGTCCCTTGAACATGAAAGTTGTGTAAATAATAATTTGATTAATTGGCTCTGATGGCCAACTATTAGATGACCAACTATGTATTAGGCCACTGGAGCCTCCCGTGGGAGACCCGTGTTTAAATAGCTTAGACAGGAATAATACTGAGACATTCCGATAATTTGTAAAAGCCTAAACTGAGTTTCTCTCTAGCAAGAGTATAACACATCTTGGTAAAGGTTTGTAGTTGACTATTTCAGGCAGAGACTTGTGATTGCAGCAGAACCGTTATAACGAGTTGAAAGGGCATGTATGCCTGATGTGACCATTACAAATATATATGCAGCCAGATTAAGACACAGAGGTAAGGCAAACAAATAACACAAACGAGATAAATCACAATGTACAGCCTTTATTTGCCGCATCATTTTAGGATGATTGTACAAAGCAGACCAGTCAACCACTGACTTGCTGTATGACAGGAGGCGGTGACTGAATAAGCCATTGAAATAAGACGAAATTAACTTTCTAGTTGGAGTTTTCCTTGGTGAAATATGTCCGCTTCTCTGCATATGGTGAATCAGTAACATATTTTCAATGTGCACAAAGTACTATTTTCCACACCTGATGCTTGCTTTTGGGTCATTCTGACCAAAACTTTAATTTTTTTAGAGTCCCTGCATTGCACTATGCCAGGTGCTTTTTCTTAAGGAAGTTCTTCGATTTGCCGAAGAATACTCCGCCTCTCTTCTTCTGCTCGGATTTGGCAATGCCCTTCTTGCCATGTGGGTGGAGGGCCTTTTTCGCTTTATGTGCTTTCTTGCCGGGTCCGTCACTGTAAGTATAGTATGTGAAGGTGTCGTATGAATCATACGTATATGTAGGATCGTATGTGTAGTAGTTGTAGGTCGGGTCTATTATCGGGGTTGGGACTGGCTCGGGCGTGGGCTCCTCATTCGCTGTAAAGATAACAAAATGAAGTATTACTATATGCTATTAAATTGTTTTCATATCTTGGTATGAGATATTGGGGAGATTCCTCAATATTTCGTACTCTCTCTTCTCTGCTGTCACACCTCTCTCAATATCAACGCATAGTCTCTCTCTCCTCTCTCTCTCCTCTGCTCTTGCATCTCTCTCTACCCTTCTCTCTCTCTCTCTCTCTCTATCTCTCTCTCTCTCTCTCTCTCTCTCTCTCTCTCTCTCTGAGTACCTTTGACTTTTTAGTGTTCAAGATCATTTTGGGGTCATTGGGTGCACTTGTATCAAAATGGCCTTTAACTCGAAAACAGTTGGCTGTAGTGCAAAACGGGGTGAAATTTGGACCTTGGGGATGCTTGTAGAACGTATATGGGGCACCGCTGACCTTTTATTGTTTAAGGGCATTTGTGGGTCATCCGGTGCAATTGTCTCAATGCCCAAATAACCCGAAAAAGGCTGGCCGTAGGGTGAAATGGGTTGAAATTTGGGACTCGGGGGGTAATAGTGAAGCATATATAGGGTACCTTTGACCTCAAAGTGTTTAAGGTCATTTTTGGTCATTCATTGCACTTTTCTCAAAATTTCTTCCAACTTCTAAACGGCTAGCCGTAGATTGACAAGAATTGAAATTTGGAACGCAAGTACTAGTAAAATGTATATGGGGTACCTTTGACTTTTTAGTGTTTAAATAAGGTCATTTTGGTGCACTTGCCTTGAAATGGCCTGTAACTCGAAAATGGCTGGCCGTAGAGCTAAAACGATTGAAATTTAGGACCTGGAAATTATAGTATCACATGTATGGGGTCATTTTGGGGCATTCGGTACACTGTTTGGGGGCATTCGGTACACTGTTTGAAAAAAAGATGGAAATTCAGCATTGTGGCCAATCGGAAAATGAAAAATTCCAATTTTCTTAGAAATCTCTCCTCACAGAGGGCAACGGAGTGAAAATTGGGACTTGAGGGTACTAGTAGAATAAATATGGGGTACCTTTCACCTCGTATCGCCCAAGGTGATTTGGGGGACATTCTGTGCAATTGTCTCGAAAAAAAAAGCCTGTAACTCAAAAATGGCTGTCTGTAGAGCACTTCAGACTAAACTTTATGACTCTGGGACACTGATAAAACATCTAAGGGGTATCTGTGGTCATTTTGGGGTCATTCGGTGCACTTGTCTCAAAATTTCAGTTAACATAAAGATAGCTGGCCTTGTAGCAAAACTGTCTTAAATTTCGGACCCTGTGATACTGGTCAAACATAAATGGGTGTCTTTGACCTTGAATCGTTTAATGTGATTTAGGTGCTTATTTGGTGCATTTGTTTGTCATACATGACAATGTGCCTACTGCTTTCGTCAGTGTTATCAAGCAGATCGTCAAGGCCCAGGGTCCTCTTTTTTTCCTCGTTTTCTTTAACATGCGGGGGGAATCAGGCTATTAGTCATAAATTTTTATGGAACTTTGAAGCTTTGAAATTTTTCTGTTGTCATCCGATCTTGGGCAAAATTTGGGACTTTTTTGGTCTTATGAACAACATATTAAGTAGGGTACTTTTTCGTGTCCGATTGTTTGAGCTCAGTTTGGTGTCGTATGGGGTATTTTGCAAAATTTCCGATGTTAAGAGAACATCCTTTAATCTAGAATAATCTCCGAAATGCATGAATAGCTGATCCCCAAGCTTCGCGGAATAGATGGTAATCAGGGTGAAATACTAGTAGAAGCTATTACATTTTTCGAAAATTTAGCCATGGACCTAACTTGGTTTTATCTGGCAAGTGGTCAAGCAGAGCGTCAAGGATCCTAGGTCTCTTGATAGTGGAGGCTTTCCCCTCACCCAGAGATAGAACCATTTAATTTTGAAGAAATGCCCCGGGGTATGGTGGGTGTGGGAGTTCTGAAATTTTGGCAACATGGTAAGAGATGGGAGAAAAAAAATCGAGCAGCTATAACCATTAGACACTAATAGGAAGTCATATAAGGGGAATCTAGCTGCACATTAGATTTGACCTTGAATAAACATTAAAAGGTCCAATTCAGGTCACTTAGATTTTAAGGGTTTGTATCTCGTAACGGAGCCGAGTTAGAGCATATGTTACTATTAAACACAAAAAGGAAATCATGTTGTCGAATCGAAGGACACCGTCACATTTGACCTTGAAATGTCAAAGTGAAGGTCGCTCAGATTTTGCAGGATTATATCAGGTAAAGAGCTGAGAAAGGCCATATGCTACTATTAAACACTAATGGAAAATCATTTAGGGGAGTCCAACTGCCTCTGCAGGTTTGATCTTGAGTGACCTTGAAAGGCCAAAGTCGAAGTCACTTATTAGGTTTGAAGGCTTGCGTCTCATAAAGGAACCGAGTTAAGTCATCTGTGAAAACACTAATAGAAATCATATATGGGGAAGACTGCACCCTTCAATTTGACCTTGAGTGACACTGAAAGGTCAAGGTAACTAGATTCTGAGTAGTATTGGATCTGTACATCTGAGGGAGGGGGGTTCTTTTGCCCAGGCGGCCTTTCTTAATAAGCTTTAAGTTCTTTACCGTGTGGCTTCATTGGTCTCGATCTACAATACGAAATCAACGCTGAAGCTTCAGCGGGCCATATGATGTTGACCTTGGTGTGACCGTGATAATTTAAAATAAAACTCGATGTCAGATAATTTTAAGGTCACATTTTAGCTCGTAAGCTTGTAAATGTCAATGATGTGCTCTACTATCGGGGTTATTTGTAGAACCCTGGCAGGAGATGATGATCCATGAAGCTTCCAAAGATGTAGTGTGACCTTCGACCCCAGATAATCCTTTAAGGCGCAAATCAAGGCTATGCAGTTCAAGAACGCACGGATGTTCACATATAAGTTTAGCTGGTTGTTGCTCCCAACAAAATTAGTATCCTAAAACAACATACGGCCACTCGATGCGTCTGCTATCATAAGACGGGCCGTTTGATCAACAAGCTTTATAGACCGTTTATCACAAACCCAGTAATAAATAATGCTATACAAATGTAACATGTTAATAATAATAATAATAATAATAATAATAATAATAATAATAATAATAATAATAATAATAATA
>JAAUYG010295666.1_pt1 | contig 13254 bp, 11 predicted proteins | sample 7278091 | NCBI WGS metagenome assembly JAAUYG01 (sample SAMN14350201, study PRJNA611818) | marine sediment metagenome | isolation source: surface marine sediment (0.6m) | place: French Polynesia: Moorea | collected 2018-08
AGAGATTCTGCCGAAAATTCGGGAACTTTTTTCCAATACTACTGACTCTGTGTGTAGAATGTTTCGTCAGAAATTATGTTTCCAGAGTCCAAAAACATTCACTCCCAAATTACTTTTATCTGTTGTGGGATACAAATCATAATGCAGAAATATTTTTGCACAACAACCACCTGTGGGTGGTACTAGCTTTTAATAGGGCCACAGTGTGTAACAAAACTGTAGAGTGATTCTAGCTATGTTTGCCATGCCTCTCCTCTCAACTTCTCATTTTACAAAAAAATGTTTTATCTGTGCCCCAATTTTTATAGGAAAAGATATATAGATGGTAATGAACATGATGAACAGAAGACAAATATTTTACAGTTCTCTGATTTAGTAACATTTGTTGGAGGGCTATTTATTTCAGTTAAGACCATAGAGATACTTCTTAGATCTTATTGTAACAAATGTGTCAGTGAGTATTTAGCATGTTTGTAGCGACTCAAGGTCCTTGATGCTGATCATGAAGAACCATGGGCCTCTAACATGTCTCACAGTAGGAAACTGAGCAATCATGTGGCACACTGGCTATTTAGCATGTTTAGGCAATCATCAACAAAAGCTTTAATATTGGAATGTTGAACAGTTATTGTTGCCTATATAGCATGTGTATATAGTTGAGTAATGTGACTCTGCAGCCATGTAAACATCAATGTTGAATCCTGCTGTGCATTCCTAATAGTTCCCCCCAAGTGATTATAGATCACAGATAAAGTGCAGCAATTGCATGGGGTCTGTTATAACAAAGTCATGTTTGTGACATGGCCTCCTATAACCTCCCACTTGGCTCTTTCTGGGTAAGAATCCGGCACTGTGCAATGCAGTTTAACATGTTTCAGGGTGTGGTATCCCAGAGAGTCTGTTATGCATATACCAAACTACACGGTTAGAGTATTCAGTAAATATTCAGTAAAATACTTTCAATCATTTTTTTTTCAGCAGTGCCAACACCACGACAAAATGGCTGATAACCCCGGAGGAGCTGTTGCCTACAGCTTTACCTGTGAGTACTGTGAAGGATTCTTCTCCACCAAAGAGGACCTTCTCAGTCACAAAATAGTCTGTATGACCATACAGTCCAAGCAGGAACATGTGGTGGCTAAAACACAACGGGATGCCAATAACGTTATTTGCATTGACTTGTGTAGCCCTGAAGTTGTGAATCTCGATTCTGATTTTGAAGATGATGCCACTACCCAGGGCTCTACATCGGTGGCACCTACTGTTTCTCCCTCGGTTGCAGCTGTGCCTTTATCCAGTAACTCTCCACAATCTAATGCGACTGTCTCAGCGTCCATCTCCCAACACACTACTAGTACAGCCCCAAGGGAGTCGCCTCCTCCGCCAGTATCAGAACAAGATGCAGCTCATGAGAGACATCCCTCTGAGGGCGCATCGGTTGCTACCCAGTCAGATATGCAGCCTGCGCCAAGAAGCATAGACCCAACAGAACTAACACCAGAAATGACAGCACAGATGTCGGCATTTAGCACTGAGGAATTACTCCAGGAACTGCAGGAGCGGAACTACATTTTTAGGTGTGTGTGCGGAACTATTTTTAGAGACCACACAATGTACCTTGTGCACAATAGCTGCCATGACACTGTTAACCCTAAGAAATGCCGATACTGTCAGTATGAAGCCAGGGATTGGAATGATTTCTACTGTCACTTACGTGTCCATAAACAGAAGAGTGCAAACCTGGGCAGTCAGGGAGCTTACTATATGTAGTAAGCTTAGTCTCATGTTACTTGATGGCACTAATCTTTATCATTTGATAATTTTAAGATTACTTAAAGTCTTTTAAATAGTAATTTTACAAATATTGTCGCCATGGCTGCCAGGGAGTGCACCCAGGGGTTGGCATGGCTGGGTGGAACTAATGATTACCACATGGTAGTTATTGAGACGGTCAGACCCAGATTTGAGGGGGTGCTTGTATTAAAAGAGAATTCACAGAAAAGTAGGGAATTCAACACATTGAGACTGGTATGAGTGGACAAAGGAGATATCTGCCTACCTCAGAAAACTTATGTCATGGCTGGGAAAACTTCAGAAGATTACCCATATGGTTTAAACCACAGGGCGTTCATTAGGGCTTGGCTACAAATTGACTGGTCTGGACCCCACGAAGGTAATAATAAAGTCAGGTTTGGGGCTACCTACATGTAGGTAGAAGAATTGCTTAATCTACCGGTACCACATGATTAGAAACTTACAATGACATGTAATTTACATTATACCAGTCAATTATTGAAAAGGAAAACAACCTGATAAAGCACCTATGATTTACTGTTCACTAGTAATATTGCTGGCTACCATTGGCTACTGCTGGAAGCCTTGCCCAATATTACTGGGAACCAGTAAACTAAATATAGTAAGCTCCCTGACTACTGGAGCAAATGGCTAAATACTGGACAGCTGGTACCAGAGGTACAGTTATGCATTTCACGTGATAGGATGCTAACATTAGGCTTATACTAGAAAGTATTTAGGAGCAGTTTACCAATATTATGTCAAGATGCAACTTGAATGGTAATTCCTATACTAGTAATCATGATAATACCAGGGGTAGAATATCTCTGAAGGAGAAGTGAAATGTTGTTATTTATGGCTGTATTGTCAGGATGCATGTACATGTAGAATATATGTATAGGTTGATGAGTTATATGCATGGTTTATTTTGTACATATTGTACTAAGTTCATATACATGTAGTGTGTTAAGTACTTTGTGTAAATTGTGTAGCTATGGAGAATACTGTAAATTTATTAATGTTCATCAGTTGTTCATGGTGATTAATATTTGTGCTTTTGTGACAAAGCCATGTTCGCAGGGATTAATATTCATGATTTAGGTGAGTATGCTGAGGCTTTAAGACAGCTAGTTCATTTTTACAATTACATTTCCTGGTTATTTTTTTTTTTTATTTATTTTTTTTTTTTTTTTTGCTATTTAACATGCTTAAGGGTACTTTAGTACTGGTAGTTGCAAAAATGCCTCGCCAACATTCATGATATGCAGCATGACCTGGTATACTGAATTCACCAAACATAGACCACCCAGATCGAAAGACTACTGGTATTGATAACTTTTGCTCCTGTGCAAACACCCTCCACAAACTACATGTAGTGAAAGAGGCAAAAGACTTGATTTTCTTCAATGTGCAATATAGAAGCTTGGTTGAGTTTGCAATTTTTTACGAAATTCACCATACATGTACACGTTGCATTCACATGATGCGGAAGACAAATGAATTTGAATAAACTTTCTTTTCATTTACAAAGGAATCTTGATTATATGTATGTTGTATTTGCCTTATATATGACTGCTTTCATTAAGTCTTCGGCCATTGTATATGTTGTACAACATACAACTTCGTAAATGATTATATGCCCAGTATTTATCATTATTACTTTGTTGTCCGTTTCTTTAGCATGTTTATGACTTTGTAACTTTATGGACTTGTCTGTAATAATTTATGCTAGTATACATGTACATGTTTGTATTATTAATCCTCGTGCTAATATTATGTGGCTTCAACACACTTATTGTTTACTCTATGTGTTATTGGATAAACAATAAATTAATGATGATAAACTAAATAAACTTTGCTATTTAATCATTTCTAGTTCAAGTGGTTACTAATCCATGTATTATCAACTACCCACTGTGGTATCACATCCCTATTTTGTTAGCAATCAAGGCATGATAGGACTTACCAGTAGGCAATATTTTACTACCAAAAGAAGCCCTTTGATAAACTGCACTGGTACATGGTCTGCGTCAGTAGTGCAGACAGCTCGCAGTGCACATTTTGCCATGTTTGCATGGGCTTCAAAATGGGAGGCATGAGACAATATTCTCACTGGTCCGACAGTGAATTACATGAAGTAGCCCAGTCTCTATCTGGCTTCTGACAGTCAGGCACTACCTGGGTTACATGTTCCACTTTCATGTTTACAATTTTGACAGAACAAATGACACTTTAATACAGATAAAGTGAGAATTAACTTATTTTAACACTCACATTTAAGGGGGGGGGAAGAGGTTTATGCTTGCATGAGAATGGGTTTCTTGTGATTTCTACACCCCACCCAATCTTTCAGGTTTTACCCCAGATATTTTAGTTGTTATGTAGTAATATATACCGGTAGATGCAAAAGTGATTGCATCTGCAAGTACTTCACAACTAACCCTGGTCAAAGTTGAGTTCAATAATTGAATTTTATTGGCAACTTTGCATCCTGCATGTTTTTTTATTTTTGCAGGGTTCAAATATGCATGATGGTAACCAGCAGGTCAGTCCAGACCCACCTACTACTTTGCCAAGTCCCCTTGATCCTGCTTAGTTTTCTTTGCACAGTTCAGACGTGAAATGCTTTAATGGGGATTTGTCTATTGGCGGCTGCAAAAGATGGATACAAGAAATTTGTGAAAATTTGTTAGTTGTTATATCAGCAGAGACCTTCATTTTAACATGCTGATCCCTTACTCTGTAGATGTATTACGCTCTCCCATGGCCGGCATTATCATAAATTATGTTAATGTGAGCAATGGAAATGTTTTAGGAGAAATACTACTGGTGCAAACCACAGCCAACATGCCTGATCTACCCCGGTTTCTGTTTACACTGGGTAATCTAACCCGGCATAAGAATTATACAGGGATTCAGCCACAAACACATGGGAGGTAGGTCTGACTTGGGATACTTTAACCCCGTATAGTTTCTCAGTGTAGATGGCAAAAGTGGGGTGGATCTGGGCAAAATCCCCAGTGTAAAAAAACTTGAAGGCAAATGAAGACAGTTAAGTTCCACCGTTAAATAATTCTTTTATTTCTTAATATCAGACATTCAAATAAAAAACTTCATGCAATAAAAAAGTGGGCTGCATGTAGAAATAAATGCCGCCTTTCCCCTTTCTCGCTCCCTTACAAACACACACCGTACATGTATATTGACAAAACAATGGGAACTTGCCAGAAATGCCATCAGTAGCAATGAACTGTAACATAGACAACACACAGGACACAGACTGGCATTCACTACAACTGTCACCAAGGGAGGTTATGTTACCAATCCACTGCAGTCACTTTCAGCCATCATTACTACACATGCACCTGCAAGGGACACTTATTCAACTCTTGTATCAGCATACTACCGGCAGTAGCTACATGTAATCATGCATGTTCAACACTCTGGGTGGTCATGTTTTCTGAAACTTCAAGAAGCGCGATTTGTTCATACAGTGGTTAGGGTATGGGGTCAATGGTAGCTACCTGTCCGAACAGAACACATGGCCTTCCTACAACTGTCACATCTTTGTACGATACTACAAACAAAATTTGTATTTTACACCTGCACACAAGGCTGGTATTTGTCCATTACAAATTTCTGCTGTCAGAATTACCAGTACTAAATCTGTACCAATATATCACACCCTTTATCACATGATATCCAATATCACATATCCCACAGGAAGACGAGCACCAGATCCATTCGTTAAACTTCACACGCAGAATATGTTGTGCTAACATAAAATAGAAAATACCAGTTTCATTTCCTAGCGCCTATTATTATATTGCACCTACAGTATCTAATTTGTACCTAGAAACTTTAAGCGTTCCCATCAAATGCCTCTCTAATATCTTATATGACAGACACCTTTGTTCAATCATCACAAATCTCTCCATATGTAAGTTTTCCTTAAATGTAACTGTTCTAAGTTTACTTTGACCAATCACACTTCTACAAACAGATCACGTGTCCAGGTGGCCATGACTACTGCACAAACATACAGCTACTCTAATATAGTAGGCTGCAGACAGTTTGACCTTTCAAATGGCTCAATCGGAAATTCTAAACACCCAACACTAAAGATTGTGATATAAGTTATGTGTATGTATATCATACATTTTAGCTACTTGCACCTCTGTTGACATAGGCCCATAAAATTCAAGGCAGACCAGCTGAGAAAATTCCTACACAAACATGCCACTACTGGTTCTACTTCTAAATACACACACGCACACACACAGACCATGCTATATCCTCTACATAACTCAGTAATCAGAAATACTGCGGCTCTGTATTAAAAGTGTAAACCTATTCTCAAAAGTCATATTGAAGTCTGCCACTTGATTGGCTAATTCAGGTCACATGATACAGAGATGACAGCCAATAGACTGACTAGTTCCTACCATACTGTTATATCAACCTGCTGTGTTACACAAAGGAGTAATTTTCAAAGCCTGTAAATTGTCAAAATAACTATTAAACTGTTGCTCAAGGTATCATTTCTGGTTTAGAACAGTTTTGATATGACCAAGTACAAAATTCAAAATCCTTCAAAGCCACAATAGTGGGAAATTTTCTGACTACACAGGCATACTAAACCATCCCAGCTACTACAATATATTTATGCATTACAGCTTGCCTGAAGTGACCCTGGCCACCTCTCATATACTGACTCCAGCTAGGTTCTGCCTGCCACAGCACTTTGTTTGAACAGCAGTAATCTTTTTAAAACTGAAATCCGCATGCTCAACATGCAACTGGCCAGCCCAAAGAAACCCAAATTACATGTCCGATACCTTTCTTTTTGATTTGAAAGTTTTACTTGACAATGCGGAACTTGAAGATAAATTGCAAACAATCCTGAGGCATGTAACTGCAGGGTACACAGTTACTGATTTACTGCTAGTTAGCTTCTTGGTGTCATGAGTGACCACAAACTGTATCGATGGAATCTATGCAATTTGACAAAAGTGTAACCAAAAGCCACCTTGCCAGGTATTTTCTTCTCAACAAAGTACATGTATATATGCCTTAGTTTATCACAATTTCTGAACTAACCGACTTGCTTTATACTCTGTATTTTACAGACACTACTGGCCACATGACATGGACAGCTGAACACAGAATTTTACACGGAATCCACAGTTTGCATAATGAGAGTATTTACATAACTACATGGATAATTGCTCACCTCTGACAGCTAGCTAGGAAGACTAGTGGAGGCTCTGGGCTCCCCTAGGTTACCACAGGGAATCCCTGCCTGGTCAGTTTGACCAGCATATGTGCATGCACCGGTAAATACTGTAGACGTGGTAACATTTGGTGTGGAATTAAATTGGCCATTTTTTGCTAGACCAGCAATTGTTTCCGTTTGGTTCAGTTTTTACAGAAGCACACCCTAGTGCACCTGCTCGTCCACCCTAGTGACCCTACCCCACCTCCACCCCTGCCAAGCTCCAAAACCACTAATAAACATATGGCACTGGTATATACTCATATTTAACTCACGATATCATGATCAATTTCTGATTACAGTGGTAATCACTCCCCCTTCAACACTAGTATATTCATGGAAGTGTAAGATAAGAAAGTGGCCTCAAATAGGCCTTACAGTCTTTCATAAAAAGCACAAACACCAAGGCTTATCAAAGCCAATCAAGACTGATATTGCACATGATATATGATTTCAAACAAGAACTGGAATTCAGAAATTCTATGGCTAATGATAGAAGCCTACAGATTGATATTCCTGGGGCATGCGTGGCCCTAACTGGGCCTTGTCCTGTGCGACAGTGAATCCTAATCAAGGCGCGCATCATCAGTGACCCTTAGCAGCTTCCTTAGCAGCCAGTATGAGAGGGGTAAGACTAGCGAGGGGTTTGGCAAGACGCAGGAAGGGATGTCGTAGCAGTTCAGAGGCATTGGCTCGTTTCTCAGCTTCCACCTCCAGACATTTGTCAAGGAAATCCTGGAACACTGGCGACAGTTTGTGCTTGTCTTTGATATCTGGCTTGCCATTGGTCGCGATGAGATACAATGCCTGGAAGAACGGAAAGCAAATATGAAGAGTGTTCACAACCATCTTTAAACAACAGGAATTAACCGTGAGGTGATAAGTAGAGTAGATCTGCTGACCCAGTCAGGTGACCATGAAAAGGTTTAACACAATACCCATGTACGTCTATCTTGTTCTTTTTTATTGAGCCCATATACCTCTCATCACAATAAAATTTCAATGTTCCCCTCCCTTTATAGGGCAGAGACATTTTTTTGCAAAACCTTGAGTCTAAAACGGCTATTATGAACAGAAAAGACAATGGTTGCTAAGTTAATGAAGAAGCATGGTGAACTTCAGATTTTCAATAAATCAAGTGCAGTTACCGAGATGCAGTATGAACACAAATGGTAGAAACAGTAAATGTAGATAACAGTCAGTGAGATTATTCTAATTAAATATTATACTTGTACATAAAAGTATATTATTGCTAATTTCATGAGATCCGCATGATGTTCTGAATGTCCGAGGTGGTACTACCGTGCCGATTACTGTGCTTGCCACAGTTTAAACTGTGACCAAAAGCATCCTGTTTAATATGCATGAGGTGAGTCACTTACCCGTAGCGGGTTTTCGTTGAGATATGGTGGCTCTCCATCTATCATCTCTATAGCCATGATACCCAAACTCCAGTTATCTACTGTGGGGCCATACTGCTTCCTGCAAAATCACACACACCAGGTAAAACAGGTGAATATCTTAGACATGTGAGGGGATTTGGATCACAAAATCAATGCAATCAAATTAGAACCTCCTGTCAAGGAGTCTTATTTCATGGTCTTATTTCTCATTGATTTTACTACTACAAACTTTAACCTATCATTGTGCTCAGATTCAGACATGGGTACAAAGTAAGATTCTTTGGCTTGACAACAAACCACAGTGACATTGTTTCCATAGTACATGTAAATGTGATAGTCTTACCTAGTTACCACTTCCGGTGCCATCCAGTAGGGTGTGCCCACCATAGTGGAACGTTTACTCTGCTCCGGAGATAGTTGTGCACAGAAACCAAAGTCAGCTGAATGGGGAGAAGAGGAAACATTTAACTGCCTGAAATTTCATGATTACAAGTAATGTTACTGCTGTCAAAACCTTTTTTTTTTTCTTGGGTTGTATGCATTTTGGTTTCATTTGCTATAAGGACTATTCCTCTGTCACTAAATTTGATAGTGGCATCCTGCCAACAAACATGTTAACTGCTCTGAAATTTGTATTGTTTGTTTAGAAGTTTGAAAGCAGGTTCAGTATTTGTATTTTGTTTGTAGTTTGTTATGGTGCAATCAGTGTGATGTATTTTCAACATGTATGTATAATACTATTTTGTAGATTACTACAGCATGCTCTAAACCGATATGCAACAGCAAGCAATTGCCTACTGTATGTACATGTAGCTGGTATTAGCTGTCTGAGTCACTGTGGTTTTATCAAATAGTTCTGTGTTTACTTGCTCCTGTCAATACACTTGCATATCAAAGTTATTTTCCCTCCACAAACCCTCCATGGCAATGACACTGTTTACTCACTGAGTTTAACGCTGCCGTCCATGCCCAGCAAGATGTTGTCACTCTTGATGTCACGATGTATGACATTATTGTCATGGAGAAACTCTAATGCATGCAGGCACTGTGGAAGGAACAGTGAAAATTACATATAAGATATTTCACAAATTGACAGAAGCGAGGTGTGCCACAATGTACAAAAAGAAATCCACAAACACTGAATGGTAAATTATATGACCTTCTCTACAAAGAATGGCCCCACTTTAACTTCCCTCCATTTAACAGTCATGCCCTGAGACTATCGCAGAGCCTCTTTCTTCGTGAACAGCTCAACTCCAAGACCTTCTACGCAAAAATTTCCATGTTGTAACCAGTTTAATAGCAACAATGGCTGTCTTTTGGGGATCAGACTTAAGTTTCTGGACCACATTGTGTGTTTATCCTTAATCCTACAGTCATGCAAATAAAAGTATGTTTCTGTGACCTACCTCCCTACACACTGCTGCTATCTGGCCTTCATCCATACACGTCTCCGTGACGACGTCTGTCAGTGAACCTCCATCTAGGTACTCCATAACAACCTGCAGGGCCAAGTACAATTATCATAAATATTCTGCATAAACTGTCAAATATTGGGTCTGACAATTGCTTGTTATTCTACTACATGATTTGGGCCAGTCTGCTCTCCACACATCCTCAGAAATGTCACATAGCGTAATAAATTAAGGGTAGTGTCTCAACAAATTTCTGACTACTTGCTAATGTCCAATTTCAAATCACATGACACCTTCTTCATAGCAACAGTTCCCATTATGACACAGAACAGAGTCCAGGTGCTGTAATAGCTCAATGTTCACACAGTAATCAATAGAACTTTTACTTTTAATTTTAGTATTATAGTTAGAAATCACAAGCTACAATAGAATTCTATCACTGAGCACAATCGTGATACCCCCCTCCTCCTGTTCCTCTAACTCCTATCGCTGCTGTCCACTTACCCAGAGCTCCTCCCCCACCAGGTAACTGTCCAGGTAGTTGACAATATTGGGGTTGTGGTTCTCCTTCATCACGATAATCTCATTGATGATGAGTTCTTTCTTGGGCTGCTGTGACAGATTCATCTGTTTGATGGCGACCTCGCGGCCAGTGGCCACCTCCAAGGCAATGTATACTGTACCAGAGGCCCTAAATAGAAGTGAAGATTCCATTAGTGATAGTAACAGTATGGTAGTAACCATTCACATATTAATTCCCCAGCTAGTGATCAAACATCACAAGTTAGCAAAGACAACAAATCAAACTTAAGGCATTCTATATTATTCATCAAAGAAATATAAAATAATAAACAATTTTGATCATACTTCATTTAGTACTCTTTTATTTCACATATATTTTTAGTTACATTTTCCTCAACACCCAAGTATCTTACCCCTGACCAATCTTTTCCTGCTTGGTGTACTTTCTGTTGGGGTCTCCAACTGATACAATGGTGCGTAATTTTTCCAAGATTTCTTCGTCGCTCATTTTCTTCTTCTTTGGTCTCGTCTCTCCTTTGATTGTGAGTGTGGTGCCATTTGCGTCAGGTTCTACTGGTTTGGTGTACTGAAGGAAATGGTCAGAAAGGCATGCATGAAAAGACTCCTGCACAGTAACATGCAGTGCTAAGTTTGCATGTAGGTAATACTATGCAAAATTCTTAAAACCTGCGCTCGGAGAGCAACAACTGCCTTATTCACTGCCAGAGTCCTGCCACAGGTTACACGTTAATTTACCATTTGCCATTAAATTACACCATCATTAAAGATGTTAAAATGCCAATGCTTAAAATGTGAATGTTTTATTTTTGCACAAAATATACATGCACTGCATAATAGTATGTCAAAAGCACTTGACATATTTGGCAAAGTATTCTAAGATCAATCATAAAGGAACCATGTAAGCACTATATAGAGCATCGTTCATGGAATTTTGAAGCCTTGAATAGTAAGCAGATTATTTGCATGAGATATCCCTAACACAGCTGCTGCCATCTAGGAAATGCTGCCATTATAAAACTTACTATTGACTTTGTTTTTTCTGGCCTGGCAGCTATGGGAGGCGGTGGTGGGCATTCTTCTTCCCCGCCTTCATCAGATGGGGGAGGGGTTGGCGGTGTTGTTCGTTCTGGCTTGGGAGGCTGAAAGGACCAGAGGTTTACCTAGACATGTATGTACATGGCACTGGCATTCCAAACACATCACGGTCAACATGGTCCAATGGTGCCACCAAGGAATTCCACTTGAGACACGTCTTCGAGACTGGCAGTTCCATATTCTCTTCATGCAAACATGTACATGCATAAACAACATGTTTTGCACAGACAATACTCATGATACTGGTAAATGCTATAACGTTAATTAATCCCTTCCTGTAACAATAGTGAAAATTTGAGTTTTTCGATAATAGCTGAAATTAGAGAGAATGAGGAGTGATACATTAGGACTTACATCAGCATCCATACTGCCTACCATGGCATTATCAAGTTGAAAGAGGTTAACTGTAGTGTATAACCATGGTTACTATAACATTGACTCTAGTTACCGTGATAACAGCAGTAGTGGCAAGTTTGTCAGCAAGGGACGTCTTGGCATTGGGAACTCCTGGAAAACAAGAACAAACCTCGCAATAGCACAGTGTAACAGTCCTAAGTAAGGACCTTTTTTAAGATTTAAGACAAGAAAGTTTACCTATTCTCTCAAAACCTAAGTGTGCAAGTAACTCATTTCAGATGAGCTGTTCTTCATTTACTAATGTATCACTGTAACCTCACAAGTACATATTGTGCTATTCCCACATACAGGTACACAGATATATCAGTGAGTGTAATGCAAACATAGCTTTTTCTGATGGCAATTTGTCCATAAACATTTTGTCCATGACATTTTTTTTTTAGGACAGGTGCCTATTTGTCCCATCCAGCCTGCTGTTTTCCCATTAACATGATTAATACCTGGTTTGCTGAAGCTCGACACGTTTGTCATATACTTGGAGCCCTGGTCCTCTTTGGAAGACTTGTCGTAGTAGTTAAGGACGTCTAGAACAGCTTGTGGGTTCTTCTTCTGCTCCTGCTTGGTGATGTTGGAGTTCTGTAGCAGCCTGGCCCAGGACTCCGGCATACCCTTGGTAGGTTGAAATAGAGACTAATATCTTAGCATACAGACTATAAATACTATTGTACTAGTGGTGTTCCTGTACACAGAAATACAGTTTTGTGCACCCTGTGTGCATGGTATGTGATGACATGTTTAACAGCAACTTGTTTTCCTTTAAATTAAAATACCGGCACACAGGGCATTAAATGTGGTATAAAACCTTGCATCCTCAAATTTGCATGACATTGGCACAGTTACGTTCTCAAAATACAAAGTTAAGATTATTTTAATCACAGAATTAGCAGAAGCACAAATAAATGTTACATTTTTATATGTGGAATTTAGTACGTTTAGCCTGTTAAGAAAGAACATACCGTGAATTCTCCTGTGTGAGGATCAAAGCCAACGTGGATTGTGTGTTCGAAGTTGGAAGGGGAGGAGATGACGGGTTTCTCATTCTCTCTCGCCTTGTACACCTTCCCAGCTATGGGTACAAAATATTGTATGCAGATAATTAACTACAGGCTGGATCACAGGTATCACTATAAACAACTGCATGGAAGATGTAAATATACACCAACAATACACATGACACAAGGCTGGAATTCTTGAAAAATACTTAATTCTAAGTTATCAGTTGTGTTAATAAATCTGAACAATATTACTGACGAAGACTGACTTTAGACTGAGAATTTTCAATATACATGATACAAGGCTGGAATTCTTGAAA
>JAAUYG010054969.1_pt1 | contig 13253 bp, 9 predicted proteins | sample 7278091 | NCBI WGS metagenome assembly JAAUYG01 (sample SAMN14350201, study PRJNA611818) | marine sediment metagenome | isolation source: surface marine sediment (0.6m) | place: French Polynesia: Moorea | collected 2018-08
ATCGCCCATTAATCATCATAAAATCCGACAAATTATTCCATCACTAAAAAGCATCAGTGAACCACCCTTAACCACCATCAAAAGAACTATGCATGAACCATCATGCATCATCGAGTGAACCACACATCCACCATCGAACGCATTGGAGGATCCCATTTTCTGTAGTGGCAAAACCCAACTGAATAGTGCATTCAATAACACAAGGAAGAATGTTGCTGCACATATGCACATATCAATTAAGTATCACACTGGAACTTATGTGACACAATAGGTCCCGTATTTTAGGCTCAACCTTCCATGTCGACCCCAAAGTCGCGTCTTGTAACCCCGGGCTTGTAACTAAGTCTATGATGTTGCACTGGCATTTTAGCTGTGACTTGCCTTTCCATGAAGCCAGGGCCCAACTGGTGGCCTTCCAATACAAGAACCACTCTATGTAGAGTCAGCACTACACCAGACTTCTATGTTAAACTGATAGCAGTCATGACAATTATCAGAGGACCTTATAGTGGTCCCTCTCTTTTTGAAGGACACTCTCTAGAAAGGACACCCTCAATAAAGAACACAAATTTTTGGCAAGCAAGTACTGTCGATACATACGCTGCTCCCTCTCACCAAAGGACACCTCTCTAATAAGGACAGATTTATTCACAGAAGGGGTGTCCTTATCAGAGGGGGGCTACTGTACTGTTCTCAACTGTTCTGCAATGTATGACACATCACTACTGAACACATTATACTCACTAATGAGTCATGCAACAGAATTCATCTTTAGTTAGCACATCATGATGCTAAATACAATATTATTTGTTACAGTTAGCACGCTAAGTAAGCATTGCTATTTAAAAACGCTTATGGAACAGCATCATGGATAGCATTGCAGAGACGCGTACATAAACTGGCCTTCTATAATACGTCAACTTATTTGTAGACTATCCAATCTCAACAAGGTGAAGGAGAAATCCTGCTTATGTCTTAGGTGCATGCGCAATATACACTGTTACATATCACATGCGGCAATTAATCAGAGGCAATTTAAGTAGCTATATGTATGGTTAAAACAGTAAAAAGCAAGCCAATATAGCCATATATTTTGTTATTTCATACACTCGTAAGGAAAAACCTAGGCGCAGAATATCCATGGCCAAGCCAAAAATATAGTTAGCTGCTGAAGCATTGCTGTGCGTATCAGCTGCAGATAAACAGGGCAGTGGTGTCAGTTGGGTACATGTACACAGCACATACAGCAACATCACTGGCGCACATTTCAGAACAGAAAGCATTCAGTCAATGACTTTTCCAATCAGTAGACATTTTTATTTTTTTAGCATTACAAGTTACTATCAGTAGATATGTAACAAAGAGCTGTCCGGGTTACAACTGCTACATGTAAGCGAGGACTGAATCTCAGGGCCCTAAAGCGGACATGAACCAAGCGTCAAACCTGTTTGGAGCATTAAGCACCGTAAACAACACATAATGTGGGAGACTGAGAAAACTATATATTACCCAGTAACACAGATCGGGGCCCAGCATCTAGAAAAATCTTAAATCTAAAAAGGAACTTCATACAGTAATGACCTGTGGAACAGTATTTTTTTCCTACCTTAAGACAATTTTGGACTTAAGAAGTTTCTAGAAACCTGCCCCAGCACCATTGTAGCCATCATTTGTTCCAGATCGAACGCACGTCAATCTCGTATCAAAGAGCTTACAGCCACCATACCAGTATGTATGTACATTATGGCAGCTGTTACACACACGCGCACACACATGCCTCATTCTTATGTCCGGCATAAAAAAACCCCTTTAACAACCTTATACAGTTAATAAATAACGATTTACACCTTAAGTTACTAGCTTAGTGTATAAAAATACTTGCTACTGGGAAAGAAACCAACAAACGTAGCAACACACATGAGTCAAAAGATTAAGTAGGCATACAAATGTATCGACAAGGTGCTTTAACGACATGTAATGAGCTCACAACAATAGGTACACATGACTGTTAAATATGTGTATGCTTAATAATACCTGCAACTTTCAGCTCATAAATAATAGTATATTTACAAGGCTACAGCTATATTTTTTACACAAATTGGAAGAAAGTGCAAGAATATAACTATAGTTAGGACTGATACCTACCAAATATATCTATTACATTTAGTATTTATGTTGCAAAAGGTGCCCAGAAATTCTGATCCAAGCAGCCACAATACAACACATCGATACTTATTTGTAGCCAAAGATGTGATTCTGCCCTTTTTGACATGCAATGGATGTAAAGCTTGCCTACATCTTTCATGATCAGATGTCAGTCTAACAGTGGTGGGTTGATCATACTACTACACGATACACATACAATGCAGAGATATCAATGGTGATGTATCATGCACTAATCTCTACAAATAGCAGATAAATACTGTAGCCAGCTGGTACATATTATACACTGTAAACAGGTTTTCGCTTCGCAGAGGTAATCAGTATTAAACACAGAATTTCCCCACAAATGTCCATGCGGGGAATCTCAATGTAGTTTGGACTGCAACAGTAAATACATAACTTGAACACCAATAGCTAAAACTCTGCAGGACTCTGACACATGACAGCGATATCACAAACTTCACATGGCCGGGAAGCAGAGGAACAAAGTCTCAAGCGGACCCATGCCCTTGCGCTTATACACATTAACGTCAGTGAATGGCACGCATAACACACACACCAAAGGGAACACAACGCATGTATTGCTTCCTTCACTTCAGGCGGGTGTCTACTTAAGGCAGGACTACAGGGACTGGAAGCCCTAACACTTGGCACATGTAATATAGGGCTCCACATGGGTCCAAATAATTTATGCTACGTCACACGTCACTTTTTATATTTTCCCTATGTCCCCATGTCACTTTTCACAAGACCTTGACGTCACTTTCTACAGTTTTTATAAAAGGCCATGTCGAATTTCTACAACTTTTAAAGTGGGTGTGTCGCACTTTGTTTTTCACCCATGTGGAGCCCTTAATATAGCAGTGGACGATAACTCTCACACAGCAAAATACTGGCCCAGCTCATAAACACATGGTACATACACCTACCAATATATGTAGACTAATACTGGTAATTCAATGGTACACCCCAGTGTTAAACTTATGTCTAACGAAGTTGGCAATGCCAATAGCATGAACAAGTTCTATTTGACAGTAGTGAACATTGCAGTTAACCTGGCTGTGCAATACTTTTAGTAGACCGTAGCCGTTACCAGCTGGCCTGATTATGCAAAATAGCTATAATTACTTCTAAGTCGGTAAATTCTTACACGTATGTGTGGGTACCATCTTTATTAATCCACCAGTCATAGCTGCCTTGATATCCAGTGGAATCTGCCTCCTACAAACTAATTAACCCGCTTTACTAGTTCACAATAACACTATATCTTTGGCGCGTTAAAATACATGGTTATGTAATGGAACTAATAGAGCAACATAATTTATAGGTCTCCAGAATGTACCGGTACATATATTTTGCCATAATTACACATAACTGCACCGTATTTGTTGAACAGCAGACTGAGGAAATCTTATTATCTTATTCCTATTCAACAGATGGAATAATTTTTAATAACACAAAATGCATTACTGCTATATCTAATATGTAGGAGCATAATTTTCTTCCTTTTTGGGTCCTGATGCTGATAATTTCTTTTTTTTTTTCCTTTTCATTTCACTGTTTCAGTTCTTATTTGCTTATTTTTTTTTAGAATCATCCAGCTGTTGGGTTATGGTTCACTACGGTAGTCTTAATGTAAACAATGTGATATTCGGGAATGGTTCAACCAGTGCGGCGAGTTCAAGGGGATCTTGCCGTCTAGGCTGACACAGCTCCTTAAAACGCTTCACTCATAATAAACTACACGTCAAAACTAGGTATCACCCACTGAGACAAATCCTGGTTGTTAAAACTCAAGCAACCGTACCACATACAGCGATGGACTTGGCAAGTTTCGCACGCTTGTTTTCCTTTTGTTACAAGGACACAGATTTGATCTTAGCAATGCAGAGCCACATTACGTGTTGTTGACACCAGCTTGGTTTGCACTGCTGTTCTCTCCATTTTCAATGACTTTGGGCAGCTCAGGGGACATGGCGCGAGTGTTTCCGTCGCTGTTGAGATATCCCATCAGGAGTTTGAGAACGTCCATATGGCCTGCTTTCCTGGCCTCGTCAATAGGCGTGTTCCCGTAGGCGTCCTTGATACTTGGCTTGGCATTACACTCCAGCAGGATCTGACACACGTCCTGTCGGTTGTGAGCAGCCGCCTGCAATACAAGTATGGATTATGTAATTGGCGCCTGTGAACGGTTTCCGAAGTCTGACGCGGTATAAATGTCGAGATCATAATAATAATAATAATAATAATAATAATAATAATAATACACACAACAGCATGCCATACAGTGAAACCTGTCTTGAGAGACCACTGCCATTGAGATCACCTATACTGAAGGAACACATTCCTGGCAGGTCTCATATTTCAGTGCAATTGAACCTGTCAGCAAGAGACCACCTGTCTTAAGAGACCATATTTGTATGGCCATGGGGTGGTCTTTCAAGATAGGTTCCACTGTATTTAGTATGGTTTCTTTCATCTGGACCGCAGGAATAAAATATAACAGGCTAACGTAACCTAGTACCAGTATATGAGTGCTGCTTGCACTTGGAAGGGGGGGGGGATGTGTGAGCAGTCAAGCCATTCAGCAGTTCTGCCGATAGGAAAAACAAATGCTGATAGTTCTTATACGTACTACAGTACACATTATTACTACAGTATGAGGAAAGAAACTCAAGAAAATGAAAAAATTCTGTACATTTGTATATAGGAAAAACTGAGGAAAACCATAATTTGCTAATATGTCTTACACTTGTGTAAAGAACAGTCTGACCAGGGCCAAATACCAATTTACCCTTCAAAACCCTGGTGATGACTCAAGGTTTGAATCAGTTTCAGTCCTGGCATCTATTCCCGGTTTTACCATGCTGCATGAGTACATTTTATCTATTCCAGGTTTTATAGTGTTCTGAGTACATCATCTATAGGGAGTATTTCATGCCACAAAATCGCAACACGAATAGTCTGTTCATTCAGAATTCATAACCATAATGCACCCTTTAGCCAAGCAAACTGCGTCATATGTAAGCTCGACCAATCATAAGGTGCTGTCATTTTCAGGACTTTTCGCTTCTTTCGAGTACCTTAGGAAAACTTTCCCACCATGTGGTTTAAAATAGTCTTGATTCCAGGTCCTACAATGCTGTATGAGTACATTAATTTTTGTACATGATCTAGTCCAGGTTTTACAGTGAGCATTGTACATATTCAAACAAATGTACATACCAGATGCAGTGGTGTCCTGTTGTCATAATCTCCTTGGTTGACATCAGCACCCGCCAGGTGCCATGACTTAACGTGTTCCGGACTCTCGTTCACTGCCGAGCTACACAAACAATGCAAACAATGAGAGATACACGTATGACTACGTAGCTCATTGTAGACTCAGACACGGACAACGTACATGTATGAAGTGATCCTATACATACAAGTGCACTGCCGCTGAACACCGCTGTTATGGGGGCATTACTGTATCTAGCAAACTGGCATGCTTTCTACATGTTCTATTATATCTTTATTCATCTTGCAAGTACAAATGAACTTTCACATATTACTCACACAGCATGGACACATCACATAACTCCCTTTCCATCATAAGACATAAACTCCGGCATTTTATCAGCCATAAATTGAGACATTAGGTCGTGACGGGTTTCAAACCCATGCAACCGGGACATATGCCATTCTGCATGCAGCCTTAACCGATAGTTTGGCAGAACTGTACAAGCCATTGCTTCACTGGCTTATATCTTAGTTTAAACAATGTGACTATCTAGCTGGATGTTTAATAATTGTCAAACCCAGAATAAATTGGCCTGTGCCGAGTTTGGTGATTTGTAGCACGAGCATAGTCAGGCAATGCGTGGCATATGTGCCCGACTATGCTGACACTTGGTTAGATATTCGCCGACTCGTTCACTTACTTGCACATCATCATGCCAACCTTACAGGCTGGCATGCGGAGGTGCGCTCCCGATTCCATCAGTGCCGCTATGATGTCATGTCTGTGAAACCGAATGGCGTCGTCTAGCGGCGTATGACCATAACGATCTCGGAAATGTACGGGAGCGCCATGCATCAGCAGGTACTTGACAGTGTCAAAGTGACCCTCACAGGTAGCTATGTGCAGCGGTGTACGACCATCGTAGTCCGACAAACCAAAGCTTGCCCCCTGTAAGGAAAAAAAGCAACGGCAGGTGTAACTCGGTGTATTATTATAAATAAACCAATCGGGTGACGTGATACAGTAATGGTGACAGGAATTTGATGCAAGCTGAAGGCATGGACATCACAAGGAAATCTTCCAGAAAGAAAAACAAACAAGCATACAGTAGAACTTCTCTTGAAAGACCACCCCATTGGCCATAAATATATGGTCTCTCACGACAGGTTGTCTTTGTTGACAGTTTCATTTACAGTAAAATGTAGGACTTTCTGCCAAAAAGCGATGGTCCTTCAAGACGGATGGTCTCCCCATGGCAACCTCGATACAGATTTCACTGTAATAAGCAATGGAATATTTTTTTTCAAAAGCTTTCAAAGCCCTCTCCCTGAGTTAGTAGCACAAAAGAGTATGCCGTTAAGGCGTTAACATCTAGCTGCCACTTTATACATGGAAAGCAGAAAAACTTTTAAAGCAGACTGAAGCAAATGGCAATGCTGTGGCATTCTTCCGAGGCAAATACAGTCAGCTCAGCATGCGGAGGTATTATGAACTTGTGGCTATTAAGAGCAGCAAGGTTGGGAAATTCTGTACAGTGCTAACTGAATGGGATGGGAACTCTAGCAAGATGGTGCCGATCAATGAGTTAATATTTAAAATGCCGAGGACTCAGAATGAGCTGATGAACAGCTGTTGCTGCATCTAAACAAACATAGTATATATATTGTTGTACGATAGCTTAGCAGCTGGCAGTAACCGGTAATACGTCGGGTACTGCTACATCTGTCTCAGTCAGCCACTTGGTCACGAGAATCTACCTGAATGGTACACAGATGACACACTGGTACTTAAAATTACGGATAAACGACCTATAGATTTTGACAGATATACGTCCAGCTGACAGGGAAAGCAGACGTATACATAAAGCGAAAAAGGAACATTTGAAACAGAACGCACACGCCCCTCTGTACACAATGCTGCATGTGGGATGCTATGCCAAAAAGATCCACCCAACATGTTATAACATATGTACCTGTACAAATATACATGTATGAGTCAAAATTATATTCAGAGTTATTTAAAGCCGTAAAATATAGTGGATAAAAATGTTACTATTATTATGAGCATGGATTATTATTATAATTTGTTTAGGCTTACCAGTATTATTTAATTTATATCACCAATTAAGATAGTACTAAACTTCATCTCCTACTACATGTACTAAGTGAGGCAACGCATGCAGTTCACCTGTACCCACATCCAGCCCACATCATTTCTAAGCACTAACAGGAAAAAAAAAAACAAACAAACAAAGAAACCAAGCACCTAACAGTTACTTTGCTTTCCTGCAAAGAAGCTGCTCAAAAAGATGACAAAACTGCAAACCAAGACAACAGGTACTAGAAGTTTGTCCTTAATTACCATGATTACGTTATATCACATTACCTTGCACGAGGGAGAACCTGGGGTAAAACAGGAACCATTTAGGTTGTTCAAACTGGTACTGTCTGATTTCGTCAGAGTCCGGGGAGCTGACTTTTAAAGAAACAGAAAACCAACCTCTGTCCGGTTATAAGAGTGAAAAATAAACAACAATTTTTGGCAAACCACCAGTCACAGCATTATAAAGATCATTCAAACTGAAAAACGGAGGATGCACACCGTAAGGTAGACCACGAAACTCATAGAGGAATATGTTATTGTCAACTCGTTATGCAAATCTGCTAGGTTTATCTAAACAAATGCATTTAATGAAAAAAGTTTGTTTAGTAGATACAAAAAATGTGAGACGCCAAAATGAGTTCAATGGATTAGTTACAAAAGCAGTTAATTCATGTAGTGTCCCTGAATAGGCCAGATCGTTAATTTCACCATGTGTGTATGATTAATTTTGTTCTGACAAGGAGAAGATGTACTGGTACATAATGTAGTGAAGTACTATTAGGGTTTAGCCCTTTCCCTTACAGGTACCATGGTACATCAAAGCAACCACTATGGACAAAAACTGCCCAATTCCAAAATGGACGAAAGTATGTATTTGATTAAAACATTTATATTTGGATAAACATGCTAAATGTAGTACATACCTGAGTGTATCTGATCAGGGGTGTTTGATTTTAATCAAGCAGAAAACCATTTAAAAACTTAATAATTTATTTCTTATTTGTTTACTGTAACATGCTCATATTGGTATTGTTGGATCAAAATCTCTTATTTTGATCACAAATCCCCATTACTGCATATTATATGTTGAAAGAGAGATGAAAGTACAGGAAGAATAAACATGAGGAAAAGAATTAACCTGTCCTGCTCCCCACCCAAACCCTGATAATTGCTAGGTGCTTTCAAGTTCACACTGCAGGCTTTATATTAGAGGGCTATTATATTAGAAGGTATATAAACAAGCCCACTATTATAGCATAGCTTCTGAGATCTGATGCATTTAAATTTGATATTTCATGTTAACACAAAAGAAAACTTCATTCATAATCGGAAAGGGGGATTAAACTGGACTGGCTGGATAGATTTACATGTATATAAAGTGCCTAGGCGACAAATTATGGTATCTGGTGTTACCATGCCAATGGCGGTGTTGATTGTGCTTAAGGTATGTCATCATACTATTACTCTCTTCCCTAAATCCCAATGTCTCTTGTGGCCCCATACTGCATTGTAAATTCAGAACTACCATGATACTTGTACAGGACTACATGCATTCAGAATACTCTTTCATAACCAAGTAGAAAACAAGATTGTGCTTGGCTGAACTTTTGGCATATGTACATGTCGCATGTATGAAAAGAAAAAGAAGTGCTATGCTTTTATCCATTGATCACGTTTACATATGTGGCTAAGTGTGGTTTCCGTAAAGCAGTATAACCTTAAATACATAGTTTACATGTAAGTTTGTTATGTGTAGCATGAAGTTTGTATCCTGCCCACAATGTCCTATCCTTGATACTCAAGTATAGTTGGAACAGCAGTCTGGAGGGAGAAAGTCAAGCTGAGATCTACAGGCGTACATACATACAGGTATGTTCCTGCTTAATCAGCTCGGCGCTGGGCCCGTATTCTCAATTCTCAGACGAGTTACAAACTTCGTAACCCTGTTTTTTCTTAATTTTTTTCCTGCAAAAACTTGTAACTTTGAGATTTTTCACAATTCTTATTCTTGAAAAGTTACCATAATATTTTCTAAAATTCGTTTCGCAAAGTTACGAAAACCAAAAGGGTCTCACAACTTCTGCGTAACTCAGATAACTCTCATTGTAAATGACTATAATGCTACAAAATATTGTGCTTTGTTGCCATGGATAAGAAAAGGCACAAATGGACTATAGAAACAATTCTTCCATCGATAATTTAAATATTATACTCAACATCTTCAAGTCGACTTGTTTACGTTGGTGACTAGAAGGCAAAATAGTGCAATGTTGTAACTTGTCGTAGCAATGCTTGAAGTTCGTAAATGCCCTTATGAAATGTCTTAGCTACCAAAATTCTCAACTGTTTTGATAATAGACTTTTACGAATATTCGCAGCTAAAAAAATTGGAACTTAAAATCGCAGGTAAGGAACATTAACTATATAACCCTGTGTGCGTGGTTGGGTGGGTCAAAAACTTTTCCTAACTGCCTTATAGAGCAACCAGAATAAGCAGGAAAGGGTACTTACAACCAGGAGTACACTAACAGAATATGATTTTTTAAAATGCTGCTTTCAAGCTATATATATGGTATATACTTCCTACACTTGAGACTATTATTTAGATTCAGTAGAAATTGCAAGTATTATTACATATAACCTTACATCCAGTTGTATTTTTGGTGCAAGAATGTACAGTGGACAGGTGCTAAATAAAGTAAAACGTACATTTCCAACCCATTTCTACATTTCTATTAAATAAATGTGTTACTATTTCCAGACTACCCCAAATGGGTCTACTTTTATAGAACAGAATAAATGTAATTTAATTTGTCAGATGACTACATTAAGAACACATGTACAAGTACACACCTGGAATCCTAATCTTGGGAAACACATGTCACCAGTTTAACTGATCTTATATGAAACGCCAAAAATATTTTTGGAAAAAAGTAAAACACTTGTATCCGTGGAATCTTGTGATGAGGTCAATCTTTGCCTGCCTAGTTCACTGGCAAGTGTTCCCAAGACTGGGCTCCACACACAAACTGATAGGAATTTCCTGAACTACAAGTAGTAGTGCGTGCATGTATTAATGCAAGCAAGCACTGCAACATTGTCATAACAACTCACAGCCTCGGCGAGCTTCTCCAGCGTCTGTATCTTGCCTTCCCTTGCGGCATGACATAGGAGTGGCGGGAATATGGAGTCCCGTAAAATCTCGATTTCCTGATAAAAGCACAATCATACAGATTTAAGTACATGTAATTGTGTGGCACATGCAAGTGGCACATGCAATTAAACTGGCTGCTTCAAGTACTAAAAAAAATACTTATTGCACTTACCAACTTATGAATTGTAAAATGATTACAAGTGAATCCACAGGCTATTGGGTGAACGTAAAAACTAAAGTTTCAAGACAAATACATCAGGTTCCTTTAACATACATGCATAGATGTTTCATGTGTCAATAATGTTAAATAACAAGTAGTGGTGGTTTTACCATTGATGAGACAGGGATTGCAGCTCTGCCCGAGCTTTCAGCCATCTTCAGGGCTAGCGACTGACTGATCTAATACATGTATATTTCAGCTTATTTCTCTACTCAAACATATGTGCATTTCAACTCCCAATCTAGGCCAGTTCGGATATCTGAGTATCATTATGTTAACTACCTCATTTGAGCTTAGCTGCATGGTATCGACCATCTTCTCAATTAGAGAATACTCCAGCAGGGAATACTCCTCCTTTGTTCTGGCCACCGTCATCTCTCCTCGCAGGTTCATTCCCATCAGCTGACACATCAGAGCACAAGTTACATCTACACTACTGTATGCCAAAACTTACTTGTCTGTAGACACGTACTGAACAACACTTGACAGATTTCCAATGTACATTACGTGGACTTTTGTATTCATTTGACTACACTGTACATAAGGCATTGTAAAGCACTAGAACATTCTTTTTGTATGTAAGCTCGTATATAGGTACCTTGTCAACAGTAACAACATCTACATGATCTAAATCTATAAACATACATGTACATTGTATTCAGTTACACATTGCAGAAGAACTTCTGAATTATGCCTGCTGTAATGCAGTGGCAGTAAATGCACCAAGCCACTGAACTGGGCTCTTTGCTATTCCCGAGTCTCGATCTGCTCCAGAATGGAGGTAGTCTTGATGATGCTTTCTATTATATTTTTAATTATTTTATACTAGGAAATTAAAAATCAGCTAGTTTTAGTCAACCAGGTCACATACATGTACACTGTATCTCACCGATATGCGGAAATTTTATTCCTGCAATACAATGTACCTTGCGCTTTTTTTCCAGCGGCCACTCCTGCTTGCTGAGGACATAACTCAGCTTCATCAACGCGGCTTCTACCGTCATATCTCTCCCGGCAATCACACCTGCATCTGCCAGATGCTGGAAACGCAGCGAGTAGAAGTTAAACAGATGGCAGATGGGTGGCGTGAGCTGCAAATGACTCAGCTGGGGTGATTTTTGTTTTTGACAAGGCTTTCTGCAACTATGCTACAGAGATGGTAAACCAATATAGATGTGGAATTCTGTATAATGATTCAATTATAATTACTTTTGCCTGCTGGTATTTATAATCTCATCTAATCATCCTGGGTGAATATAAGGGAAAATAAATCTATGATAGGTCTCCCTGATGTTAAAGAGTGCCCAAAAATAATTTATCATATTCCTGCCTGAGCACAGAAACATCTTAACAATTAGCCATTTTAAAATTAATACATCATTATACATGTTCCACATTTACTACAGTATTGCCTTGCGTGATATTCAGCATTGAGAAATTGAGAATGGGTAAATTAACATACATGTACTTCTCTGGGAATGAAATAATGTACATATGCAGTAGCACCTTAGAATTAAGACAACCTATGGAACTGTTCAAAACTGGTCTCAATTGACAGGGGCATTTATTTTTCAGACTACTATAGACTGAAATTTCAATTCTGGCATTGTTGGAAATTAAGTGGTCTTTATTGTGAGGTGGTCTTAATTCTGAGATGGTCACAAACTCCAGGTTTCACTGTAATCTTTCAGAATGCACATATGGTTCAAGCCCTTTATACACTCTCAGGTTTTCATTTGGGTTTCAAACTAACTTTGCCAGCGGCATAAAGCGGCGATACGAAGCCTATCTGGCACTGGGAGATGTTAACTATGATGATGCCCATTTGCGTAGCATCCCTGAACGCAGACACGAGATCTTCCCTAGCGGCCGGCCCATTACCGGCCCCGTAACTCTGCAACACCACACCCTGTATGGGCGGCTGCAGGAACGCCATCACCTGGAAACACAACAAACCTAGACTTGCAACTTGGCATGTGTGGAATTTGACTGCTGACTTCGCAGGATTGGGTACTGGTGTACTTGGCAAAGGCAAATGGGGAAAAGCATGAGTGTATGAGTCTCACTGAGAATCTAATACCTTACTACAGTAGTTCCCCCATTTTAAGACCACCGATGGGACCAAGTAAATGTGCTCTTATAATTCAGGCGGTCTTAAAATCACAGGGATACGGGGAAGCAATCGCAGTACTTACAGCGAACAGCATGATATAAAGAAACAGTCGCAGTACTTACAGTGGACAGTGTAATACTGGGGAACAGTCGCAGCACTTACAATGCACAGTGTAATACTGGGGAACAGTCGCAGTACTTACAGTGGACAGTGTAATACTGGGAAACAGTCGCAGTACTTACAGTGGACAGTGTAATACTGGGAAACAGTTGCAGTA
>JAAUYG010025879.1_pt1 | contig 13252 bp, 8 predicted proteins | sample 7278091 | NCBI WGS metagenome assembly JAAUYG01 (sample SAMN14350201, study PRJNA611818) | marine sediment metagenome | isolation source: surface marine sediment (0.6m) | place: French Polynesia: Moorea | collected 2018-08
CCCCCCCCCCCCCCCCCCCCCCCCCCCCCCCCCCCCCCCCCCCCCCCCCCCCCCCCCCCCCCCCCCCCCCCCCCCCCCCCCCCCCCCCCCCCCCCCCCCCCCCCCCACTAGTAGAATATAGGTACATTTAAGGTCATTCTGCGGCCTTTCGATACACTTGCGATTTTCCGAAAATATGATTTTAAAAGGTTAATCGATCCTTCCAAATCTATTCAATCAAGCTTTTTATAAGTGCTCTCTATGGCAATCCACAGATAGGTTCATTTTAGCTCTGCTTGACACTGTCAGCAGAGCTCGTGAAATCGAAATTTTTCCATCGTCCGTCCGTCCTTCCGTAGTCCGTAGTCCGCCCGTCCGTGTCGCAATTATCTCTAAACCTAATGCACGGATTTCTTTCAAATTTTGGTAGTCTTCCCCTGGGCCATACGCTGAGGCAATTTATTTTATTTACTGAAAAAAAATGTTTTTTTTTTTGTATGAATATTTTTCATTTTAGTTGACATGGGACCCTATGGGGGCGAAAATTTCAAAACGCTGCTCTCCTACAAATCACAGCCGAAAGTTTTCAAACTTGTCCTGAATTTTCTTCCCAATGGTCCTCACAAAAGTACGTTTGGGATTTTTGAAATTTTGAAAATTTAAATTTTAATTAATTTTATTCCTTTTCCTTAATATGGGACCCTATGGGAATTAAAATGTCAAAACGCTACTCCTCCTACAAATCACAAGTTTTCAGATTTCTCCTGAATTTTTCCCCTAATGGTCCTCACAAAACTACGAGTGAAATTTTGAACTCGTGGCCTTGTAGCATTTAAGGTCATCTTGGGGTCATTCGGTACCCTTGCGATTTTCGTAGGGCCTGATGATTGGACATAGGAGGAAACATTTTGGGTGACAATAACAGCCCAACGGTGAGAGAGAAATGCGGTTACCATATATATGTGTAGGAAACCATGAAGAATCCAATGACACCACCACATTCGACCTTGAATAACCTTGAAAGGTCAAAATTCAAGATCACTCAGATTTTGAAGCCTTATATATCATAAAGGAGCAGAGTTAGACCATATGTTACTATTAAACATTAATAAGAAACCATATATGGGAAGTCCAATGACACTATCACATCTGACCTTGATAGGTCCATATCAAGGTCACTCAGATATCAAAGGTTTATACCTCGTAAATCAGTTAGGCCATATGTTACATCAATATGTTACACCAATAGGAAATCCTATATGGGGAGTCCAAAAACTACCATCACATTTGTCCTTGAGTGACCTTCAAAGGTCAAAGATTAGGTGTTGTTTATGATCTTAAATTGATACTTGCATAGTGAGGTACTGTGTGAGAGTTAACCCAGATTTCAATTGATTTAGTCTGCAGCAGTGAGTTTTTGATACAAGTCTGAAGAAAATTTGCCAATGTCATCCCAGCTGCAGCTGTCAAGCAGAGCGCCAAGGTCCTTGGACCTCTTGTTTTTTTTGGTTTCTTTTTCACAGTGTGAGAATTTAACTGAAAACAACATCTTGGGGAGTTTTCCTTGAAAACAACAATAGTAGCCAAAGGCATAAGTTCCCAACTTTTTGGCAAGCATCTCGCTGCTGCCTTCAGGGGAATGTGCGTGGGCTGACGTCATTCTTTGTGTGACTCATTTCCCTCAAGATGGCAGCGAAATGCTCGCCGAAAATATGGGTACTTACTGGTACATGTAATCATGTAGTTTCAAAAAAGATCTGGCGAGTAGAATGACAATTTTTTTCTATTATGAATCCTGAGTTCAGTAATATCTATTCTTATAACTTCATATTAGTTGATTTAGGTGCAATATTCGTACAAACATCCCGTAGAGGCCATTTTGTTACTTTGAAGTAATTCTTATAGATACAGCCAAAGTTCTTTTAATGTTACATGATGTGCAGGTTTTTGTTATAAAAATTCATAGAAACCTTTGATACTTCTCACTGATTATTGTTGAAAAAAAAAAACAGATTTGAACTGATTATAGGCTGGTATAACTGTTGTGTTGTGCAAATTTGGCTTGATGTGCAGTAATTATTTCTGGCCCTCTTGAAAATCGATCAGGTGCATTCAGTATTTTTTCCTTCCAACTGGTTCAGAATACAGTTGCTTATAATTGCATGAAATTCGTTGACATGTCTGTTGGAAAATTACAGCATTCATTGGTATCTCAATACAAATGTAAAATCCATAGGTATAGGGTAAATAATACATGTAAATTAAACCAACAACTTATAATAGTGAATGGCCTTGGAAAATATGACAATAAAAAAGAAAAATGTCCTGTCTCAAAAGACCTAGTTTTGTAAACTGTAGAGTCGCTAGCTGACCACTAGCAGTTCACCTGTAAATTTGTGAAAGGAAAAGATTTAATGCTTTTCCGTAGAAGCCGTTTGACTCATTTTGGGCTCAGCACCCAAAAGCTGCTGGGCGTAGAAGATCGTTCGGCCCAAACAAGATTGATCCAAATTAATTCACCACACCTACTCCTGCATACAGCTGCATATACTGCTGGCAACAAATCCAACTTGCAGTTGCTGATATGACCTTGAGAGGTTAAAAGCTGACTTACCCTGATTCACCCCCCTCAACTAATTTTTAAGCCTACATTTTCTTCAAGTCTATGTTAGAAAAACGGAAAAAAAAATGCTCGCAAACAGGAATGTCCTAAGGGTAACTTGCTCCCTGATTTGTCAATCCTAATAGGTTTACAGACTTGTAACCCTTGCTGCATGTGTGCTTGTGTGATAAATTTGCCAAGACACTTCACTTGTAACTGCGTAAAATCGGCCTTTCATCAGCTCCTAGTGACGGCGCAAGATTTATATGTTTCCGTGGCGACCACAGAACTCCCCCAGAATTAGGAATCACTATTATGCTCGCCGATGTGGAAAAACGTTTGCAAGGTCTGTAAGAAAGGTTGTTATTGGCCCTAGATTATGTATGAAAGCTTATTATTGGTCGAAGATTATATATTAGGGAGTAGTGCCAAGCGAGAACATCAATTGAGGTATAGATGGGCAATGAGATAGTTTCTGTTTTTATGACAGACTGTTGGAGAGAGAATATTCTGAAAGGAACATTTCCTTCCTTGCAGGAAATATTACTGCTATTACTCACATTGGAAATAGTTGTGGTTGCGATAGCAGTTAAATTTTTTGGGTACTTATTTCTCGGCCAATCAGAAGCAGTCGCGCCCAGTGAGGCAGAGCCAATCAAAGCACTTTTTAGCACTGTCATCAATGTGATGGCAAAATGGTTATATATTCAGGCAACAGCTTTCTAATGTTTATTACTCATCTGGCTTCAAGGAGTTAAATTAGTGCACCTTTCAGAGCATTTTACACATTGTGTTAGGCGATGGTAATGAGTGTTTATAATGCTTGAGAGAAGTATGGTACTCCGCTGTCTTATCATGTAAGGAAGGTGACACAATGCTATTAGAGAGACTAGTGGCAAAACAAAGCCTGTGTGCTCACAATGACTGTGGTATTTCCAAAATTAGAAAAAAAATGCATAAGACAAAATCTGTATGTAAAGTTTCTTTATAGTGCCAATAGGGAGTATTTGGCGCCACAAATTCACAGTATGAATAATCGGTTTCATTCAGAAGCCAAACTACCTTGGTTATATTACTACCCTTTAGCCAGTCATATTGCGACAAATATATGCTCCACCAATCGTGAGATACCTCTGTTTTTGCACCTTTACTCTTCTTTCAGGTATCTTCGGAAAATTTTCCCGCCAAGGGGTTTAAAATACTCCCTATTAAGTTTACAGAATGATGACCGATTTTAGCTTTTTATCAATCACACTGATGTTTATACTAGTAGAATTTGATTCAGTATTTCTTATACTATACCTTCATACAGCGAAAATTTGTAATTAATTTATATATAGCCACACACATGTTTGAGGGCTCAAAATTCTAGAGTTAGTATAACTTTCCATCAAAAAGCATTTGTGTGTAATTTTCTTTTTTGGATTACATGTATATATATGGGATGATATAATTTCCATGGTCAATCTGCAGACCAGTCAGCTGTTATTGTGAAATTCCATTTGGATACTCCTCTTGTCCGGCTTAGTGCCTACTAGGCTAGCAGCCAGTGCTCTGGATAGCTGTGTTGTGGCTGTTGTTTAGTTCTTTCCATGGCACTCTCTCTGTCTCTGTCTGTCATTCTGAGACTCTTAGATGCTGTTCCATCACAGAGTGAGACTGCCAGCTAGATGCCCAAATGCCTTGGGGGTACAGTTGCTGGGAATAATCCCTTCAACAAGCTAATAAGGAAGTCCTGCAGGAATGGACCATACCCATGCCCCCCCCCCCACCCCTGCACCCCCACTCCCTTTTCTTTGTTCCTGTCCATATACAGTGAAAGCTTGTCTTGAATGGCCACCTCTCTTAAAAGACTAGACACATTTGCGGCAGATAGATCTTTATTAAAATATATTTAAACCAGTTACCAAGACCACCTGGCTTGAGAGCCATTTTTATGGCCAGTGGTAGGCAGTCTTTCAAGACGGGTTCTACTGTAAAATGTCAGGGTCCTCCTCCCTCCCCCTCTCCCCTTCCTACCCCAAGCAAACCCTAATGCACATGGTCCCTGCAAGCCTCTATGTGTCCCCACTCTTGACAAACGAAATGAGAGTCCTCAGCTTGCTGCTATCAGCAGAAATGCAGAAAATCACCCCAGAATTGTGCCTCGCAATGGAAACCTGGGATTTGGGGTTGAATGGAGTGCGCCTCTTGTGTCCCTCAGGCTAGTGTTATGTCAACGCACACATACATTGTATGTCCTATTTAAATATAATATATATGTTTGGATAATGGAATGAACCCCACTAGGAATATATTGGATTCAGGCAGAGGTGTTGAGGCCCCTGGGCTTTCATGTGTTTTGAGGATACATATATGTGTGAATTCACAGCTTTGATCTTTCATATGGTCGCGGCTGATCAGTGGCAAGGGTTTTGTGTCCAGCAAAATTCACATGGCAGCTGCAAGGGCTCGGAGGATGATGTTCGCTTCAGGCATTTTATGAAAGGATTTTGCTTAGATTATCCTGGACCTGTTTACTTATCCGTACATAATGAATAGACTGCAAAGAACTGGAGCAAATTATTTGGACCTCTTCCTTGCTTCACTCAGGATTTGACCAGCTGAATTTGGCTGATTAAATGGGCTTTAGTGTTTCAATTAAGGCAGTTTAGGCTTTTCAGAAATTCAATGTCCAAGGAGCAAAAAGTTTAACATATCTTGAGGATATGTTCATCTGTATCTTGAAGGGTTAATCTATCCATCAGAATTTTGGAATGGCACTTTATGATACATTAGCTTCAGCAATACTGTATTACAGACATTCAGAAAGGGTGTGACATGTGACTTCTCAGAAGCACTGCTCATTACACATGCAAGAATCAATAACAATTTGAAAGGTTGTGGGCTGGATAATTGGCAGTTACAAGAAATGAATGTTAAATGAAGCTTGACATTCTGTATGGCTTTACCAATTCCCTAAGGTCATGCATTATAGGTGTCTAAAACCAAGTGGATTCATGCCGAATGGGCCACAAATTATTCCTTTGATCACATTCTTTGTAGCAGTAAACATATGGAAATATTACTTCCTCGCATGTACAATTGGAAAGTATTTAACTAGCAATGCTCATGCAGTGCATTACTTCTGGTATATTTGGTGATATATTAGAAGCTCCCTTGTAATGCAGTGTGCCTACCGGTACAGTGATATATGTGTAATAACTGGAGACCACATGCACATGTAATTGTTGTGAAATGGATGTAAATCATTTGCCAGATATCTGGGCGTTTGCTGCCACAATAGTGCATAATGCCAAAGGGGTAGATAATATACATCGTTGAATGTAATGCTCCTAATTCTATCTCTGCAGTATTATGGTAAAGCCAGGATATTACTGATCAGCGACGGATATGGGACATTCAGGCCAGCTTGGTCTCCATGCTGAATTGTACACACACACATATACACAAAAGATAAAAAAAAATCGCAAATCATAAGCATTGCAGTTATGTGGAATAATTGCAACAACAAGTTGCAAGAGAAGGTGCCATCTTGCAGCAGTGGAGAAAAATAGAGTGTACCATAAAACTTAATTCTTTCAGAACAAAAAGATATCATTGCTCCACTGTTAGTATATCGTTTGGACTCAGGATTGCTGATATGATGTTGATGTTTTTGTTGAATGACTGTCATCCTGATATTTATCTGGGCTAAGAAAGAAATTAAGTTTCTTGACTGCAGAGCCTTGTAGACATTAAAAATAGAAGACAGCTTCTGGAGTACGATTCCATAATACAGTGAAACATGTCTTGAGGCACTACTGTGATGAAAGACTACGGTACTACCAGTTGCAAAACTCATCTTTCAGGCTGAAGAAACAAGACAGGAAAAGGCTTTAATATATTTTCAAAAAACTGAACACGTGAGGTAAAACTTAAGAGCTGCACTCTCTACAATCTGCTGTTTGTTTCATAGATTCTACAGTAACGTCGAAAAAAGGGAGGATACATGTATATATGTGCACAGAAGCCTTAAAGGGTTATATTGCCCCCAGGAGACAACTGACAGTACGGTACCGCCCGTACCGGTAGTCCAGTTCAGTCTGAGGTTTGCATGTGGCACCCTGGTTGAAACTCTGGGACCAGCAGCCAAGCTATGGAGCCGTATTATGAAGAGGAGATGCTCCCTATCCATGCCCTGTGTGATGGAGGGATTAAACGCTCCAAAGACAGATGCCTGCTTGGGGAATTAGGAAGTCCGGCCCTTCCCAGTGATCAGGCGGGAACATTGCGAAAGGCGATTGGCCAATCCGCAGGGCCAGCTTCCAAAGATTAGCTGCAAATGGCAAAGTGTCGTGTCCGGGGGAAGAGCAGAAACGCTGAGTTCCCAGAGGGGTATTACTCCATGCAGTATTGTAGGAACTGTTGTTTTTGTTACCGACCAATGAATTCAGGTTTTTAGGCTGATTTTGATCAGCGTGATACCATTTGGGGTTTTTTTCTTACCCACCCTTTCTGGAAGCCTAGCTGAGGTACGATATGATGGATAGTTGGATATGGGAAGCCAAGTGGTGGTTTAAACCGGACGGCCACGAACACGAAATTTGTCAGCCAAATGAATTAACACGGTGATTGATCGCCATGGATACAATGTGCAAATTTATCTTTGTTATGATCGCTTTGTAGCGTGGTGCAGAAAATGACAAATTGAACTTGGTATTACTTCATGCAACATTTAAAAAAAAGTGAAAAAAAAGGACAAAAACTGCCCTTCCTCTGATATAAAAGTGCTCGACCTTGTTTGGAATAGCGGCACAATGTTTTCAAATTCGGATATGTCGAAGTTACTGGCTGTGCAGCTGACTGCATGGTTTTGTTCCATATTATTACACCATAGCCAAGGAACTAATGCCGTGGTTGTTTATAATGCTTCAGCATGCAGCGTGCCATGCCACAACGGGACGTTTGAGGTGATGGACTGCAGCAATGGACATCCAAAACTCTGCAGAGGTAAGGCCAACCTTTACTAATTCTGTGGTTTAAACAGGTTCATCTTCTCTGTGTCTGCATACTTCAATACAAGGCAATCTATTGACATAATTTGTCCCTAAAATATTCAATATTCAGCATGTTTGTTGAAGTTGGTTTTAACTCTTTCACTACAGAATTTCTTGTATCTATATGGTTTTCATGTCGACTAAAGTCGCCTGCCGCAGTGAAAGAGTTAATCACTTATTAAGACACAGTTATATTTCTTGCATCTACTGTACCCTACAATGTGTCAGTTAAACAATATCAATTTGGTTTTAAATTACCACTATGTAATATTTAATGGAAACGTTTGTTGTGTGAGCTTGTATAATGCATAAAAAATTAGTCATTGTACATCTTTATGTGATGTCGAAATGTGCCCATTGAATACATGCACTTGCTGAAGGAAGTGCTGGAATATTTGAGATAAAATCAATTTAGCCCTCATGAAAACAATTAAAGTACAGTGGTCCCTGCATTTTAAGGCCACCCATTTAGGCCGAGAGATTGGGTCTTAAATTAAGGGTGATCTTAAAATTTAATAAAGAGATACCAGTAGTTATATTGAAAATATCGAAATAGTGATCATACTGATCATTTGTCATAGAATAGATAGAAGTATTAAAATGGAAGAGATCTTAAATCACAGGGACAAACTGTAAATGTAATCTAACAAAATGTTTGAAATTATGAATAGTGAGATGTCAATTATTTTTTTGTACCTTTTTTATCTTAAGATTATGTTAGACCATCGGGTATTTATTTGTTATAATTTTGTGAAATTGAAGCCTGGCTTATCTAGCTTCAGCCAGGAATCTGGATCATAACCATTCAAGGAAACATTCTGCTTTGATAAAGAACCAATATCAGGGCGACACCATGGATTTTAGATGTTCCAATCAGGCAGAAATCTGCCGTGAAAGACTCATAATCCATACTTTAGCACATGGGAGGAATATGAGTATCTGTGAAATGATATCCCCAAGATAAATGTTTGGGGATATAGGCAATTTACCCCCCCTCCCGCAGAGAAACCCCAATTCAATGCGCAGATTCACGGACCGGGCAGGCACCTTTGGGCAGGTTTCCCGCGTTGGTCATATGCGCCCTCACCGATATATTATCACACGGGAAAAGCTCCGAGAAATGACATTTTCCAGGCCCCGGAAATTTCCACCAGTCACAGCTAGGGCTAGATGTCAAAGTGGCCCGCAGATGTCAAGAGATAATTCTGTTGTTGATGATCTAAGGGTCTCTTCACTTCCGCTGTGCCAGTGCCATGGGACTTGACCGCGTTTGGAGTGGTCCAAATTGGTGCTAGAACCTTGGGACCAATGGACTGTGTAAAATTAGACCTGTTCTTAATAGACTAGTTTCATAAAAAAACATCATGGGATATCTATTTTGCATGCGTAATCAAGCCTTATTGTTTCAGATAAAAGGTATTTCGCTGTGAATACTGTACCATTCATGCCGTGTGTATATGATGGAACATTCAAAATGTAAAGAGAGCTACTGCTGCAGCTTAACCATTCCTGAAATTGATTAAATTTCACTCTGCTCAGACCATAGTGTATCACTAGATACCATATGCAATGGTAGTGGTAATACAGCAGTCCCTTTCTTAGTGGCCACTCTCAACAGGGGCCACCCTCTCTAATAAGGCCATAGATCTTTTCCGCTACAACTATCAATGTGCTTACTTCTGCCTCTTACCAAAGGCCACCTCTCTAATGTGGCCACAGGTTCTTTCCATATAAGGTAGCCTTATTAGAGAAGGACTACTGTATATATTTTTAGAGTGCCTTTTTGTCTTTGTAAACAAAAAAAAGCTCATATATGTGTGTTATAGTTTCAAGAGAACACAGAAAATAAAATACAATATCGGAAGAACCACAACATTTAATTGACAGGCTCCATAGGGTAACAATTGAAAATGTGAAGATTCTACGAATGAGAGGACAATATCGAAAGAGCACACAAGAACAAAAAAGAAAACAATGAAAAAACTATGGCCTTGACCTCACAGTGATCAAGACCACTCAGAGTGATCGAAAGGTCTGTCATTTTCAAAAGTATTACTCCGAGTGGTCTTCCTCTAGATGAATCCAGAGTCCAGTTACAACATACATTCCTGAAAGACAGGACAGTATGGAAAGGAGGAAGATCAAAGGGGCCATCCAAATTCACAAGAAGCAGCCTACCCTAACTGATGCTACTGGTAAATTGAGACCAGGGGATGGAACTTGGAAGTCCCAGCCATAACCCTGAAGCTCCTGGTCTGATGTGCAAGCCTGTGGGGTCATACGATGAGTGACGTCAGCCAACGCAAATTCTCTGGAAGGTGGTAGCAAGATGCTCATTGACAAATTTGGAACTACAGTGTACATGTACTGTGCTGTCCAATTTTCAACAGATTCAGTGTGTAGAATAACAATTTCTGTTGATTCCTGCACAGAATCCAGTAATATATATCCATTTTACCAGGTTCAGTTACAAAGCTGCTCGATGTTCACAATATAACAATGTATAGATATAAAGTCACATGCCTTGTAAGATATCAAAACATCATTTGCTTTGTTGAAATATTCTGCTGGCCGCCCTGGAGCTAATGGCACCTATGTGTTGTGTATGCACATGAAACATGTGAGAACTTTGCAAAAATACTTAAGTCTAGGCTTTGACTTAAGTCAGATTCTTAGCCAATCAAATTACTTAGATTAGTGACTTAAGTCGAAACTTAGACTTACAGGTAATAAGTATTTTTGAGAATTCCAGCCCATGGCACACATGTCCCCTTACTACATTAAAGCATAGTACGCTAAGATAATGAAAATGGGCACTTTCAGTTAATAACCCATTAATTTGTTAGTTAACAAATTGGACAAAATTAATTAGATAATTCCATCATTAGAGATGTCATGCCCATCAAGAGTTTGCATGATTTGCTTGTATGAGTATAGGCATTACTAACAAAAAAGTAAGCATGGAACGCAGAATTATTTATTAGTCCATACATGTGTTACAGATTTGAGTGACGCTGTAAACAGTATATTATGTCATTATAACAAAGGAAAGTTCTAGGGATTTTAACTGATAATTGATGCACCAGAAAATCGTCGATTTGGGCAAATTTCCCAAAGCATCGATATTCATATTTGTGCATCAATGCATTGGTAAAACTGCCCATTTCACGGGCCCCACTTGTGTTATGAGCATGATGAGTAGAGTCTTCCCTGTCTTAATAGGTGTTCTCTGCAGAAACCATCATACCGGTACATATACCTAATGTGGCCAAAAATTTACAAATGACCGCATTCTGTGAAAGTGTTCAGTTCTGCCTCTCATCAAAGACAATCTTTGTAACTTAATTGACCACAATTTCTTGGTAAATGCAGATACCAGTACACACGCACCCCCCATTTTGACAAGTCTGAAGGTCTTCATACAATGAACCTGTATGGAGGGACCACTTCTGTCAGAGACCAGCTATGTTGAAAGGCGAAAGCTACAATGTTCTCATCAAAATGCCTATACTTTGCAACACAGTAGAACCTGTCTTGATGGGCCACAGTTTTCCGGTGCCAGGGGCAGTCTTTCGAGACAGGTTTGACTGTTTTAGCCACATACCTGATAGGCTGTTGTGTCATTTGGGGGGTCCATCTCAGTAACAATGCTAGCCATGCTACAGTATTCTTCTAATAAGGCCACGCTATTTGTCAAGAAATTGGCCACATTAGTGAGGTGGTCTTTAGAGAAGATGAGAAGTATACTTTGATTATTGCAGCGGCAAAAATTTGTGGGCACATTAGGATGGTGGCCTCTGTTGAGAGTGGCCACTAAGAGAGGGCCTACATTAATTGATTTGGAAACTCTAAAATAAGAAACAAGATTGGCTTTGAGAGTGAACAAGAGCAAATGAAACAAGTTTATCATTTCTTGCCAATACTAGCAGTCCTTTGTGTGTGACAGAAGTATCGCAACATAATACTGGTACCCATAATGCTATAGCGTTAGCGATTGTGTGACTAGCTTTGATATTGCAGCATTGTGTAGGCTAGGAGTTCTATAGAACATGATATAGAATGACAGTGTTCCAGAAGGCTGAATGCCAGCAGCAAGGTGTCTAAAGAAGGGGTTCTGTGAGCGACAGGAACGTTATCTTTCTTTCACATCAATGGGACTATAAAACTTGATATAATGAAGTGAAGCATTTGTGCGATGGAATATATAAGATTTTTACATTTGCACTGCTCAAGAAAAGGAGTGTGAGTATTAAATTCCTGAAAGTTTCACACCAACTAATGATAGCATATTATTTCATTTGAAATATGTCGCCATAGAAGCTGTGCAGAATTCACTGGATGAAATATGATTGGACGGCGAGGAGATTGCTTCCGTAATAAAAAGTCACAATTGGCAATTGCAGCAATATTTCAGTTGCCAAAATCTGTTCATAAGCTCACATCAGAATGTGTGCATGAAGATTTTCTGTGAATAACAAAATCTGTTCATTGCACACATCAGACTATGTCCTTGATCTTGGATCTGATCTGCAGTACATTTTGTTTTAAGAAATATTATTTTCTTAATTTGTGTTGTTAGGTTTCCAGACTAGTACAGTGGTCCCCCTCTTAGTGGCCACTCTCAACAGAGGTCACCCTCTCTAATATGGCCATAAAGCTTTGCCGCTACTGGTATGAATGTATTTGCTTCTCCCTATCACCAAAGGCCACCTTTCTAATGTGGCCACAGTTTCTTGCCAAATAGGGTGGCCTTATTAGAGAGGGACTCCTGTACATGTATTCATGAGGAATAGCTTCAATTATCTGAGGAAAGGGATCCAATAAGTTATTGCAATTAATACAATGCTGCAGGTACACATATGTTATTATTCCCAATGCATGAAATAACTGTAAGTTAGAACCACTTTCATGTGGCCTCTATCATACTTAATGTCATGTAATAGTAGATAACATAGTAGATAAACTTTGTATTAATTAAGTAGCAGATGAGAAATGTACTCTTTTTCATAGCAGCTAGACATACTGAGCCAGTAATAGGCAGACCAGATAATACAGTAATTCTGTTGGCTCAGTTGTCACCTTGGGAGCCACGTAGTAACTGAAGGGGGCTCCTGGCCTGTGTGTAACAGTAGAGGTGTAATCGGCAGCCAAAGTGTAAATCGAAATATCGTCAGTAATACTGCCGATGCATCGCGGTGCTTCGCTAAAGAGAATATGCATAAAGAACATGCAGTTTCCATGTTATCGCTCATCGGGAAATGGCCGTTTTTCTCAAGTTTAACTCTAAAAAAGTATGATTTTTGACGTTCATAACTGTAGGTACATGTACTTGCGATACTGATTGGGGCATCCCGTCCCGACGGGATCCCCTATGGGTTTGCCGACTTATTTTTTTTTTCTTCTGCCACACTTTCGGTAGCCGTTTGTTGTGAAGAAAACAACGGATTGGGCTGAAATTTTGCACAACCATACTTACGGACATGCTTCAGGTCGAGGTAAAAAATATTTTCGGTGCGCTCCTTTTCCATTGAGTTATGTGAGTAAAATTACTCAAAAAAACTTTCGTAACTCATAACACAGAGATGAAAAGTCCGATTGGGCTGATATTTTGCAGAAACATGCTTATGGACAG
>JAAUYG010038146.1_pt1 | contig 13252 bp, 5 predicted proteins | sample 7278091 | NCBI WGS metagenome assembly JAAUYG01 (sample SAMN14350201, study PRJNA611818) | marine sediment metagenome | isolation source: surface marine sediment (0.6m) | place: French Polynesia: Moorea | collected 2018-08
CCGGTCGGGAAATATTAAAATTTAAAGATTTCCCGACAGGAAATTAAGCTTACTAAGCATATTAGTAGCCCGATGGCTGTGGACCAGGGCACCAGGAAAGCAGTGTTCTATATATGCTTATCTCAAGGTTTGTTATCATCTCTATATCAACTCATCTCATTTCATGTCATTGTCGGTCAATAGCACTTTGGTGCTAATGTTTTATTGTTCTACACGCTTATACCGACGTTTATCTTATCTTATCTTTTCTTATCTAAGGCTCTATGCATTATAAGAAAAGCTCGACAGAAAAAAATATAAGATACAACCGTTGCCTGGGGACATTCTATTTTAGCATCCATCATTCGGATGGATGCTAATGTTAATGTTCTTAACTTTTCTAAAGTTTTACTCACGGTGTGTTATGAATAGGTACTTTGAAGATTACTGACGAAAAAGCAGCCTCGACCTACTTGGATGCCTTCTCGTTACTTATAGAATAATTCATGGAATTTTTATAAAACCTTGTTAACGTTGCTCTGACAGTTCGGTATATTATATAACAAATCTCACTTTCTCTCTATAGAACTTTCGTGCCGGAGACATCAACAGTTTTCTCATGACAACAGGCTTGGACATCGGCGTCCCACTGCAACTGAAAATCTGGCACGACAATTCCGGCAAAGGCAGCAAGGCGGGCTGGTTCCTGGCCAAGATCATTATCGTTGATATGCAGACGAAAAAGTGGTATGTAGTGACGTTACATGTGCAATGACGTAATGTGTAGCAGATAGATTAAGGATGGTAGCTCCATGTAACATATCCTTGGAGAGATACGAATACGGCACAAATTACATTTATTTTTTCTTGTGACAAGTCACATTTGATATCCGGTTAAAAAATATAATGTTTAATTTAACGAGGTATAACCGTATTTATCCGTTACATCCTATTTAGGAAAACCAGTGCTACTCGGCCGGTTTGCGATTATTTTTATTTATTTTTTTAATTATGTTTGTTGTACCTAGGACTAGACGTGAATTCTATGCAAGCTTGTCACATTGAAGATAAAAATATAGTTATTATTCGAAGGTCTGTTATAATAAGGTCATCAACACTATATAGCTGACGACACAAAAAGTGACCTTAATTTCACACAGTATATCTCTCCAAACATAGACGGACTGAGGTGTTTTTGATACTAGATATGCACGCGGTTTTTGTGGCAGCATAAATTTCAAATGAGCATTCGAAAATTATTCGATTATGTGCGGTCCCGGAATTTATCCTCCAGCTGTGTGTTATAAAAGCTTTGATGCCCACGTCCAGTGGGACCACAGAAGTGGTACTTGTTACATATATGTCTGTCATGGCAGACGCGTCCCGTCTGTCGGTAAAACACGGTAACCGTCAAGCAGATTAACGCCATGGAGAGGAGTAAGGGCATGTCTTTGCTGTGGACCGCTAATATCAAGTCATATAGGGGTTGTATACATGAGTAGTCAGTTTTGACCTTGAATGACCTTGAAAACTCAAGTTCAAGGTCACTCATTTCGTACCGTAATATCAAGGAAAGGACTAGAGTTGGGGTATGTTACTCTTGACCACAAATAAGAAGTCACACTTATTGGGGGTGCAGCTACGCCATCATATTTGAACTTGTGGGACTTATCTAGCAAACGGCTAATCAGATGAAAATTTAGGACCCACTGGCTGTTGTAAAGATGTCTAAAATATAATTTTGAAAACAAAAATGCTACTTACCTTTAACAGTAGCTATAACAGAGCTAGATAATTGGTAACGTTGTCCGAACACTTGCTTTTATTTCTTAGTTAATTTTTCATCAGATATGCACATGCTTTAGACCTTGTCGTATAGCCAAGGTCATTTGGCCTTCAGGTGTCAATTTAAGACTTACCAACCCATTACAACGTTATCATCCTCACTTAGTCTTATCTGATAAGTGTTCAAGCAGAGAGTCAAGGCCCATAGACCTCTTGTTTCTAGGTACCTGTTCCTCTGTAACGATTGGCTTGCGTTTGATGCCAGCGATGGCCTGATAGAAAGAGACTTGAAAGTTAGCCCCAGTATCGAGTACAAAGACCCATGTACCTTGCTGGGGGCAAATGTAACTCGCAGATTATTTGATGACCATATCTGGTTATCTGTTGGATACAGACAAACGAAATCCAATTTTACCCGTGTCCAGAGGCTGGCAGTTTGCCTGGCAACGCTTTTCCTGGCTATGGTTGCTAGTGCCATGTGGTGAGTATTGGCATCTATATACAGTGAAACCTGGGAATTAGGGACACCCAAGGTACAGAAAAAACTGTCCTGAATTCTGAGGTGGTCTTTAATTCTCAGGTCCATTTCCACATAATGAATACGGCTAGGACTGAAGTAGATGTCCTTAATTCTCAAGGTGTCACTATTTTTCAGGTGGTCTTAAAGACAAGTTTCACTGTACTGCAGAATATAAAGGTGAATCCTAGGTTTGTTCTCTCTCATTTGGCCAGTCTGTAGAAAAAAATCTTAAGTCCAGAAACGGGCTTAAATTCAGTCATCGCTTAGGCAACTATTGTCTTTCCAACGTTTAAGATCACTAGTGGACTGATAGATTTTTGAGAAACCAATCCCTTGTGTGTTTGCCTGCATAAACGTCGCATACATGTATCTTACAGAAAACTTAATGTATTAAAACACTTTTAAAAATAAATAACGTCTGTAGAAAGTCTGTTATTAACTTTTGCTGCTGCTTCGCTATTAGCTTTTGCTGCTGCTGCTGCTGCTGCTGCTGCACGTGCTGGTGGTGGTGGTGGTAGCTACCGTATGATGGTGTTATTTTTCCTTCTATGATCGCAGATGCTTCCTTTAGCTTCCTTTAGTGGAGATCGCCTGAAGTACCATTTTTCCTAAAATCGAAACATCCCCGGGTACCAGTACACGCCCCCCCCCCCCCCCCTCTTCATGCTACAACATGCACAAAAATATAGGAACTGAAGAACATAATTAACTGCCTTTCAGGTACGGCACCCATGATTCATCCAGTGGTACTTCCAAAACCTTCAACATTGGACCAATATCTTTCACCACACAGGAGATCTTCACCAGTTTCATGAGTGGCCTGGTGGTGTTGCCCCCTATGGTTCTAATCTCACTGTTGGTCGTTAAGGCAGACCCTAGCCCCCGTGAAAAGACAAAGCCTTCTAAAAATGACCCACCAAAGGGAACTTCGTCAAGAGCCACCTGGGACGCTGCCAATAGCTGTGACCTGAACAAAAATAATAGCAACAACAACGATACTGAACCCAGAGGCTGGCGTTCGAAAATGAAGATCCAGAAGAAGAAGAAGCGCCGTTACTGGCCCCATTGGTGTAGATACCTAGGCTGGGGTCCGACTATCCTGTCCATTGCTGTGGCTGCGTTTTTCACCATCCTCTACAGCCTGGAGTTTGAGGGAGAGAAATCCAGAGCCTGGCTTATTGCCTTCTTCCTCTCATTCGTTGAATCTGTTCTGCTACTACAGCCAGTAAAGGTATGTACTTCACTTATAAATACATAAATACAGGACCATGTGTGAGAAAGGGTACAATGTTTATTGTTGTTGCTTTTTTAAATAGATCTGCGAAAAGTACCGTGTGCGTGTATTTATTGCAACGAAGCGACTTATAGAAGCCCATTGGGGCTGAGTTCCCCCTTGTTTGACGGCTTATTTTGATAAAGGTGTATGTTATGGAAGAAATCACTAAATAATAATGTTAGGTATAAACCTAACCTGGCAAGTGACAAAGCAGAGAGTTAAGGCCTCTGGCCTCTTATTTTCAAATAAATGTTCTTAGCAAGAGCATTGCATTATCATTGATTTGAAATAGTTCATATAAGACTTGGAACATTTGCATATTTGTCACGTTTTCGTTAGGTGATTATTTTAGCCTTGTTGCTGTCATTCATCTGGAAACAAGATTCAGATATATCAGAATATGAAAGTAATCTGGGGAAGACAGAAGTTGACATGGCATCCATCAGCTTCACAAACCAAGGTAGTCAACATCAATTTTGTTGTAGTAGTAGTGGTACCAGCAGCAACAGTAGTAGTAGTAGCAGCAGCAGTAGTAGTCGTCTTCAAAGTATTAAGCTAGTAACACATGCGCTTTGATATTTCATGCCTAATTAGTTCTAATTGTATTGCATGGTGACGCTGTCACATGAGAAACTGAAACTGGACAATATTCCTGTATATCTGCTTCTGCCTCGGGGTTAACACTGTTATGTGTATGTAAGGGTGCACGCTACGGCATTCTCCGTGTTTTGCCGCAGGGTTCTGCGATGACACCGGAAGTACTATGCCCGCAAAGGAGCTAACGCAGACCAGGCGTAAGGTCCGCATGGACAGGAAGATGAAGGGTATGATACGGGAAGTCTGCTCTTACGTCACGTTCCTGCTCCTGCTCATACTCGTCATCAACACCAACCAAGATGGCAGCCGTGCTTACTATCAGAATGCTGATCTGGCCGGGATGTTTACGTCAGATATGGACGAGGTAGCGTCAGATAGAATTGGACTGAAATTTTAATGATGCAATGGTCCATCTCGTAAAGGACGGTCTCTATTGAGGACAAATTCTTGGCAGCAAATACTATGATGAATGTATGTAGTGCTCCTCACAAAAAACACCTCTCTAATAAGGACAGAATTGTTTGGCAGAAGAGGTGTCTTTATTTTATAGGGACTGCTGTACACAAATATATTAGGGATTTCTGTAGCTACCCTTCCATGTAGAGGAAACGGTAACAGCAACCTAAGGCACGGGTTTTCGTACAGCAGTAAGGGAGTCCTATGTCCCTTACAGAAGTTTAGCAGCAGGCAATTCATTTTGATCAATATACCTTATTCTGCTCTTTTCTCGGCGGGGGAGGGGGAGGCGACCCGGGGAGGGGGTTAACGATAGGCAACTTTGTCAAAAAGTAAACCTGGTTTGGACTGTAAGCATTTTGAAACCTTTACTTGTGACTAAAATCACGTTTATCCTTGCATAAGTAAGGAAGTAACAATCCCATGTGTCTGTATGCTAATTTTAAATACCCAGACGCTTTAATTTGCCATGGTGATATTCCCAGGTTACACTCCCCACTGACTACTGGGCGTGGTTGAACACCACAATCCTGCCACAGCTTTACCTGAAACAGTGGTACAACGGAGAAGAAACTTCCAGTTATGATGAAAAATTCTTGACGAACATGGTTGCTATACGATTGGGGCCGCCGCGGCTTCGAATGCTGAGATCAATTGACGGTAAAGGATACTAGCCATTAGTCAGCCACCACCATTCAGTTGTGCAGAAAATGAGCCTAAACCGAACATATCATTTTGTTATTTTAAACCCCTTGGCGGGAAAATTTTCCGAAGATACCCGAAAGAAGGGTAAAGACGCGAAAACAGGGGCATCTCACGATTGGCAGAGCTTTTATTTGTCGCAATATGATTGGCTAAAGGGTAGTCATATGAAGGTAGTTTGGCTTCCGAATGAAACCGATTATTCATACTGAGTATTTGTGGCGCCAAATACTCCCTATTGTATCTTACCGTATTCTTGTTCAACATACACCCGAAATTCGTTAATAGATGAAATGTGGTGCTTGTCTCCAAGGTAACAGGCAGACGAAGACACTTTTCACACTCGGTGGTGGGTTTAGAAGTTGTGCCCCACAGTGCACGATCAATGACAGTGTCAACCTCCGTGGGGATGAACCAATCCGCCCCTAACACCGCCCCCGCGTAGCACAGTGGTTAGAGCGTCCGCCCGGGGTGCGGGAGGCCGGGGTTCCATCCCCGACCGCGTCACACCAAAGACGTAAAAACTCTGAGGTTTGCGCTTCTCACCTTGGCGCTTGGCATTAATGAGTTAGGCAACCGACTGGGCGGCTCGGAGTCAGTATAAATGGTCTGAGTGATTCATTTCTGCTCACCTGTGAAAACTGTCGAGCGTAAATCGTTCGACCCAAACAAGACAGGTCCACATTAACTCACACGCATACACCTGCATACACCACCGAATCCAACTTGCGGTCGGTGATATGACCATGAGTGGTTGAAAGCCGATTATAAGCCTGATTCCCCTCCCCCATGTTGACGAAAAAAAAATGTAAAAATGAAAAATGTAATATAAATATTAAACAAATATATGTGTGTCGGTCTGGTATTGTGTTGAATAGGTATCTTTCCACAAAATGTGGCGTTAATCCGGTTCACAGAATCCAAGAAAACAGGTTTTGTAAACAGAAGACGTCATGACAGTAGTACAACGCAGGGCTAACTAGATTTCATTAAAAACACACCCCAACCCCATGGTCGCTCAGTACCACCTGGGGGATGGGTGGCTATCAGCATTACATTAGTGTTAGAGATAACATCAATTAATAGCTTTTTCACAAATAAGTCTTCACATAAATTCTGTCTATGTCACTCTAAGCTTCTAACGTGCATAAAAAAGTCAAGTACCAAACTCACGTTTTATGACATACATGTAGGTGCCGTTGAACGACCATCATAACAATGCACATCATTCTAACCCACAATTTTCCTGCCTATTCACCTGCCATGTAAGACCACAACCGAAATAACGTACTTTGTCACAAAGTCGGGTTGGGGGTTCTTTTAAAGGTTTTTTTTTAAAAAACGCTTTAAATGTTATGTCTAGCTTCATTTTGATTCGCTGTACATTTGTTCCCATTTGTTTGTCCGTGCAGATAGCACCCAGCATGCCATCAGCGAGAAACCAGCAGGACAGCAGAATTATGGAACGACCTGGGGCGATAGCACCCAAGTGAGCGACCCAGAGCCTTCCCGGATCTCTGTCTTTCAGGGTAGACAAAATAACACCACGTATTTCAATGAGTCAGAGAAGATAGAAGAGCAAAAGACAACTTACGTAGATATCATGTTTCCACATTACCTGAACAATGCGCTATTGTATGGGATGCCATGTGTAATGGCTATGGGTATAGCCACAAATGCACTTAGTTTCATTACAATTGTAACCAGTAAAACAAGAAAAATTTCTACTGGGGTTTATCTGTCGGTATTGACATGGTTTGACAGTTTTTGTTTGGTTCTCTGGACGTCTTTATTTTGGGCCATCCCACACCTTGGGGCACCTTTCGCAGGGTTGCTGCGTAAATGCAATATTTTCATGTTCTTAATGACCGGGTGTCCAAGCTACTGTTCCATGTGTGTAGTGTGTGTCACCACAGATCGGTTTATAGCTGTATTCTTCCCGCTTACTGCTAAGCCATTTACGACTAGAAAAAGGGCTGCTATAGTCCTGGCATCATTGGCTGTGGTAATGTTGGCTTGCTTTGGTCCAGCACTGATTTCGATAAATGATTTATGTGGCAGCAATGGCCTCATCGATGTGTACGCCGACAAGGCTATATACCTTATTTCAATAACATTTTACTCCCACGGGCCCATAATCTACCTGTTGTGTGTAAATGTGGCGATCGCAACAAAGCTCTGTTTGAATCGAAAGCTATTCGACAAGAATAGATCCAGATTGAGTACCGACAATGAAAGGGTGCCGAAAGCGGTTATTACTGTTCTGGTGGTCTCTGTGATGTACGTTATCCTAATGTTACCATACAATCTGATTACGCTGTTGACTACTAGCATCAAGTTTCGAATTGAGAATAAGAACACAGAAGAAATAATAGTAACCGTTTTTCGGCTAATGATGGTGTCAAATCATGGTGTGAATTTTTTTCTTTATATCTTGACTTCGGCCGAGTTTCGCAGGTCATTTCTTTGGGTAATCTGCAGGCCGGTAATAGCAGTGAGACGTTTTGCATATAATTCTTCAGCTGACACTTCGGTCACGGGTGCCATATAACTATAAACATACCCTGTTCAAAATATTTAAGGGAGCAGATTTTCAAAAACATATATTTATAAATAAATTGAAAAAAATCCTTCCAGATTGTAGTCATGTTTTTAGTCGAATCATTTTGTTTAATAAGGCAGTTGTGGCAGAAAAAAATGGCATTTTTTTACAAAACCAAGAGGGGAATCAACCCCAAAACACAAATGTATCAGATCTAGAGCAATTGCGATCATGACCTGTACCCTTTCAAACATGTTCAAACCCTATAACACTGTTTATCGTCAAATCAGTAGCTGGTATGGCCACTGATTTGATAATATGCTACGCTAACTTTGCTCCCTTAAATGTTTTGAGCAGTGTACTTTCTACAAAGATGTAGAACTACTTTCAAGATGTACTGCTATGCGCAGTCAGGTTGGAAACTTTGGAAAACATGCGACCAATTACACATGGTACAGACATATATTGCAGATTTTTAGCATATGTAATTTTTGCGATGGTGTGGCTTGTGTATACCTTGGTGTATAACTTCAATGGCCACCGATTTTTGCGATGGTGTGGTTTGTGTATACCTTTAATGGCCACCGATGTTTGCGATGGTGTGGTTTGTGTATATCTTTAATGACGAGCTCACGTCTATTACCAACAGTCTATCATCAGTTATCCCATTTGACCTTGTTACGTACGAGTCGATTACTTAAAGTGTAAATGCAAACCAAAACATTTGAGTTGGGCAAAGTTGTGTAAACATGTCGCGTACTGGATTCCAAATAGTCCCCTGATAAGAAGAAACAACAAAATAGTGGTGGCTTCATTGCATAATTAGCCCTCCAGAAGAAATGAAATGGAATGGTGTGTTTCCGGCCCGTTTCTACACAAGTAATTAAATTGGGAGTTTCCGCAATATGGGAAATAAATGAAAGTAACCCAGAATGAATTGGAACTCGAGATCCATTAATCTAAAGCTGAACGTCTTAAGGCTTTTCCTTCCAAAAATACCCTTATTCTGTTGATTTCTGATATTTGAGACAATTTTGAGGCGCGTATTAGGTCCAGTAGGCATCTATATCATCTATGTCTCTTGCGTTCACAGGCGCCTAGATAATGTTCTGTTCGATTTAGTGTCATATGGATCTTTAGGCAGGAGCCTATAATTACAATTATTTACCGCAATTATTTCCACAATCTTTACCATGGACTGTCAGCGTGGAGTGAATTCGTTAACTGCACGATGCTAATGCACGGTAACATGACCTAGTTTCATCCAATGACAGAGGGGTACGGCGAAATATTTACACCACACTCAGTCACAAAAGAATAACCCAGGAAGGCATTACCTTTTTGACCGATGTGCGTCCCCATTGCCAAGGGACTTTCCCCGTTGCCATAACACACGTTTAACCTGTTTACATATGTTATCTGAGTGATACCCTGTCAAATGGGCTCTTTTTGCGGCGTTCGTGTATTGGTCTAATAAATGTCAAGCTTAATTGAAACTAAAAAAAAAATGTGTCGAAGGCGTATATCAGTAGCTACAAAATGATTATAATATCGAACTCGTTCAAGAAATGTTGTAGTGGTTCGTCCCCAGTGACTCCCCCATACAACAATTCATAAACTGGATTTACAGTGTTTCATAACTAACCTTTAAGCATAAAGCAAGATACCCCTGGCGCGTATGCTGTGTATCAGTTGTTGTGTAAAATATATGTATGCAGTATATTATGATTATATATTGACAAAACCGGTCATACAGGTACATTATAACGCACTACATGTACCTGTAATGTAACAATTGTGAACGTAATGATGATACATTGAGACTACGGTATTAAAACAGGTGATACTGGATAACAGGTGAGAAAAGGAGAGGGGGATTCTGTGTGTTACATTATTCTGTAGCATGGAGTAGCAGAAGCCGATGAGAGAGGTATATATACTGGAAGTCGGAGGTGAGAAACGCCGGAGTGAGAAACATTTGTATGGCCCGCTTAAATCACCCCTTAACCTGGATGCTCCGGAAGGGCTTATTCATGTTTTAATGATGACACTATGTTTGAAATTTGTACAGATGGCTCAACGTCCAGACACCAAAAGTTAGCCGATATTGTAGCCCAATGGTCTAAGAAAAATTATATGCAGCTTAACCTCAACAAAATAAAATATATGCTGATGTGTTTGTGCAGAAATTCAAATTACATCCACGGTTTGCCTAATATATGTATTTATAGTGTTAACAACGAAAGAGCAACTCCTGAAAAGGTGCTGACTAGGCGTTACAGTTTCTTCAAAGTTATCCTGCAACGTCCGTGTAGACAATCTTGTAAGGGAGTAAACCAGTATATGTTATAAAACCTAGAGAGAGCAGGAACCAGCCAGTGATCTGGTAATAATATATTTGCCATTGATACGTTCGTTACTTGAATGTGCCTGGTATGGTAGACAAGTTTCCCAAAACATTTACCAGACAATATAGAAACTGACTGTAGTCTTTGTGTGTATTTATCATGATCTGTGTTATCATTTCTAATATTGTCAAATTGCTTGCATTGACACAACGCCAGAATAAGCTCTGTCATGATAACTTTAAAAAGATACGAAAAGAATGCCACCGGTTAACATCATTTGCTACAATCATAGACGAAAAAGAGAGACCCTGTCCTATACGTCCATGCTACAATGTACCTAATGCCAGGAATGCGTTATATGTTACACCCCGTCATCTTATATAAGAACCAGTTGTGCCTAATTAATCGTCAGTAACTGGAAATGCTACGAATGTGTCACATGGTACCCACTATCTCTTATAAGAACTGCTCGTTTCTTACATCCAATGGTACTTAATTGTCACTAACTGGGATTTTCCTCTTTTTCATGGTTAATTTTCTTTCATTTATGAGGATCTTGTAAACATTTGTTTATACCGAAGTTTAGGTATCTGAATGTGTATGTGTCAATTGTACAATCCAACCACATTGTTACAAATAGTAAATTATACTATGTTTATATTTTTAGTGTACTCGAGACGATTTGACCGATAAAATGCAGGGTGTATGCAATTCATCTGCACGACGTACATACAGAAAGTAATGTGTCATTCCGAGGAACATACCCTTGCCTTATACATCATTACTGTGTAATATTTGTTATATTTATGAGTATTCTCGATCATTTACTCAATAAATGTTGTTTGCAGCACTGCACTCGACTTCCGTATATTTATTCGACTTTTAGAGTGTTTTATCTTAAAATATCTATGCACTGCAATATGCAATGCAATAGCACAGTCTAAAATACAGCCATTGGAAACGTAACAAATGTTCAGTGAGCCTCTATGTTTATGTTCTCAGTAGACCTTGCTAACGTTACCATACTAGCATCACCGGGATCAAAATTTCCTTGCCATGAATTTAGTCCTCTGTCATTGAAACTCAGAAGGTCCATGGACCTTGGCAGTCTGCTTGACAACTGCAGTTGGCATGACAAACGGCAATTTTCCGCAGACCTGTATCAAACACTCACTGCTGCAGAATAAAACAATTGAAATATTGGGCTAAACTCTTACACAGTACCTCACCATGCATGTCTCAGTTTTAGATCGTTTTCAACAACTTTACATTTCAATACTAGTTCGGGAGTAATTTTAAGCCCATTCTGTGGTATAATATCCAATCAAATTATTTACTTCGAGCTTTGAAGGTCACCCAAGGTAAAACGTGATAGTTCAGTTGGACTCGACTCCTCATATATCATATATCATTTGCGTTTAATAGTAACATATAGCCTAACTTGGCCCCTTTATGATATACAAGCCTTCAAAATCTGAGTGATCTTAATGTTGACCTTTAAAGGTCACTCTATGTCAACTCTGATGTTGCAGTTGGGCATTCCATATGTGATTTCCTATTCATGTTAATAGTAACATGTGGCAAATCTCGGCTCCTTTACGACATATAAGCCTAAGAAACCTGAGTGAACTTGATTGACCTTTCAAGGTCACCCAAAGTCAAATGTGATTGTGCTAAGCAATCCCCACATACGATCGCTTGTTTTCCAGATAATAAAGGTTTTTGGTTTCCCCATAGGGTACAATGGTCAATTTGAAATTTTCTCAACACAAACCGTTAAAAATCGGAAACTCTAAATTTCAAAATCTGCAACGTAGTTTTTTTAAATGACCATTGGGAGGAAAAGTCAGGACAAAGTTTGGTGAGGACCATCAGGAAGAAAATTCAGAAGACGTTTGAAAACTTCTGGTCCCATGTTAAAGAAAACGAAAAATATTCGTCAAAAATCCAAGCTAAATGTGAAAGAGGGAACCAAAATGTGAAAGAGATCCGAGGTAATTGCGACGCGGACGAACGACGGACGAATTTCGATGTCATAAGCTCTGCTGACATTTAATTGTATTGTGTCTTCGTTTACTGTAAGATTCACTGCAACTGAGTGCTTCGGTGCCTTCATGTCTTCGCCTAAAAGAACCTATCGAGAAGACAAACTTAACCAGGTTGAGAAAGAATACTAGTGCACCTCGTGTGCAGAAGATTCGAAAATTCAAGGGTAATAACTAACTAGTCAAGCAGAGCTAATAAAATGAAGCGGAACCAAGGACGAGGAGAGAAAAAAAAAAACAAAACAAAAACTATAATTTGTAAACAAAATTGCTACTATACTGTCTCCGAATTTAGCGATTGCACTTGCTATATTACTTGCTACTATATACAATTATAGTCGCTCAGAAAGTATGCTTTTATATATAGGAGCAGACTATAGCTACAGTTACATATTAACCATATTCCCGTGGCAGGGGTGTACCACTGACACCCGGGGCGGTACAAGCATTGTGAAGGAAAAATGAAAACTCTGGGAGCATGTTGAGAGTAAATTTGGGCTATATTCTTAACTGTAAGTTCTTCTGTAGCTACTTATATTATGCATATAAAGCTTTTTCAAGATCTAGACTTTGTCATGAACCGCCATTGTCATAAAGCAGGGGCCGGATAAATTTTAGGAGCATTATGAAAGTAAAACTGACTTTTTGCTTCGGCAACTTGAGAGGGAAATGTTCAAAACACGGTCATTCCAGCGGCACATACCTATTCTACGTACTATAAGCACCCCCCCCCCCCCCCCAAGAGTCGAACATCCGTGGATATATGTATATTGTCGTGTGAAATCCGTATACTTGTGTATTTTATTATTTATTTATTTGTTTGTTTGTTTATTTATTTATTTATTTATTTGCTTATTTTATTTATTTATTTATTTATTTATTTATTTATTTTATTTATTATTATTTATTATTTATTTATTATTTACTTACTTACTTACTTACTTACTTACTTACTTACTTACTTACTTACTTACTTACTTACCTACCTACCTACCTACCTAC
>JAAUYG010280903.1_pt1 | contig 13252 bp, 12 predicted proteins | sample 7278091 | NCBI WGS metagenome assembly JAAUYG01 (sample SAMN14350201, study PRJNA611818) | marine sediment metagenome | isolation source: surface marine sediment (0.6m) | place: French Polynesia: Moorea | collected 2018-08
AACTGGCTAACCCAACAGATAGTACCGCAACTGGCTAACCCAACAGATAGTACCGCAACTGGCTAACCCAACAGATCGTACCGCAACTGGCTAACCCAACAGATCGTACCGCAACTGGCTAACCCAACAGATAGTACCGCAACTGGCTAACCCAACAGATCGTACCGCAACTGGCTAACCCAACACATCGTACCGCAACTGGCTAACCCAACAGATAGTACCCACTGAACTATGCTGCATGGACTTCCATAAATGTATTTTTTTTGTATTTTTTTAAGCAGGATGTTACCTTTGTGACACTAGAGCTTCTTTCATAAATTTTTCAGAACAATCAAATAACTAAGTTTGTAAGAGTCTTTTACCAAGGAAGCAGTTATCATTGTACATAGTATACACATTAGGGACAGTGGTATTCAAGTAAAAGAGACTAAATCAGACATATATATTTTTTTACATTTACTAATTATTAAAGATCAATGTACAAACTAAATACAAATTTATATATACTGCTTTGGGCGAACAATTTGCTCCTAGGTGTTACATGATTATGTCTTTGGCACAGGAAGTATACCGCAGAAAAGTGGCGGAAAACAAGGCAAGTGTGCATTGAATCACTGCATGCAGACAGTAAGTTTAATAAGATCGCAAATTAGTTTCACAGAGTCAATTTAAACAATGCATTATAAATATCTTAATATATCCTGAACGTATGTATGCCTGGATAACGACTCATTAGCCTTGTCAGCATAGAAACCTGTTAGGGAGTCTCGTTATGACACAAATTCATTTATGGTTCCTGATGTCCTAACGTGGTCTTCTAATGTTCACTTCTCTTAGCATGTACATGATTTCCCCTCTTGCACGTTTGCAGATGGAAGCTCGTCTTGTCAAGTTTATAATTACAATGTATCATGATAATTTCTGATTTTAGAATTACATTTTCTTTCCTATTTTATATTATATAATAATGTTCGATGATTTACAGACACTTACTTTCCCGTATGTTGCCCCAGTCGATGTCGTTAAAGAATGGATGATTAACGAAGTCCTCTATGCCTGCCTGGCCGAGACGTCTGTCTGGGGTGGTGATTAACTGACAAATCAGATCCTTCGCCTCATCAGAGACATCCGTGATGTCCTCGGGAAAACGAAGATTATTCTGGAAGAGAAAGATTACGGAAATAAAAGCAGGCACTGAACACTAATCTGCTTATATGATGTGCCTGGTGAGAGTGACATTGGTCAGCAAGGGAACCAACTAAATATTGGACAGTAGTCCCCTTTTAATAAGGACACCCTTTCTACCAAACAATTCTGTCCTGATTAGAGAGGTGTCCTTCGAGAGGGAGTACTACATACATTTATAGTAATTTCTGCCAAGAATTTCCATCCTTTCTAGAGGGGTGTCCTCTCTAGTGTCGTTTAAGAGAGGGACTGCTGTGGTTGTCTGGATCAAATTTTCACCCCCCCAGCAATAACAGTACATTGCAGGATTGTACAGAAGCGGGCATATACAGGATATTTAATACAGTACATTGTAATATAATACAAGTAACTACGTCACTACAATCAGGATTAGTTTTGTCACGAACAACCAAATGGGAAGCGGCATTACAAGAACAGATAACAATGATAGAAGTGGAGAACGTTTGGCTATTATGTAACCAGTCAAATATATATATATTTACGTGTAGACATTGTACAGCTAACCAGTATTTGTAACCTGGCATACAAGGCTCGCAGCCTGCAAACTTATCAACATTGTGTGTGTCATATTTTTTTAAATTCCTGTCAATGAATAAGTTTATTTTAAATGCCCAGATTTATATCAGAGCCAACAGGATGTACATGTAACGGTGATATGCCGGATTGTTTCTGAATATTACAACACTAATTTTACAGTTGGCATAGGTAGCCTGTGAATTACACATGAAACCAGCTGTCTAAGAATATTTTATTCCATACCTTCAATAAATTTTTTTACACCTTTACTTGTGTTAGTCACTGTTAGTAACCCTTTTAATATGTTTTAAAGTGCCACAAATGCAGTACATGATTTACTAGGAAGAAAGTAATGCACCTATATTATTTATTACATATTATATAAAGCTGAGTGCATGCTACAACTTAAAATGACATTGTGACAACATACCATAAGCTACTTGAAGGTAGGTACCAAAAACATATACTTAATACTTCCTAGTTGACTCTTACCCCAATAGCCCATACCCCCCCCCCCTACTACTACTGTGATTACGGCAGCCAAATCCTTCTGACATGAGCAAAATCAATACAAACGCCTGCAGCTTGAGGTTAAGAGGTCACTTCCTCTTCCTGTCAGTTTGATAGCTTTATAACCATGATAACCAGCAGTTTAGTTTTAACACAGAGCAGAAAGTTCCTCATCACGAGGGCTTAACCACAAAGTCAAATTCCTGGTCATTCTGCACCCACCCACCCCACCCAACGCCCCCTCCCCCCCCCCACCCCCTCCAACCCACCACCCCCCACCCCACCCCACCCAACACCCCATCCCACCCTAGCCCCGAACATACATAGCTTAAAGCTTCTTTTCATTCCATGCCGGAAGAGGAGTTGTAAAATATTTGGCCCGACATCACCCATACCACTTTACTGAGCCAAGGGAGAACATATGGTCATACAGTAGTTCCCCTCTAATGGGGCCCCGCCTTACGTCAAATAATTTTGTCCTAATTAGAGAGGTGGACTTTAGTGAAAGGTAGCATCACATGCAGCCACTACTGCCAGAAATGTGTGTCCTTTCTAGACGTGTGTCCTCTCCAGGCAGTGTCCTTTAAACAAGGGACTACTGTATACATACTGTATCCAATAATACCTTCTTGGTTCAACAGCTCAAAGGATTTGAAAACTTCCCCTTACATTGTATTTTAAAGGTTTCATACTACAGTGGTCCCTGTGATTTAAGATTGCCCATTCAGCCAGCAAAATATGGTCTTAAATTGCAGGTGGTCTTAAAATAGAGGGATATTTATACTGAAACATACAAGTGGTGTCACTGATGTCCGGTCTTAAAATGCAGGGAATTATTAAAGAGAGGGGTCTTAAATCGCAGGGACCACTGTATACAAGCTATGTCAGAAATCTCTACAGGGATGGCCTCTGGGAATTCCAGTTCTCTCCAAACTCGGAAACTAAGGCTTATCACCTCTAATACAGGCCCAAGTGTCATCTGCACGTATTAATCCACTGAGAGTTAATCCATCATGATCGTAATCTCTTGCTCAGTGACACAATAATCTCCACGAGTTTGAGTGACAAATGGAATGGACTGTGTATACGATTACATGCTGTAATTGCTTGCTGTTTCTGACAGTCGGAAGCAGATATATACAGCGATCCTGTCTTGACAGACCACCTGGAACTGAACATGGCCAAGTGGTCTTTAAAGGCACATGGTCTCTCATACCAGGCAGACTAAATCCAGATGCCTATGTAGGAAGTTTGTCTTCAGTCTGGTTTGCCCCGATACAATTCTGCCATGTTCAAGTGTCAACTCAGATTTAGTGGAACCTCAGAATTAAGGTCACCTACTGTCGAGGCCACAGTGGTCTTAATTCTGGGGCAATCTAATTCTGGTTCAATATACCACTGATATGCACCTTCTGGTCATCCAAAAATTGTTTTTTTTGCTGGTGTGGCTTTATTTCTGGAGAATTTTTATTACCAGGGTGGTATTATTTCTGGGGTTTATTTCTAGGGTGGTCTTATTTCTGCGATGGTTTTATCTCTAGGCTTGTTTTATTTCTAGGGTGATCTTACTTCTGGGTTAGCTTTATTCCTGGAGTGGTTTTATTTCTGGGATGGGCTTATTTTCCAGGCTATGGGCTCTCGATTCTAGCCAGTCATCCACACACTACTAGCATACCAAACAGACAGTTACTCCTATGTCTAAGAAAAACTCCCATATCACTTTAATCGCCTACCTCGTGGTTCATGATTTTGCCGTAGGTCTCCACAAGCGACTCGGCATAAAACGGTGTTTCCCCAAACAGCATCTCATACATACAGACGCCTAGCGACCACCAGTCACACTCGGCGCCATAGCGACCGTGACCGTCCTCCATAGCTCGCAGAATCTCTGGGGAGATATAGTCCGGCGTTCCCACAGCGACGGAGGACTGAACCTAGTTATTGACAACAACAACAATATCAGACTGGCTTTTCATTTCAACCTTATAATGCTTTTGCATGTTTGAGGTCTTATTGGAGGTTACATGATCGCATACGTATGTTCACAAACATTTTGTAACTTTCAGTCTAGTTTGAAATCCATTTACCTTAAACTGTTCTGGTCATGGCTGAGATCATTATTGCTTCCCATAACCATACGATTACAGCCTCTGTAAGATTAAAACAAAGCCCCATAAAAGCAATACCAAATCCATTAATGGTAATCTTCTTTGTATGAAATTAATCCATACCAAAATTTTACCCCATGTAACTGCCAATCCTTACCATTCCATCGTCATTGAGACGTAGACAGGAGCCGAAGTCTGCCAGTACTATATGTCCACTTCTATCTAACAGTACGTTATCGGGTTTAATGTCTCTGTGAACGTAATGAAGTTTGTGTAAGGAGTCGATGGCTAGCACCATCTCCGCGATGTAGAACTTGGACATGGGTTCCTCTAGCCGGTCCTCAAACTTGGATAACAGAGTGAGGAGATCCCCGCCACAGTAATAGTCCATCACCAGGTACTGGGAGAGAGAGGGAAATAGGACAGAGAATAAAAATACGGTATTTATACCATTCAAACCACAGTCTCTAGAAATGTTAATTGTTTACTCGGGTACAACAATGTTTCCGATTCAATATTTGACTAAAAGACTGCTAAACTGCACGTGCATCTACTATTACAGCATGTGAGCCTAATAGGAGGAATGTGTTATGAAACTTTCAAGAATATGTTTGTTAGCAGCAGCATTTTTTGCATAATGATTACCAACTGTCACTACATGTATTCAAAATTTCTGCATAAACATAAGAGATAAAGGCTAGGAACCTTTAGACAGCTTGAGGGTCAAAGACTGCTACTTCACCCTCTTGACCCATTGAATATAGATATGAAACATCACAATAATTAATTAGAATGATGTTGAATATGTTTTGCTCAATCCATGCCTTACTCCCAGTACATCACCACTGGTACAGCTGTGTAATTTACAGCATCACCATCATCGTTTGAGATTTTTATAGCAGGAATTTCATGCAGCTGCGCTACAAGGCATTTGAGCAAAGTAAATAAACATCAACAATTAAATAACTCCAGCATAATACAGCAAAGGTAACATTGTATAAAGATAGATACCAAGTAGTCATCGTCCTGGAAGGCATAGTGGAGGTTTGTAATCCAGCGTTTGTCTCCATTCACCAGGACATCTCGCTCTTCTTGAAAACACGCCGTCTGTAACCATGGTAATGGGGCAGAATATACTTGGCAATCAGATGAATATTCATGAAAAAATACCGGTACGTATGATGAAGTACCAGCAAAATACCTCGGCATTTACATATTTGTACACAACGATATGCTACCTGTTGTCTAGGAACTAACAGTATGGCTCTACTCGCTACATTTCGTTTTAAATGCAGGAACTTGTATAATTGTCAACCCATCCATTAACCAATCAAACGGAAGTACACAGGATACCCTATAGAATAACGATACACGTGATCCAGTGAAATCAAACACAGTCTTGTCTTGACTGACCACAACTTTCAGCCAGATTTCTATACAATATAGCCTGCCGTGAGAGAACATCTGTTTTTAGAGGGCATATTTTCTTGACAGAATGGGGTTAAATAACCAATCTTTCAATGGTCATCTGCATATCATTATTAAGAAATATCTTTCCCCATTAAATATTTAACTCATAAATCACAATATATGTTTCTCAATGCAACATCTGCACCCACAGCAAGGACGAAGACCCAAACAGCAAAGAAGCAAAGAGTAAATGACTGGAAATCTGTGCATTGGTTATATCATGTATTATCTGTCATATACTAGTATATACAGAATACGTAGTACAAAATGTCAATACACAGTGTGTTAGCACGCAGCTCGCCGGAGCCAGGTTGACACTACAGGCTCCCATACACGCAGGAATTCTGTCGCTACTAAACCCGGGTTGCCATGGTTACTTACCTCTGCTCTTTTCAACATCTCCCATTTGTTTAGAATCTTCATAGCGAATACTTCCTCTGTGTGCTTCAACTTCACAACCGCCACCTGGGGAGATAAATCATAACCAACACTTGTGTGCTAATTCTCAAGCATATACACGGAATTGCCTGACTATATTTACTTTCCAAAATAGGTGTTTAATTAACAGATTTTTCACTGTACTACTGCTAGAACATGCTTTAATGATTAAAGCATGTTCTAGCAGTAGTACAGTGAAACTTGTACATAAAGACCAGGTTAGGGACCAACAAAATGTGGTTCTTATAAACAGGTTGTCCTTATATCCAGGTTTAACAACATGGAAAGTATACCACTACGGACTTGTAAAATGTGGTCTTTATAAGCAGGTGGTCTTTATAAACAGGTGGTCTTTATATACAGGTGGTCCTTAGATTAGGTTTGACTGTACTAGTGTGGATACTAAATTTCTGTCGCTATAATTTCTGACAGGGAATATCATGTTTTATTGCAATACAAGGCTGATTGCAACAACACAGTTGACCGAGTGATTTGGTTTTCTCTTATTTTTCAAACCATTCTATTTCAAGATCACTGTATATTTACATTCATGCATTGTTACCAGTAACTGTTTCATGTTTGTGTGTGTGATGTGGTATGCAGAGGTAGCATGATCAAACTCTCAAGCCCAACTTTGCAAACATAAGTCAACAGTTTTTTTGCTTTCTTTCACAACCCAAAGCTGATAGCCAAAACAAATTGCCAGGACTTCAAGATTGTAACATAATTTTTACAGCCATCTTACCTCTCCAAAAGCACCTCGGCCAATGATCTTGAGTGTCTCAAAGTCATCTCGATGCAGACGCAGATTTTTCACTCTCGATACAACAGGTCTCGCTGAAAATATATGTACAAGAGGAAAAATTGTCACAAGTGATAACAAAAGTATCTAAGAAATACCATGACAGACAAGAACAGCAAAATGTTTCTGGAGCAGCCACTGTTCCATAGAGACACGTGTCTTCACAATGTTCAAAGATGACACTTTCACTATCCTACATGTCCTAAGCTTCATTATTCGATTGTATTTAAAACTGCCACTATATAATATAATATTACAACCCTGGGATCGGTTCTGGAAAAATCTTAACTCTAGCAATGACCTTAAACTCATTAATCACATTGGCAAGCATTAGCCTTTCCATTATTAAAATCACCAGTGGAGTTTTCCAAGAAAATGGCCCCAGGGCGATATCAGCAATGATTGGATAATATTCAGACTTAAAAGTCAAAATGTAAACTTTAGTAATATTTTTTAAACTCTGTTTCCAAGGTTCCACTGTATTGTCTACAGACCCTGATAACTGATGCCTGGAGATCGAAAGAATGCGCTTCCAAACATTTGTATGTAAAAACCATACCCTGATGTTATAAGGAAACAAGCACTTTCAACATTCAATTGCGGCAGTGATTAAACACTGTAAGTAAGGGGCTTCAATAACAGCCTCAGGCCATCTACATGATGTAGTAGCAGTAATACAACCAGGCAAGACACTTGATGAAAGTTCCACATTTTGAACTGTTGAAGTTGAAATGCTTTGATATAATAGCATGATAAAAACAAGATAAACGCTGAGACACAGTCTGTCTTCTTATACAGAATATGATCAGCAAAAGCAAAGTAACCTAACATGGCTACAGACAGTGAAAACTCTGAGATTGAGTAGGATACAATAGCAACCAAACTGTGTTCATCTTATTATACAAATGTAGTGCGCAAGTGCCAACACTTGGATGGACATCTAATACGTTTAATTTCAATAATAAAGGCTGCCAGCGGGAACAGAAGCAAAAGACACTGACAGAGATATATGTACACAGTGGTCCCTGCGATTTAAGGCCCCACCATTTAACAATCCCTCTATTTTACATTGTTTTAAGACTGGCTGTCAGTGACACTTCTCTTATATTGGCAATGTTACTATCCCTTCGTTTAAATATCACCTTCAATATGAGACCATATTTTTCTGTCTGAACATGCTGAATGGGTGGTCTTAAAATGCAGGGCCCCCTGTATACAGTATAAGGAACCACATGGACGTTTCTTTACTACGTTTACAAGGAAGTGGGGACTTGCACATGGTATATGTGGTGGCCATACGGACTCTGACTGGAATACAGTGAAACCTGTCTTTAAGACCACCTGAGAAATAGGAACAACCTGGGAATTAAGGGCAGCTACGCCAGTCACTAGGCCTATTCAATACACAGAAATGGACCTGAGAAATAAGACCACCTCAGAATTCAAGACAGTTTTTCACAGTCCCGTGGGTGTCCCTAATTCCCAGGTTTCACTGTATTGCTCGGATTTTACCATGTTTACTACTCCTTACGATCTGCTCAGGCTCTATCAGGAATTTTGTGTAAATTTGTAAATTAAATGATGTTAGTTGCTGGAGCAGCCTGTGCATCTATTAGTTGCTGCGCTGGGGATGAAAACAATATTCATGCACGGTGCCTTTAAAAGGTCATGGTTTACAGTATTAGGAAACGGTGTTTTCATGTTTCTTGTTCCATTGCAGTTTGCTGGCAGAAATAGACACCATACTGTATGCTTATTGGAAAATTCCCTAAACATCTAATGAATACTAGTATGGCACAAATTTTATACCTTAGCAGTAAAGTAAACTACAGCATTGTAGAAATTGCCAAACAGCAACTCCACAAACAAGACAGGAGTAGTGAGCTCTGTCCCAAAAAGTTGATGTCGATGTTTTTTCACATGATTCATCATTGTTCAGCCTTTCACTGGGTTTCCTAGTATTTCCCTTTCTTTTTTTCTCTCAGGGCAAAGCTTTCCTTTGATCCCTTCAGGGCAGTGGCTTCATCAAAGGTTAGGGATCGTCTCAATGGGATCCAAAGTTATTTTCCTGACGGAGAGCTTAGGCTTACTTGATTCTGCGACTTGACTTCACTGGGAGCAGCAAGACCATCACTCACGGACTCAGTTGCTTTAGCATCCTCCAGTTACTATGGTTATCTACCAACATCTACCAGGCCTATCACCATGATCACTGGTAACAGCACTCCGGGGAAATTTGAATTCTGCAAACCCAATCCAGGATGGCAGCCCTGGCTTTGTTTGATTATTTCACAATTTTCACTCAATCCAAATATCACTATGATACCATGATCCTAGCACACAACTACAGTTAAACCAGTTGAAAGGGTACTGCTTAGAAAGACCAGCGGCCAATCCTGAAAACCAACAATTATCCGCCAGAAAAAAACTACTTTAAGATTGTTTCTCAAGTTCAAAAATGTTCAGGTTCATCTTTCCCTGTCCGTGTTTTAATACGCTGTACATGCTGTAAGTTTTGAGGGTGTCCCTAACGAGCCCAGGTTTTCTCTCACCTGTCAGTGTTTACAATAGGAAGAGCAGTCTGCCTGGAGCTACTGCTGACTACAGCAGATTCTCTCTCAGGGCCAGGATGGGCCTACACTGACTGACAGACCTTACATCAGTGATTGACAGCTGACCTCTGACCCTGCATTGGGGCATCAATGGGTGATCTAGAGCCAGAAAGCTTGAGTCTATATATGTCTATATATAACATGATGGAGTCACTGAATGAATCTTGTTTATAGGCAGCATGACCTACCAGGGTCATACCATACCACCAGTAGCAGAACACGAGTAGGTAGCAGAACACCCATACATGCCTCAAACTTCCCATAATTTATATACTCCATGGACTCCAAAGTATTGATACAATACATGCATGTATACCGACTGATGCATTAACGATGCACATGCATCCATCGGATACTCAGGACCAGTTAATAGTATAAATTTATAATCAAATATGATACTTTAGAATGATGATCAGGGTATTTTTGTTGGGATACTTTTGAAAAACGTCTTTTATATAAAACTAATTGAGGTATTGGGTGAAAATCCATCTGTCAGATTTGGGAGTGGGACTAACAAAATGTGGTCTTATATTGCAGGTGGTCTTAACAAAATAAAGGTCATTTAGAAAAACAGAAAAAGGACAAGGATTAAAATGCTAACTTGTTAGCATCAGTTCGATAGGTCAGGAGTTCAAATCCAGCCTGGATACTGGTGTAGAAGACCATGGGGTAGAAAAGGTGCCCAAAAGCGATCATTTATCAACCCGGTGATGAACTGAGAGATGCAGGGTTAGGGTGGGTCCTCAGCAATGTGTTTATGAGTCATCCCCACCCCACACACCCCAGACAGTGCTGTTCCCTAGTTCCTGTGTCTGTCTGCCCCAGTAACAGCCAGCAATGTTTTACATAGCCAGGCAGAACAGATGGCAGATCTATGCAGGTTAAGACTATTGTACATGCTGTATGTTGGTATCAACATCAGTTTGGTCTTGACCATTACATGTATTGCTTAATTCCTGGGGTCCCTCTGTACACTACAGTGAAACCTGCCTGAGAGACCACTGCCATGAGAGACCACCTATCTTGAAGGACTAGTGTTTGGCAGAAAGTCTTACATTTCAAAAAGCCTTACTGTAAATACGGTAATGTTCGCGGGGATTACTAAAGTAATGTCTGCATCCTTGAGATAAAACCATGTTCGCGGGAATTAATATTTGCGGTTACTAGTAGCTCAGGTCTTGTTAGTTATCTAGGTACACAAATTATGTTTGCGGGGTATTTATTTTTGCAATTTAAAGATGGTCGCAAAATTCGCCAAATAAATCCCTCACAAACATTAATAAATTTACAGTATATGATAGGAAGCATCAATTCAGACAGGGTTTACCCATAATACTTATCAACGAGTAAAGTGACATTTTATTGTTAAATGCAAATTTACTGTACAAATGTTGCACTTGCTACTAATATATGTACCCTCTAAACTTCCCATATTAATATTTCCAAACAACTACCAGTATTTGGTATTCTTCCCACACTATTTGCGGCAGCCAATATTCCACCAGTGTACTGACAATGACTTTACAAACTGCCAGAAACAAATTCTCTTTCACACAAGTACATTTCTTCATGTTTAAGCTTGTGATGTTGAATTAACTAGTCGAAGCAAACTATTATTTCAGCTTGGTGGTCACACTGTACTATGGAAGTTGATGACTGACAATGAGTCACACTGTTGTCTGTCTGACCAGCTGGTCAATGGCTGGAAAAAAACACAACTCTAGCCAATAGCAAATAATCCTGTCACAACTTCACAAACTAATCTTCTCCCAGGCTCTCCATTATGTCGCATAATGACAGCCGATTATTACCTACATGATGTGCAATAGAATCAGGCCTTCAGCTTTCAGCAACACACCCAAAAACATGTGGCTAGGTTTAATTAGCAGTATGACACACCTAATTACTGAAGCAACATGTCACCAATGTGGCTCCGTATGTCAGCAATCTCGGCAGCCTACAGGAAGCTGAATGTGGAAGTTCACACGGGCATATATCACCTAGTTTTTAGTTTCCAGTGGCAAATTCCAGTAGGCATCCTGTTTTAGTTTTAGCATGTTTAACTGTGACAAGGGTTACTAAACAGTAGTCCCTCTCTTAAAGGACTCTCTCTAGAGGACACCCTGCTAGAAAGGATGCAATTTCTTGGCAGCAAATACCATGAATACATGTGATGCTCCCTCTCACCAAAGGGCACCTCTCAAACAAGGAGTTTGGAAGAAGGCGTGTCCTTACTGTACAACAGTATTTCTTATTTATGTTGCTCAGAATATTACAGGACAAAGCAGTGATGCTGTTTTTCACAATAATAAATATTGGGAGTAAGCAGGGTAGAGGGGGGGGGGGGGGTTAATATACGTCTATTTTTTGTCTATTCTTGTCCCTGAAGCCCAAAGAGAGTATCACAGCCCTCCCCCCAGATAGGCCCTCTACCAGTATTCACATAAAGCACCTGTATTAGTTAACCCTGGCCTGGTTATATCAGCTAATATTACCCCACAGACAACCCAGGTCTGCACTCAAAGTGACATCCAAACACCTCCTTATCACACCTTATCTCTCTTACTGTACCACCCCTAATACTAGGCCAATTCCTTCCTGCTTCACCCTTGAAGTGTTGGGATTTTTTTGTCCCTCTCCCCCTCAATTCCAATAGGTCAGACAACAGAAGAACTTGACTGGGATGATAACAACCTGGAACAGAGCTAAAGCCATCTCCGGACCCTGTCTACAGTCTCTGGCTCCCCATCCTGGAGGCTAAGAACTCCCAGCTCCAGGCTTTCTGAGGGAATCTGTGGTCAATTTCAGTCTATTCTGCTCAAAGCCAGACAACAGCTAGAATGGAAAAGTGCATCTAGTTCAACATAATTGGGACCCCAGACCACAACTATGACTATGACCATCACACTCCAAACAGATACAATTATATGTCAATATCACATGATGAGGTCAATAACATGCTATGTAAAGATTCTCTCTATCCCTAGAATGCCAATGGAAAGTCAACCTAATCAAGCGGTACTAGTATATCGTAATATTCTGCTTCGCTGCTATTATTAGCCGCTATAAGGTTTTAATTTGCCATAACAAGAAGGCCGCTAACACCGCGAAAAAAACACCCACCCACCTGCAGACGTAACAGGTTTTGCATCACATAACACGTAAGGGCAATGTCTATGGCTAAGCCTGAATTTAAATTTTCAACATCACTTAAGCTCAATCAAACACATGTAGTAGGTAGTGCTGTCAGATGGCGCATGTATATAATTGCCTGTTATTATTCAATAGCAATATATTGTGATGTATCGGGGTTTCCTGGTCGTTTACGATGTGACTAGGGGATGAAGGAAACCCGAAAGTGATACTGCCTACAGACGTGTGCCTGCGAACGTTGGCACCCGAGACCCGAGACGGGAAACGGGAGCCGATTTGTTTATACCGGGATCCGCGGCCTAGCTACCTGCAGGTTGGCTACGTGGTTGCGGGTTGACTTGTCAGACTATCCTCTTGGGAGATGTATGTGATGTGGACTTATCTAACTAAAGCAACAGGCTCTCCCGTGGGAGTCCCAGGTCCGCTGGGACTCCCAC
>JAAUYG010027514.1_pt1 | contig 13250 bp, 7 predicted proteins | sample 7278091 | NCBI WGS metagenome assembly JAAUYG01 (sample SAMN14350201, study PRJNA611818) | marine sediment metagenome | isolation source: surface marine sediment (0.6m) | place: French Polynesia: Moorea | collected 2018-08
AAATATATTTCACACATGAAATCCACGTGCCTATAATCTTGATAACAGTAAATGCAATATTTATACACATACACATACGAGAATCCAATGTACTTTGCCAAGGGAAAGAGATACATATGTATATGTACACACAGCCGCTATCACCGACTGCTGAGCCAGTGAAATAAAGCGAACCACAGCAGTCAATTTACGTAATGTGTATGTACATAAATAGCAACTTGAACATGCAATGCAAAAATAAAAACTTCAAGCATATCGGAGCATAAACAAGCAGAGAGGCTTTAAGCATAGGTACATGTACTACAAGCTACAGAATAGCAGTTATAAGCATTGAGAATAATAACCTTACACTACGATCAGCTGGCCAAAGCAATGCATGCATCTAATATCTACATGTACAATTATATTTATATTCACTCGAGACTCAGCATGCAAAACAAAAATTTTTTTAGTGAACTTATCACCAAATAGAGAACAAACAGTAACCATGGTAACCTGAGATATAATACATGTATGTAGGTATTTACAATTAGCACTAAGCAGTGTTAAATACTTACTGGGGATCAGTAAAGAAATTGAAGAAATATCAAAATTCTATGGTGAAATTCCCGGAAAATTTTAACCTTTCGCACGGCATTCTAGTCTGCAAATATCTTGCACCAAGTGGTTGTTAAATCATATACACCCATGTAAAATACCAGCTCCGTAGGTTTGCTTTTCATCTTGTTGCATGCACATAAAGCCGCACCATCTTTGAGAGATAAATCAAATGCGGACTACGTGTATTTATGCTTTGTGCATGCCATGGGCAGACAAAAACAACAAACGACCATTGGTCCAAGCTACCAGAACGATGAAACGTGAGGAAGAAAATGGAAAAGTAAACAAAAACTGCAACATTACTGTACAAAAATGTGATAAAATTATAACGTGTAGCTCTTTACACACATACATTTGTAACAAAATGGATTGGCGGCTTTTAAAAGCTTGCAATAAAGCAATTTTTAGGCAAGTGCACGAATCAGAAGATATACATGAAACATGTATTGAATGAGCTGCAGAACTACGTGCTCTTAAAATATTTAAATCACACTTAAACATGTTTATGGATAAATCCGTAACAATAAGCATCTATCACAAAAAGACAAAGGCTCGAGTTCTCAAAAAGACTTAAGCTTAAGCTTAAGACTTCAGTCAGATTATGTGACTTAAGTCAAAACATAGCCATAAGTATTTCTGAGAATTCCAGAGCAAACGCAACTGTTAAGATTACCATGGATCAACTTATGAATATTTGCTATGTTTATAGACTCATGAATATTTATAAGTGAAGATAAGTAAAGTCCAGAAGAGACATCTTGAAGTGTTCATGCTACACGATACTGCTACTGCAACTGGACTGCTTTAAGTTGCCAAACTCATATATTCCATTTAGTGAAGTGCAATTAGAAAATCATACACAATTTACTTATAGAAAACACAATGGTTTCTACTGAAATTTTCATGCAGTTTAACCAGATCATCCAAGGCTGGAGCAATGCTGAACGGGCCGATATAGAAGACACCCCGTGCTTATTATCGAAACATGTGCCCTTAACAGAATGGATTATATGAGAGCCTTCTCTGATGTATGTCAGAACTTGTGCTTCAAGAACTTTAGTAGCTACTAAACATGCTAAATGTAATGTTGGCCACTCTGATGTTTAACATGTGTAAGTGACCAACCAACTTGGTACAAGAAGTTGTGTACTGGGAGTTCGCAGTAATTTATATTCCACAGAGAGATACCATCAAGCAATGCTCTATATATGCCGCTGGATATAAATGAGGAACTGAGCATGTGTCAGAACGCATGGGAGAAAGCTATAAGCGAAGGAATGGTGCACAAACATGTGCCTATAACATAAGTGAAAGTCAAACAAGAGAAATAGCTAACCAATTATATAGATGCCCAGTTACACATGTCAGTAAATAATTGAGCAGTGTCCTGCTATTTGCGCAAATTTAACAAGTTCACTGTTTAACATGTTGGACATGTATGATGGAGCTGAATTTAGAGTACTATTTTTAGTTTAATCATCAGTTTAATGGTTGTGATTTCAGCTTTTACATGTACATAATGTGAGGTTTTCGTCGAAGTTCGATTTGCACATGACAGGATGCAGAGGTAGACATACCATTGGACAGCTTCTCAACATGTTCAACAGGGATGTACATGTACCTAAGCATGCTAAGTCAACCACGGACATGATGAGATGAGTAACATACTACTTCAAAGTAATTATTACTTAACTGTAATATTTCACACCACAGCCCGAAATGAAAAAAAGACATCGACTACACGTATATGTATAAACCCAGAAAAATTTAAGAAACGATGCAAGATCTGTGAATGTAACACAAGATACATGTATCTACGATCTAAGACAGTTATTGCAGAAAACAGACATAAACTCAAAAGGCGTATAATCAAGATCAAAGAAACACTTAAAAGTTGACATGCCCATGTGAAAAATTATTGCACAAACATATTTGTGAACAGGGTGACCAATACGGCATTGTGTCAAAAGTTGTCCCGAGCACAGTACACGTACAAGCCCTTTAAAGGACCTTTGCTGTGTAGTGTGTAGTAACCGCACCACATTGGCATAAAGGGCTGGCACTTCTATTTAACCTTCAACCATGGTAAATGAAAAGGCAAATCTTGTGGGATGTGTTATACATGTAATTCACATTTGTGTTTTTGGTTTGGTTTTTGTTTTCTTTTCAGAATGGAGACACGATCAGCCTCTGAGCTGGTAATATGTTGCGTCATCTCCAGACACTGACCAGGTGACAGGAAGGATGATCTGTCTCTTGTGCCAAGACAGCGTCAGTGCAAGACAGTTGTAGTGTTTGTGTACATGTTCAGGATTCAGTGTTCATGATTTTCACATTTCTAGCGAAGCTGCATGTTGGAAATTGCTATATAGGGAACAATCCTATGGTTTGCTTTTTATAATATCCCCTTACATTCAACGTAGGTGCAAACTCGATACTTGACTCCAGTGAAACATGAAAGGTCAGGGTAGTTGGCCATACATAGCGCAAGCAGTGAACCATGAAAGGTCAGGATAGTAGGCCGCACATAGTGCAAGTGACAGAGGAAGAGACAAATTCGGCAACCAAACCAAAAACAATAAGTCGTTTCTGTAAATTTCTTTTGCAGTATTTATTGTTTTAAAAACATAACACATGTCTTCAGACATGCACTTTTGAATACTACACAAATATATATATATTTATAAATATATTTTTTCTAAATGAAACTTGATTTTTGAATACACAAAATATGTAAAGCAAACGGTTCCCAGTAAGAACGAAAAATTTAACTATACATGAAATAATGGCTTGGGAATACATGAATAATGGATGGGCTTATAAATGGAGAGGGGGGGGGGGAAGGCATGCAACACACAAAGTCGATTTTGCGTCATTAACCAAACGGTAACTACTAACGGAGCTGGTCACGACTGGCACGGGAGATCATACGGTGCGAGGAAAGTGTGTATTGAAAAATAAAGTTTCAGTCAGAATTTACAATGACAAAATAAAATATCTCTACATCATAGAATGTCCTGTTGGAGCATTTGCAACATCTGTCACAATAAAGATTCAATTAGGATTCAATTAGTACCGGTGATCCTGTAAAGCATGACAGCCTAAACAGAAAATTAAAATCCCCGATATTTCGAAGTTTGTGGAAAGAGGCCAAATCCAGGAACGACTAGCAGCAATATATTGTATTTGTTGGCAGACTACATGGACTAACCATGCCAACAGGCAGAAGCTAAGGAGACCAGGCTAAACCATGACTGTATAATTACTGAAATCTGCACTTGTATCATTTTTATGCAATCTTTATGGTTTCTTGTTCATGTTGTTCATTGCCCAAAACGTAACTGCAGAAACAGCATATGATGCAAATTCATTAATGTTTGCGAGGAATTTGTTTGGTCAATTTTATGACGGTATTTAAATCGCAAAGATACAGATGGAAAAAATACCAGCAAACATTATTCTTGCACCTAGAAAATTAACAAGGTCCGAGCTACATGTAATCCCCGCAAAAATAGTTTTTGTCTCAAAAATGCACACATTAATTAATACCCACGAACATTAATGAATTTACAGTGACTGGGACTCTTAAACCAGGTAAGAATTACCGGTACCCACTCCTCCTCCAAAACAAAAACTTGTAACTGGATGATAACTGTGGACTTCTCATGTATTTTACGTACTTAAAACTTATGGAAATGAAAACGAAAATAACCATGTCGTCCGACAGGCCTTACAGCGGGGCAATTACACCTGCAGATATTTGCTAACTGCGTTATTTATACTACCTGTAATATGCAGTTCTTATATTTATCAAAACATAAAACTCTTCCTATCATGCTTCTCTCTCCTTTAAATTACATGAATATACATGTACATTAGCAGGTACACGTGGTACATGTCATGCTGAAAAATCATGTGGGTTTTTTTTGTATACATCCACTAAACATCTCACCTATGTACACGTACATGATGTACAAAGCATTCACAGCAAAAAATATTGGGAGACAACAGAATGAAAACTGTAAAACATTCATGGGATTTTAGTTATTTTTTTTTTTTATCAGTCATAGCCAATGGCTACAATTCCGGAGTATGAACTCCCAAACGTTCATTCGTCTTTCATAGCCATGTAACAACCAAACCGTTAAAAAACGCAAAGAAAACCATCATGTCACTAAAAGCCTACAGGAACATCCACCAAAGCACACAGATAGACGTAATCCTTCTATCCTTTCACGCACGGCACACTGTTTCAAGCAAACACGAAATGACACAACAAAAATAAGACTTTGAGATATCTTCTAAAAACATAATAAAGTGCGAAAAGAGTGACATGGTCCGAGTGACTCAGATGGAACTCTACACATACTCTTTTTTACTCTTTTTGCTCTTCTTCTTCTTGGACTTGCGTGGCGGAGATTCGCTGTCAGATCTGCAAACGAGGTACAAACATGTGTTAAATATATCAGGAAAGATGAAATAAAATTAAACGTGGGGCACACGCATATTTTCCGTATACCAGTACAATGTACAGGCGTCTCTCTATTTCACAACCCTTTATTTTAAGACAATCTTGATTATAACTTCTTTAAATGCCAAATAACTTGCTCTCAAAGTACCATTTTGTGTGCCATGAACCTTTATTTTAAGACTACCTGATATAAATGACCACATATTCATGATCCCTTGCAGCAGTCTTAACACAGAGGGACCACTGTATATCTGCCTGTGATTTGAGGTCCCTCCATTTTACCATGTTTTAAAGATCAACTGTTCTTTTAACCTTGCAACATACATGATATAAAACAACATACTAGGTGGTCTTCAAATAGAGGGACCACTGTACACCCACTACTGACTAATAGTGACATATTATTAAGGTTACTGACTGATAAGCATCTCGCATTTACATGGATCACTCACTGCAACATTGAACATATTAAACATATTAATAGATACACATAAAGATATTAACATGAGTAATAACATCAGCACCTGGTAATCATGGTAACCTACAACCTAACAAACCCAACTGAATGATTTGTACATGCACTGACCTGCTTCGCTTTTTCTTTTTCTTTTTCCTTTCTGGCTCTGGCGATGAGCTTGGATCACGTACCATACTGAAAAGAAACAAGATATTGGCATTTATCAATGGAAAGCCATTGCTTCTGTATGTTGGAAAGAATTCTGTGATTTTCAATTGACACAGGTTTACCATCTTTATACCATTGATTGCCCCTATTCTAATTACAGCCCAGTAGCTTATATAATACAAAGCATCTAACATGTGTCTAAGGTCTGCAAAACATCTACTAACTAAAGGTCTGCTTTTTCACATTGTTCCTGGCATTCTACAGGGTCATGTTTATCATGATTACAATGTACATGTACCGGTATCATCATGATCATTTGTACGATTGTCAATAAGCAAGTGGTGATTTGTTACTACCGGTACCTAGCACATTTTATCATGTTTATGTATGGTACTAGTCATGCAAGTAGGCGCCATTATTCATCATCATGTTCATGCTTTGTGGTCCCAGTACGATGAGTGCAGTTCACCATGGCCATATGTATGTGTGTACACTGTACATGTCTACAAATTAATACTACGAACATACATGTAAACCTGTGTACTGTGGTATACAGTGGTACAGCTACATTTCTGTGCTAAAACTTTGCATCCCTCTAACCTGTTTACCATGTAACATGTTTAATTTTGCAAATTTGAAAGTTACGCAAATTCATGCCCATACTTCACTGTACTTTTTCTCAAGTTTTTGTGATGTTCTACATTGATCATGTTTTCACCACCAAACACATCTCAAAATGCTCAATGTTTATAACCTGCAGCAATGGAGATTATCTTGAAGTTGGATTAAGACCTGTCTTTCTGCAAGAAAAATACAGTGTTCACATGCTTCAAGACAGGTTGTTTCTGGTGACTGGTTCAGTAATGTAAATTTAAAAGTGTAAGAGGTCTTTGCTAATGGAAGACCTATGGTCAATGATGGCAGTGATCTCTCAAGACATTTCACTGAACTGTGGTCATGGGGAGTGGATCAATAAATTCTTGGTCCTGGGTCCATGCACTAGGCACTGTTCCCTCTAAGATAATTGCAATCTTATCCCTTGTTTAATCGTGTTAATCAGCGATTATTAGGTTTAAGTACATTTTCACGACTCGAGATATTTTTAAAGCGGGCCCAGGTGGTTCTGACACATGTGACAGGCACCGGTCTCCGCTTTCCCCCAGAGTCGCAGGTGGGTTAGTCCCCAAACAATCTCGCCTATAATAGCGATCAAAGGAGATTAGACACTTGATCATCTCGGGGATGCAGCCACACAGGTAACAGCCCGGGTAACACTGGGTAACATGGGTAATAACTGCAGTAACTGTTTCTATCATGTCTATGGTGAAGAGTGAACAAAGAAGAATGGGATGATGCATACACTATTGGTTGTTTTTTTTTTTTTTTGCACTTTATACATGTATGTTATTAGCCTTGAAATATTAAACAGCAATTTATTACACATTTGTCATTTAGGCACTTGTTCTTATACTACCGGTAGTATAATGTATTCTACCACATGCTACACCCCATACTAATGCCAGTGTCAGAGAATTTAGTCTACTCACAGAATTTTATTACAAGTATATACATGTATACCATTTGTATACTGTAAACATGGTAAATTCATTAATGTTTGCGAGGTACTAGTATTTATTTGGCAAATTTCGCGACTATCTAATCCCAAAAATAAATACCAAGCAAACATAATTCATGTACCTACTACATGTAGTACCTAGATAACTAACAAGATCTGAGCTAATTGCAAATATTAATCCCCGTGAACATGGTGAACATGGTGAAGATGGTTTTGTCTCAAACATGCAAACATTAATCCCCGCGCGCATTACATGTAACATGATTAATGAACTTACAGTACTCTGGGCTACATGGGCTAGACAATTTTCCTAGTACTAGTGGCTTAGCCTGATAATGTGATACCTCAGGCTTGACTGGGTATGTAATGAACTATTCTCCAGTGTTCTCTACCCAACATATGATACGTCATGTAACCATGGTAACATGTGTAAATTGTGGGGTGGGCCACAGGCTTAGGTGGTGGACCAAAAAAGGCTGATGGTGTTAGGCCAACTGTGGCTACACTGGCTAGCCAGTCCCACAAATGGGTTTGTTGCATGTGTTGAGCTGAAACATGTTTGCAAAAGCTGTTGACAGTGTTTAGATACAAAGATTCTAAATCAATGTACTTGACTAAATTTTTCATTTTAACTATCCAAATAACATGAATAACTTAAATGACAGTTATGATCTGATGATATACATGCACATAGCATTGATTCGTGTGAGCTACATACAGTGTACATTATCATGATTCTGTATGAGGTAAAATCTATTCCTTTAGCTTTTGGCTACTGGTATGTGGCTATTACATTTGTATTAGGTAGCACTAGCCCAAGTACTGTCACCATGGTCACCGACAGTGCGACTGTGAGAGAGAGAGGGTGCATCAGTTGTTACTGGACACAAGTGGTACAGGTAGAGCAGTACCTGTGGCAATCACTACAACATGTACAAGATGCTACTAGTATGTTGCTAGTACTAACTGCAATGTAATTCCGCTTGGTAACACAGAACCAGTTATCATGGTTATGCCTCAGCCTCATGTTGACAGCAGCATCACCTCAGGGATTATCAGATGATTCGTTGTCAACCGTCGCTGGTGTTGCCCACCATACCACCGTGCAAAAAAACCAACTGACGTGCAGTAGCACCAACTGTTTTGCATTATGCAAATGGTCACGGATTACCGCACAGGCCATCCTGTCACTGCCTGGCAGTAATGGGGAAGAACAATGCTTGCACATCCGTTAACTTGTCTGCAAAAAGGACTGCCCAATCAATGAACACGGCTCACCCATTAGCCAAGCTTAGGCACCGTCTTTCTCCAGGGATAAAGCCCCGGTAGCGTGTTGTACATGTTGTATGGAACATGCATTATCCTGTCAAAGTCTCGATTGTTGTACCAGAAGCATGTCAAAAGTGCGTAATTCGTCAACGTATGACCCCCTACACACACACACAGAGCATTTGTATACGGCATGTACAGTACATACAGTGGTCCCTCTCTTAGTGGCCACTGTCAACAGAGGCCACACTTTCTGATAAGACCCTAAATCTTTTCTACTACTACAATCAATGAATCTACTTCTCACCTCCCCATAGGCTACCTCTCTAATGTGGCCACAGTTACTTGGCATATACTAGTAGGGTGGCCTTATTAGAGAGGGGCTACTGCCTACTGTATATGGAAAATGAGTCATACGTGGGGATCGTGTAGCATATACCTAAAACAATATTATCAGTTGGAAAAACAGTTGCTCAACATGGAAGTCTTGGAATTAAAAGAGTGCAAACCGCTGAAGACCACAAGATCAAAATCTAAATTGCCACAGGTCTGGGATGCCTGGGATGATCTTTATCATCTGATCATGTTTGTTCTAAAATAATTTCATTGGGTGCTTTAACATTTCGTCAACCAATCCAATAAATGATTTTATTGTAATCTTGGAAGATCTCATATTTGTCAAGTGACATTAAACATGTTGAATTAAGGTGTGAGACCAGTGTATTCATTTGGCAAGAGAAATCTTTCCTGGCAATTGCCATGATCTACTTTTTGTTACTGCTAAATTGCATTTAGCATTGTTTAGTACTTGTTCACTTTACTATCAACACACGAAAATTAGAACTAAACCCAGTTACTAATATTAATCTAGGGAATAAATTCCCTCTCACCAAACTGCCAAATGCCACCTGACATATAATACTGTATAGATCATGTTGCAATAAATCATGTACATGCAGTGGATAGCAATTTATATCATGTTAATCAGGCTTTAGCATATGGAATAGCCACATGAGCATGATGAGAGGGTAGCTAGTGTACAGCCTTGACACGAAATGTAGCATATAATCATGATAATCCTCCAGTTATCATGGTTATTGTTCAGTGGTGCTAACACAGTAACTGTACCAGTACCGGTTCCTATCTCTGGTCAGCGCCGAGTCTGTAGTAGTGTGTAGCATGGTGTATATGAGTCTCAGAAGGACACACCCACCTGACTTACTCATGTTACTGGTAGTCAGTACGCCTGAACAGGTACCAATCGGAACTACAAGGCCACTGTTATCAGTTATCATCAACACACTTTAATGGGCCTCCTATTTCATGTGTTTACTTTTTGTCTAGCATAATGTACATTGCACCTTTTTGCATACCTTGAGCTTGAAAATAATGTCTGAAACTATCCCAGACTGCTCATGGGCTACTAGTAAACATGGTAAATTCCAGTATATATATTGGTATGGTATTTACATGATATGTAACACTGTGTACTATTACTAAATTTATTCTGTTCCAAAAACTCAAAAAAAAAAGTTCTGTCTCCAAATTCATGAAAGTTTAATAATATCAAATAGAGCACTAATACATGGATATCTTTGTGGTTTTTGGACCATTCAACCATCTTGACAGCCAATTTTAGTCATGATTTCATCCCTATGAAGTTAAAAGTTTCATTGGCACAAGAAAGGCAGGACATTGTTACATTTTGAGCCTTGCACATGTACATGGTTTGTAACAGTAATTGTTACGTTCCGTTCACCATGTTCATGGTCTGTGACTCTGAAAACAGTAAGGGAAAATCTCTGGCCCAATGTTCCTGCCTGTAATCATGGTAATCTACATGAATCTATTATATCATCGACTCCACCTACTCTACTGTAAAGTATACAAGTTTTTTGTCAGTGCCATGGGGAGGGTAAACCTTTATCATGTTTATACTAGTACCTTCAAGTGTACACGCAAAAGTTTTTTTCCAAACTGTGACTTGCAAGCTGTTACAGACTTAATCTTGCAGACCAGACAGTAATCCTTTTAAGGCTTCTGACATCATGGACATGTATCTGCACCTCCTACTACCAATACCGTATTCATTCTAATAAATGCACAGTATGGTTGCTCTAGACCTTTCAGCAGTGTTGGAGCCAGTTTTACCGTAGCTGATACACGAACAGCCTCATCATGCTGATAGGCCTCCTACAGAAATCCTTTGAACAGTTGAACACATGTTGAAGGGGCCCTGCCAACACGATATGTTACAAGAAACATTTGACCATGTTGACCTTTTGCCTGGAAACACTGCTTTTTCCTTAAGTAAACTGAATATTGTAAATTCATTAATGTTTGTGAGGGATTTATTTGGCAATTTTCACGCCCACCTTTAAATTGCAAAAATAAATACCCGCAACATAATCATGATAATTCATGTACCTCAAGGTAAGCTAACCGCAAATATTAATCCCCATGAACATGGTTTTGTTTCAAAAATGCAAACATTAATCCCCGCGAACATTAATGAATTTACAGTACATGTACATGTGTACCTGGTTAAAGCATTTAACATGTGTTTAAGATTTTTGGAAAGAGACCGTGCCTTTAGTGGAATGAGTATGGTAAAGCTACTGCGGGTGGCCTCTCTCGGAACAGAATGCTGCGAACCAGGGCAGGGAACTCTGGCTGATTAAATGGTTTAATGACGCTCAGACACGCAATGGCTATGCACCCCATGGGTAAGACAATTTGTGGGAGAACTCAACACTGTCTGGCAGTTAGCATCAATAAGTAATGGTCAATGGCTTATTAAAGGCTAGAGAGCTGTGTGACCTGTGGTCAGAGATCAGGCATTTCACACATTGCCCTATTCCATGGAACTGTCAGGTGCCCAAGAAGTTATGTGGGTTAGATACATGGACACATGTTGTGTACAGAGACTACACACACGTTTTTTGTGCATGTTGTGCAGAGTCTTTGTGAAACCTGTCTTGACAAAATGCTTGAGAGACCACCGACATGACAATCTGAGATCACCTGTCTTGAACAAGGTGCAAGACTACATATTGCTGGTGGAAGGTCTACATTTGAACGTAATTATAAAGCTGTCATCAAAGACCATGTCTTAAGACCATTTTTATCACCAATAGGGGGGGGGGAGGTTCTTTCATGACTCCTCTTACTGTCCTATGTGCATCATGTGTACGTCTTTATCAAGCTGACAGTCTAATACATATAGACAGGATATGATATAATATTTATGCATATATAATACACCTAAAATATATACATACATGTACATATTTGCATCCACCTGTGCCCAGTGAAATAATTTGGGTACAGTAGTCCCCCTCTAAAAAGTAAAAACAGGAAAAAGGCCACCCAATTTGCTAAGAAAGTGTGGTCACATTAGAGAGGTGGCCTTTGGCGAGAGGGAGAAGTAAATGCATTCATAACAGTAACGACAAAAAATTCTGGCCACATTAGGGAGGGTGGACTCTCTTGAGGGTGGCCACTAAGAGAGGGGCCACTGTATATCACTGTATATACAAGATGTAAATGCCGAGACACTATGCAGTCAGGTTACTAGTTAAACCATTGATTGGTCAATTATTGTCTGATTACTATTACCCGGTATAACATGTATGCACTGTCTGCATAGGTGATGCTACAGTATGAATGGCTAGACACACATGTACAACATTTAGGTCTATTGCAGGCATGAGGTATCATTCCCACATTGACATGATTAAGGGTTACTTAGCATGCTTAGTCAAGCTACAATACATGTACGTATGTACATCATTTCGGTACATCATGCATAAAAGCTACCGATAGATCGTTGGCATGCAGATCATGTACACATGTACAATACAACATCAGTTCATCTGTTTTATGCATTCAACAAAATGCTGCTTTCAACATGTTCAATGTATCAATTTAGGGACCAAACGAGGAGAAATCTGCTGACCCCATTAAGTATGTAAGGTGCTATTTCACCAGGCATTCAGAATGTACAGTCGTGTGCTATAGAACATGCAGAACATGTAGAAAGACCAGAACCCGATTCATTATCATATTTGTTGCATCAAACATTTAGGGCCCCAACCCCATAATCCTAGTGTAAGGGTACAGTTTGACTACAAACTCAACAAAACTACTAGAACATGTATACTGGTAATATAGAACTAGGTAAAAGGCATTTATAGTCAAAAGGCTGGCCCAATTCATGATTGGTAATTCTTCTCTGATTAGTTCATCATCTATTAATACCAGTAAGTGTACTAATCCATCATGTCCATGTGGTCCACGACAATGGACAATCTTACGGTTATTTAGATCTATTCCCTGTTTGTCAATAACAAAGGGATTTCCACTACCCATGGTCATGATGCTACTGTCCGCTGGTATTATAATGCTATTATACCCGTTATCATGGTTATATCAGTCTCTTATGATGAGACTACTAGTAAGACCACCATGGCAAGGTAACCTTATATTGCAGGTGGTCTTAAAACATTCAGATTTAACATGTTTAATCTGTTATCAAATAATAAACATGATACCGGAGAATACTGAGAATCCGCCCACCCGATAATGCACCCATGGGCGATTTATCGGAAGAAAGAAGCACATGGGCGTTAATTTGGAGCAAAAGTTTGGCCCAACATGCTGCCAGTGATGGTCATTCAGGGGTAATGTTCTGGGAGTAGGGATGCAGT
>JAAUYG010055200.1_pt1 | contig 13248 bp, 17 predicted proteins | sample 7278091 | NCBI WGS metagenome assembly JAAUYG01 (sample SAMN14350201, study PRJNA611818) | marine sediment metagenome | isolation source: surface marine sediment (0.6m) | place: French Polynesia: Moorea | collected 2018-08
CCTCGACGCTCCAGGTGAGGCTGTCCCGGTCCTTGGCAAGCGGTTCGAGCCTGTCGGCCTTGGCATCGGCCGGCGCCAGACTGCTGGCCAAGAGGAGGCCGAGCACAAGCGCTGCCAGCCTCATGTATCGAGGCATCCGGCCGCCCCGAAAGGGGCGGGTCGTTCAAGAGATCTCGGGAGGTCGGCGGCCCGGCTTGCAGCGCGCCCGTGAAGCCTGCCCGGAGTGACGGCGGAAGGCTCGAACGGTCGGCGCGACGGGCTGCCCATGTGGTCCGGCTTTTAGAAGCCTTCGCGCTCCATGCGCTTGCGCAGCAGCTTGCGGTAGCGGCGCACCGCCTCGGCCTGCTCGCGCTTGCGGCGCTCGGAGGGCTTCTCGTAGGAGCGGCGCAGCTTCATCTCACGGAAGATGCCCTCGCGCTGCATCTTCTTCTTCAGCGCGCGGAGGGCCTGATCGACGTTGTTGTCGCGAACATGTACGTGCACGGTCCTGCAAGTCTCCTTCGGGACCTCGGGTTGAGCGAATCTTGCCTAGCTGGCGGCTTGTCGTCCCGGCGAGCGGACGGAAAACAGGGTCCGCGGCGGCCGGACCGCGCCGGGGCCGGTTAGGTAGCACAGCCGCCGGGGCTTGGGAAGGCCAATCTTCGGCGGATTTTCGGGCGCTGTGGCGGCTTTACCTGGGCCCCTGGCCTGCTCATATTGGGCCTATGGCCATTCTCAAGATCGCCCGCATGGGGCATCCCGTGCTCAGCCGTCCGGCCGCGCCTGTGGAGGACCCCAGGGCGCCCGCGATCCACCGGCTGGTCGCCGACATGATCGAGACCATGGAGGACGCCCCCGGCACCGGCCTGGCCGCGCCCCAGGTCCACATGCCCCTGCGGCTGGTGATCTTCAAGGTCGAGGGCGCGCGGGCCAGCCGAGAGGACGGGTCCGGGGCCGAGGGGTCTGGGGCCGGGGATGGCGCGGTGCCGCTGACCGTGCTGATCAACCCCGAGATCGAGCCGCTGGGCGAGGACAAGGCGCTGGGCTGGGAAGCCTGCCTCTCGGTGCCCGAGCTGGCCGGCGAGGTGCCCCGCTACACGGCGATCCGCTACCGCGGCCTGGATCGGGAGGGCAGGACGATCGAGCGCGAGGCGCGGGGCTTCCATGCCCGCGTGGTCCAGCACGAATGCGACCACCTGGACGGAATCCTCTATCCCCAGCGCATGCTCGACCTGAGGAAGCTGGTCTTCGCCTCGGAACTGCGCCATCTGAGCGGCGCCGAGGCCGCCGACTGAGCCTGCGGGAAGGAAAGCAGAGATGGATATCGAGACGACCCGGCGCCGGCTTCTGGAAGCCACGCTGAACCACGTGCCCTTCGACGGCTGGACCGCGACGGCGCTGCAGCGGGCGGCGGGCGACCTCGGCCTCGACGGGGCGGCGGCGGTCAACGCCTTTCCCGGCGGCGCGGCCGAGCTGATCGCCTTCCACAGCGCCGAGGCCGACCGGCGGATGCTGGACGCGCTGCCGCCCCTGGACCTGCCGGCCATGCGGATCCGCGATCGCATCGCCGCCGTGGTTCGCCTGCGCCTGGAGCAGAACGCCGAGCACCGCGAGGCGATCCGGCGCGCCCTGGCCTATCTGGCCCTGCCGCAGAACGGCCCCTTGGCGATGAAGTGCCTCTACCGCACGGTCGATGCCATGTGGTACGCGGCGGGCGACACCTCGACGGACTACAACTTCTACACCAAGCGGCTGCTGCTCTCCGGGGTCTACAGCTCGACCCTGCTGTTCTGGCTGAACGACGAATCCGAGGGCTCCGCCGAGACCTGGGCCTTCCTGTCGCGGCGGATCGACGAGGTCCTGAAGATCGGCGGCAGCCTGGGCAAGGGGGTCAAGACCCTGCTGGACGTCCCCGACCGCCTGTTCCGCTTCCGCCCCGGCAGCATGCGGCGATAGCGATCGGTCCGACAGGAGGGCGAATCTGGCCCGCCCTCTGTCGCCGGGGCGCGGCAGGACCCGGTCTTCCGGTCGGGCGGCGCCTTGACCGCTCGACGAAGACCGGTCAGGTCCATCGTGGCGCCGCTGCCGCAAAGTCGTTGTAAAACCTGAATTCTTTTACCCCTCCAAGTTGAAAATACTGTACCCCGAAAGTCCAATGTGCTCTAAGCTAGTCACGATGGAAGGGGGCTCTTGGCGCTTGAACCCAACCGCCAGCATAAATCACGACGCTTCGCCGATAGCGGATCCGGCCGCCAAAGACGTGGCCGACAAGGTCGTCGCCTATCTGACCGAGGGGGGCGAGGGCGGTCGCCTTGCCGCCATCCTGGGCCTCGACGTCAAGGGTCTGGCGCTCGTCCTGGAGCCCTCGGAGCAGGACCTGCCGTTCGAGGAACTGCGCACGGTCCTCCGCTACTGGCGGGACCTGCCGTGCAGCGGCGGGATTCCGGACGTCCTCAAGGTCGAGCCGGACCGGCTGCTGCCCGCCCTGGGCTACATCATGCTGGTCGATGTCGGCGAGGGCGATGACGACTTTCGCTACGCCCTCTACGGCAGCAAGATCGCCGAGGTCTCCGGCTTCGACATGACCGGGAAGAGCATCTGGGACATCCCGACGACCTCGCCCGTCCAGATCTTCTTCGCCGCCTGCTACATGGCGGCGCGCCGGCTGAAACGGCCCATCTACAGCGTGCACGAGGCGCCGCCCGCGATCACGGTCAGCCACTGGCACCGCCTGATCCTGCCCCTGGGCAAGGACGGCGAGGTCCGGCGCTTCCTAGTCTGCAACGTCCCGATCAGCGAGGGCAAGCCGCGCTAGCGGTGCTGCTGCTGGGAGGCGAGGGCTCAGAGGCTTCCCCGCTTCTCGATCACCAGGATGCGGGCCTCGCCGAGGGGGTGGGCAACGTGCTCGTCGCCGGGCTCGGCGAAGCAGATGTCGCCGGCCGACAGGCGCTGCACCCTCTCGGTCCCGGCCTCCCGGTAGTGCATGTCGACCACGCCGTCGAGCACGCAGAAGACCTCGGCGCCGTCGTTGACGTGCCAGACGTAGGGAGCGTCGGTCCAATGCAAGCGCGCGCTGGCGCCTTCGATCAGGCCGATGTCGCGGGCGTCCCAGGCGCGCTCGGCCTTGAAGGCCTTGGTGTCGAGGTGGAACTTCATGGCTACCCTGCTCCTCACCGGGTGGCCGCCAGGCCGCCGGCGTCAGTCCTCGTTGCGCGGCGCCAGGCGGGTCACGTGTCCCATCTTGCGGCCGGGCCGGGTCTCGGTCTTGCCGTAGAGGTGCAGCTTCTGGTTCCGGTCGCTCAGCTGCGCGCGCCAGGCCTCGGCGTCCTCGCCCAGCAGGTTGCGCATGACCGCGTCCGAATGGCGCTCCGTGGCGCCCAGGGGCAGGCCCATCACCGCCCGGACGACCTGCTCGAACTGCGAGGTGACGCAGGCGTCGAGGGTCCAATGGCCGGAGTTGTGCGGCCGCGGCGCCAGCTCGTTGACCAGGACCTCGCCCTCCTCGGTGACGAACATCTCCACGGCCAGCAGGCCGACCAGGTCGATCGCCTCGGCGAGCCGCCGGGCGGTGGCCTCCGCCTTCTCGGCGATCTGCGGAGTGATCCGCGCCGGCGCGATGGTGGTGCGCAGGATGTGGCCCTCGTGCTGGTTCTCGACCGGCGGGTAGTCGGCCATCTCGCCGTCCAGCCCGCGGGCCACGATCACCGAGAGCTCCAGCTTGAAGTCGACGAAGGCCTCCAGGATGCCCCGCGCCTCGGGGTTGCCGCCGGCCATCTCGGCCCAGGCCGCGGCCGGGTCGCTGTCGGCCTCCAGGCGGACCTGGCCCTTGCCGTCGTAGCCCAGCCGGGTGGTCTTGAGCACCGCCGGGGTGCCGAAGTCGCGCAGGTGGCGGGCCAGGGCCTCGGGCCCGTCGATGGCGGCGTAGCGCGCCGTCGCGACCCCCTGGTCGCCGCAGAAATCCTTCTCGCGCAGGCGGTCCTGGCAGATTGCCAGGACCTCGGCGCCGGGCCGCACGGCGACCGAGCGGGCCAGGACCTCGACGGTCCGCAGCGGGATGTTCTCGAACTCGAAGGTGACGACGTCGACCGCCTGGGCGAAGGCGGCGAGCGCGGCCTCGTCGTCGTAGGCCGCCCGGGTGAACAGCGGCGTCACCTGGCTGGCCGGGCAGTCCGCCTCCGGACAGTAGACGTGGCTGCGGTAGCCCAGGGCCGCCGCCGCCAGGGCGGTCATGCGGCCGAGCTGGCCGCCGCCCAGGATGCCCAGGGTCGCGCCGGGTGCCAGCGGGGCGGGGCTCTGCGCGTTCATGGCCGGCTCCTCAGGCATCGTCGACCGGGGTCTCGGCGATTCCCGCGCTCTGCCGGGAGCGCCAGGCGTCGAGCGCCTCGGCCACCTTGGGGTCCGAGAGGGCGATCACGGCCGCGGCCAGCAGGGCGGCGTTGATCGCCCCGGCCTTGCCGATCGCCAGGGTCCCGACCGGGATCCCGCCCGGCATCTGGACGATGGACAGCAGGCTGTCCATGCCTTTCAGGGCCTGGCTCTCGACCGGTACCCCGAAGACCGGCAGCGGCGTCAGCGAGGCGACCATGCCCGGCAGGTGGGCGGCGCCGCCGGCGCCGGCGATGATCACCTTCAGCCCCCGGTCGCGGGCCGCGGTCGCGTAGTCGACCATCCGCTTCGGGGTGCGGTGGGCGGAGACGATCCGTGCCTCCCGGGCCACGCCGAGGGCGTCCAGGGTCTCCGCCGCGTGGCGCAGCGTGGCCCAGTCCGACTGGCTGCCCATGATGATTCCAACCGCCGCTTGGCCGTCCGACATCCAGCCCTCGCATCCTGTGTTTCGCGCCCGCTCGCCGGGCCGGCCGCATTATTGGGAATCGCCGGGTGGGTGGCAAGCCGGGCGGCGACGACCCGGCCGGAGGGTGCCGCAGGCGCCGCGGTTTATCATTTGCCAAGCCGAGTCCCGCCGGTTCATAGTCCGGCCCAGAGGGATCTAGGTCTGAAGGTTTATGCGGGTACGCGACACCTCGTCTTCCCGGGGCATTCCCGGCGTCACGGCCGGCAAGGACCGCGCGGCCAAGCCGGCCGATGCCGGGCCGAAGGCGGCCCCCGACGCCGCGCCCCAGGGCGCCGTGCCCCAGGACGCCGCGACCCTGGCCGGCATCCCCGAGGCCGAGCTGACCCCCAAGGTGCGCGGCGCCATCGACCGCCTGCTGTCCGACGTGGCGCACCTGCGCGAGGAGCTGGAGCTCGCGAAGCGGCGGATCCAGCACCTGGAGGACCTGGCCGACCAGGACGTTCTGGTCCCGGTCGCCAACCGGCGCGCCTTCGTGCGCGAGCTCAGCCGCCTGATGGCCTTCGCGGAGCGCTACGGCACCCAGGGCAGCGTGCTCTATTTCGACGTCAACGGCATGAAGGAAATCAACGACAGCCTCGGCCACAGCGCCGGCGACGCGGCGCTGCGCCACGTCGCCGAGATCCTGGTCGGCAACGTCCGGGCCTCCGACATGGTCGGGCGGCTGGGCGGCGACGAGTTCGGCGTGATCCTGTCGCAATCCGATCAGGACGCGGCCCGGGCCAAGGCCGAGCGCCTGGCGCAGGCGATCCTGTCGCGGCCCCTGGAGTGGGAAAGCCGCCGGCTGGACATCGAGATCTCCTTCGGGACCTACAGCTTCGCGGGCGGCGAAAGCGTCGACGATGCCCTGGCAGCGGCCGATCACGCGATGTACCGGCACAAGAAGACCCGCGGCGGCAGCTGAGCTTCCGCCTTGCGCCGCCGATGGTGGCGCCGATTCAGGCGATGATGTCGGGCAGAAGCCGGCTTTCCAGCTGCAGGATCTGGTCCTTCAGCATGAGCTTCCGCTTCTTCAGACGCTTGACCTGAATCTGGTCGAAGGGCGCCTCTTCCGAAATCCTGGCGATGACGTCGTCGAGGTCGCGGTGCTCACTCTTGAGCTGGCTCAGCCTCTCTCTGATCAACTCGATCTCGCGCTCTTCCATGCTTGCCGTGTACCAAATCACCCCCCTGGGCGGCACGGCCGACCGGGAGTCGCAGTCTAGCGTTTTCCGGCCTGTGAGTGGAGTCTTCGGGTGGTGGTTGAACCGCGTGCGGCTTTGCCCGAGACTGCCAGCCGCACAACGTGGTTAAGGTTTGCTCATGACAGAGGCGAAGCGGATCGGACTCCTGACCAGCGGCGGCGACTGCGCCGGGCTCAACGCGGTCATCCGGGCGGTGGTCGAACGCGCGGTCGGGGGCTATGGCTGGCGGGTCGTCGGCATCCTGAACGGCACCGACGGGCTGCTGGCCCGCCCGGTCGCGGCCGAGGTCCTGGAGCTCTCGCGCTTCACCGGCGACATCTTCCGCCGGGCCGGGACGATCCTCGGCACGACCAACAAGGGCGACCCCTTCGACTACGAGCAGCCCGACGGCACCCGGCTCGACCTCAGCGACCGGATCCTCGAGGGCTTGGCGCAGCTCGAGCTCGATGCCCTGATCGGGATCGGCGGCGACGGCAGCCTGCAGATCCTGCGCCGGCTCGCGCTCAAGGGCGGCATCAACCTGGTCGGCATTCCCAAGACCATCGACAACGACGTCGGCGCGACCGAGATCTCCATCGGCCATTGGAGCGCGGTCCACGTCGCGACCGAGGCGCTGGACCACCTGCAGCCGACCGCGGCCAGCCATTCCCGGGTCATGGTGCTCGAGGTCATGGGCCGCGACGCCGGGCACATCGCCCTGACCGCGGGCATCGCCGGCGGCGCCGACGTCATCCTGATCCCCGAGCTGCCCTATCGGATCGAGCGGATCGCCGCGAAGATCGAGGACCTCAAGGCTCAGGGCCGCAACTTCGCCCTGGTCGTGGTCGCCGAGGCGGTCAAGACCGAGGACGGCGAAGCCGTGCGCACCCTGCAGGCCGGCGGCAAGCAGACCTACGGCGGCATCGGCCACTACATCGGCCAGCGGATCGGCGAGGCGACCGGCGCGGAAACCCGGGTCACGGTCCTGGGCCACCTGCAGCGCGGCGGCCCGCCGACCGCCCGCGACCGCCTGATGGCCTCGGTCTTCGGGGTCCACGCCGTCGACCTGATCGCCGCCGGGCGCTTCGACCGCATGGTGGCCTGGCAGAACCGCGAGGCGATCGACGTCCCCCTGGCGGAGGCGGTGGTCCGCTACAAGGCGGTGGAGCCCGAGGGCGCGCTGGTCCAGACCGCGCGCGGCCTGGGGATCTCCCTGGGAGATTAGGGAAATGAAGGCCGCGCCGGCCAACCCCTTCTGGGACTTCTCGCTGGAGGTCTATCAGCGCCGCAACGTCGCCGGCCCCTGCATGGCGCTGCAGGACCGGCTGCAGCTCGACGTCAACATGCTGCTCTTCTGCTGCTGGACCGGCAAGAAGGGGCATCAATTGAGCGAGCAGCAGGTCCGCGAGGCCCTGGCCGCGACGGACGTCTGGCAGGGCCAGGTGGTGGCGCCCCTGCGTCGCCTGCGCCGGCTCCTGAAGGCCAGCCTGGACCTGGCCCCGGAACGGCGCCAGGTCTTCCGGGACAAGCTGAAGGACCTGGAGCTGGACGCCGAGCGGGTCGAGCAGGACATCCTGATCGAGACCGTGCCCCTGTCGCCGGGCGAGACCAGCGGCGCCGAGGTGGCCGCGCTCAACCTTTCGACCTACCTGCTGGTCAAGGGCGCCGACCTGGGCGAAGGCGACCTCGCCCAGCTCGGGACGCTGCTCGACACGATCTTCCCGAACGAGACCGCCAGCGGCTGACCGGCGGAGTCCGCGCCCACTCGGGCTGGGCCAGGGCCTGGGGCCGCGACGCCACGGCATAATCTCTTGAATTGTATGCTTAAAGTTTTCGCAACCCTCCGGCGAGAGCATCGAGGGTCAGGGTTCCTGGGGATGGTTGTGAAGGGGGCGCATCGTGGCGGGCGGCGCTGGTTTCGCGGCACGGGTCCTGCTCTGCGTAGCGATCGCCGGAGCGGCCGCGGGCTGCCCGGCGGGGGACCGGAAGGACGCGACGGAGCGGCCCGCGGACAAGCTGAGCATCATCGCCGCGCTCCAGGCCGGCGAGTTTGACCGACTGGAAGCCTGGTACCGGCCCGCGGCGAGCGGATCGCCCGACCGCCTGAGCGGCTTCTTCGCCTTCCGGCACTCCGAGCCGCGAAACCTCGAACAGCTGACGGCCTGGGTCGAGCGTAAGCCCGAGTCCTTCGTCGCGCGCCTGGCGCGGGGTGTTCACCACCGGCATCTCGGGGTCCTGAGCCGCAGCTACCGGGACTTCGAGGCGATGCGCGCCTCCTACGGCCTGGCGATCGATGACCTCTCGACGGCCCTCAGGATGGAGCCGCGGCTCGAGATCGCCTACGCCCACCTCCTGAGCATGGCCCTGCACCTGGGCAACTGGAACGAAGCGGCCGAGATCCGCCGGATCGGCCTGGAAGCCGTGCCCGACGGGCCCCTGATCCACGCGACCTATCTGCTGGCGATCGATCCCGCCAACGGCAGCGGCTCGCAGGCCGACTTCGAGGCCTATCTGGACGGCCTGCGGGCCCTCCACGGCGAGGATCCCCGCTTCGCCTTCATCGAGGGCTACCGCGAATCCTCCCTGGCGTCCCAGACCCTGCAGAAGCGCGCCGATGCCGGGGAGGCGCTCTATCGCAACGTGCTGCTGCCGGATGCGCTGCGCCTGATCAACCGGGCGATCGAGATCCAGCCCACCGCCTATCGCTATTCAAAGCGGGCCGACATCCACGACCGCCGCGGCGACCTCGACCTCGCTCTGGCCGATGTCGAGACCGCCCTCGGCCTCGATCCCGACCTGCCCTACGTCGCCGCGCTCCAGCTGGAGGCGCAGGCGCCCTATCTGCAGATGCAGAAGGCCGACCTCCTCCATCGCCTGAAGCGCGACGCGCAGGCCGAAGAGGCCTACGACCGCGCGATCGCCCTCGATCCCCTGGAGCCCTCGAACCTGATGGACCGGGCCCGGTTCCACGACGACATGGGCCGGCGCCGCGGCGAAGCCGGCGACATTCGGGGCTATCTCTACCATTTCGAGGCGCGGCTGCGGGACCTTCAAAGCGCCGAGGTCTTCGCCGGGGCCGATTTCCGGCTGCAGCACGTCATCGGCAACTACTGGATGTCGCAGTTCGCGCCGGGCCCGGCCAAGCATCACTTCAAGCGGGCGACCGAACTGGCGCCCGAAAGCTCCAATGCCTGGCTGGGCCTGGCCGGGGCGCTCTATGTCGAGGGCGACTGCTGGGCGGTGGACGCGCTCAAGCGCTATCTCGAGGTCTGCCGGGCGGACGGCGACTGCGCCCTCTCGCATCCCAGGCCCAAGCAAATCCGCGAGAACATGGGGTGGTGCCAGGAGGTCAGCGCGCCCAGTCCCGAGGGCTGGCAGCGCAGCGTCCTGCCCGACTGGATTCCCGTGCTCGGCCGCTGCGGACCGCGCTTCCTCGAGGTCCCGGCCCAGGCCGCGCTCCGGGAGTGCTTCGAGCGCGCGAGCGCGGGCGACTCGGCGGCGCAGTACGACCTCGGGACCATCGTCTTCCACGGCTTCCTGCCGGGGCTGCAGAACTTCGAGCAGGGCACGGACTGGCTGCGCCGGGCTGCGGACCAAGGCCACGGCGACGCCCTGGCGGCGCTCGGCGAGAAGTACATCTTCGGGCTGGGCGTGCCGAAGAACACCGACGCGGGCCTTCGCCTCCTGGAGACCGCCATCGGCCAGGAGAGCCCGGAGGGCTATTTCCGGCTCGGTGCCTTGCTCTACACCGGCCGGCATATCCCGCAGAACAAGGGCCGGGGCCGCGAGCTCATCGCCAAGGCTGCCGAGCGCGGCCATCCCCACGCGGAGCAGGCCCTCAGCACCCTGCCGGACGGCTAGTACCAAGGAGCCTTGATGTCCCTTCAGTCCGCAGCACCGCGGTTCGGGTGGAGGCTAGTCCCTCTTGGCGCGCTTGAGCGCACGGACCGGGCGGCGGCCGTCGGCCTCCGGCTCGCCCCAGCGGCGGACCTTGCCGCTGTCCAGGCCGAAGTGGTCCAGGACCCGGCCGACCGACTGGTCGACGATGTCGTCGATGCTCTCCGGGTTGGTGTAGAAGGCCGGCACCGGCGGGGCGATCACCGCGCCCATCTCGGACAGGGCCAGCAGGTTGCGCAGATGGCCGCTGTGCAGCGGCGTCTCGCGGACCATCAGGACCAGGGGCCGCCGCTCCTTGAGGACCACGTCGGCGGCGCGGGTCAGCAGGGTCGAGGTGACCCCGGTCGCGATCTCGGCCATGCACTTCACCGAGCAGGGCGCGATCACCATGCCCAGGGTCCGGAAGGAGCCGCTGGCGATGGGCGCGCCGACGTCGGCGACCGGGTGGCAGACGTCGGCCAGGGCCTGGACCTCGGCCAGCTTGCGGTCGGTCTCGTAGGCCAGGGTCAGCTCCGCCGCCTTGCTGACCACCAGGTGGCTCTCGACCGGCAGGGGCTGCAGGGCCTCCAGCAACCGCAGGCCGTAGACCACGCCGGAGGCGCCGCTGAGACCGACGATCAGGCGCTGAGTTCCGCTCATGGCACGGCCTGCCGACCCGCACTTTCGGGTTGCGCCATCACTTGGCAAAGACGGGTTTCTGGGACTACCATGAAGCTTTCGTGAAACCTTGCAAAGGGAGTTGTGACCGGATGTCCATGGACGATCACGTCCGCGCCCTGCGCGCAAAGCATGCCGCTCTCGACCAGGAAATCGACGAGGAGAATCAGCGTCCTCACCCCGATGACCTGCATCTCGCCGAACTTAAGCGCGAGAAGCTGAGGATCAAGGACGAAATCGCCAAGTTCGGCACTCCCGCCTGACGGCCCGGAGCCTGGTCGCGTCACGGCGCAAGGCCGCGACGCTGGGACCAGTCTCCAACGTGTTGAAAGGGATCGAGAATTTCGGCTCAGCTCGGGTCGATCTGAACCGGTTCCGGTCTCGGCCGCCAGACCTTGGCCTATCAGACAAGCCGCCTAGCGTAGCGGTGGGCGGCGACGCCTTTCTGTACCCTCGCCCCAGCACAGGACCTTGGCGACGCTCAGCCGCGCGCGCAGGTGGTCGCCGTAGCCGGCGTAGTTGGAGGGCGCGACCTTGACCTCGCGCAGGTCCTCGGGCGCGGCCTCGGCGATGGCGACCTCGGCCCGGGCCATGACCTCGGCCAGGGAGCGGGGCGCCGCCGAGGTCACCCGGCCGCGCCGCGGCGAGGCGGCGATGGCGACCCCGACGACCGCGCCCTCCGGGGTCAGCACCGGGCCGCCCGAGAGCCCGCCCAGGGGCAGGTCGTTGCGCGGCGCGCGGTCGATCTCGGCCCAGAGGATGCCCGGCTCGACGTGGCGCCGGCTGCGCACCTTGACCCGGCCCATCAGCTCGCCGTAGACGTCGCCGGGCTCGCCCCGGGGGAAGCCCAGGTGGAAGCCCTCCTGGCCCTTGAACAGCGGGCCCGAGGTCAGCGGCAGGGCCGGCGCGTTGAGCCCGGTCTTGAGCAGCGCGACGTCGGCCCGGGGATGCGACACGATCTCCGCCACCCGGACCGCCTGCCGCGGGCCGGTCTGCAGCGCCACCTTGCCGCAGCCCCTGACCACGTGGCGCGCGGTCAGCCAGTTGCCCCGGTCGTCGATGGCGAAGGCGGTGCCCGAGCAGGACTTGGCGCAGGGGTCGGAGTCGCTCAGCTTCAGGACCGGATCGCGGCGCGACGGGCCGGGCAGGGGGCCCTGGTCCGGCCGTTGCGGGCGCCGCTCGGCCTCGAGGGCGGCGGGTGGCGCGGCGGCTTCGCGCGGCGGCCGGAGCTGGCGGCCTTGCTCGGCGAACTCCATGAACAGCGAGATCGCCGTCAGGCAGACCAGCAGCAGGAGGATCCGGCCGTACATCGCCCGGGATCAGCCCGAGACCGCGGCGGCGTTGATCGCCGCGACCGCCAGCTTGACCGCCACCAGGACCAGCGCCGGGCCGATCTCCCCGGCCTCGATGCGCGCCGGCAGGTCGCGCAGGATCAGGTCGGCGGCCTTGAAGGCGACCAGCTGGATCACCAGGGTCAGCGCGCCCCAGATCAGGATGTCCCATTCGCTGACGCTGTTGGCCATGCAGACCGCCAGCGGGAAGCCGATGCCCAGGATCGCGCCGGAGAGCGAGATCGCGGCCGCGACGTTGCCCTCGCGGATCAGCCGGAACTCCCGGTGCGGGGTGATCCAGACGTAGGCCACCACGCCGACGGCGAGCATCGCGGTGGTGATCGCGAAGTGGGAGATCAGGGTCGGAAACCCCGTGAAGAAGCTCTCGAGGACCGCGTCCATTGCGCCGCCTGCCTTCCTGGTTGCAACCGCGACCCGGGTTTAGCCCAGGCGGCGCCCCGGGTAAACCAGGGTCACGTCGCCGCGGCCGCGACCTCCAAGCGTCCCAGTCGCTTGAGAAAGCGCAGGTGCGAGCGAATCATGCCGAGGAAGCTGGTCTCCCGGATGACCAAGCCGTGCTTGCGGGCCGTAGCCCGAATGATCGGCATCAGGTCCCGGTAGTGGACGTGGCTCACCTTGGGAAAGAGGTGGTGGGCGACGTGGGTGTTGGCGCCGCCAGTCAGGAAAGCGGCGAGCCGGCTTTGCGGCGACCAGTCCAGGGCCGTGACGACGGCGTGTTCGGCCCAGTCGCCGGCCAGGCGGCCGTCGGCGGTGACCTCGGGAAAGCGCGTCTCCTCGGCGAAGTGAGTGCCGATCAGCAGGACCACGAAGGTCAGCGAGGCGATGCCGGTCATGACCAGATAGCCGATGACGATCTGCCACCAGGGCAGCTCGATCAGCAGCAGTGGCAGGCCCAGGGTGAGGGTGAAGTAGACCGCCTTGGCGGCGAAGGACTCCAGGGCCTCCGCGCGGGTCGGGCGGAGGCCGACCATGTTGGCCAGACGGTCCTTCGCCAGGTAGACGAAGTCCTGGACGAAGATCGAGTGCAGGTTGACCAGGAGGTAGAGCAACGGCGCGTAGATGTGCTGCAGGCCGTGGTACCAGCGCCGGGGATGATTCGGGGTCAGGCGGATCAGGCCGTTGTGGTCGATGTCGGCGTCGCAGCCGTTGACGTTGGGGAAGACGTGGTGCGACTTCACATGGCGCAGCCGCCAGAGCCGCCCTGACCCCCCATCCGCGGCTGAACCGGGCGATCCAGTTCGCGATCTTCTGCCTGATCGGGGTCGACGGGCGGCTCTGGCGGCTGCGCCATGAGAAGTCGCACCACGTCTTCCCCAACGTCAACGGCTGCGACGCCGACATCGACCACAAC
>JAAUYG010083743.1_pt1 | contig 13246 bp, 12 predicted proteins | sample 7278091 | NCBI WGS metagenome assembly JAAUYG01 (sample SAMN14350201, study PRJNA611818) | marine sediment metagenome | isolation source: surface marine sediment (0.6m) | place: French Polynesia: Moorea | collected 2018-08
ACATACCTATGCCAGTCAACCTGCCGTGACAAAGCACTAAAGTGTGACTCCCTTACGGGGACGTCGCACAACAAGGACGCTTATCAGCTTTCAGCCGCGCGACCGAACTAAGACCGCATGAACCATCAAAAGATGGTTTTCCAACAGCATGAGCCTTCACACAACATTGTTCCAGTTTCTCCAGGAGTCTGGGCATCTTAACTTTGCAGCCATTCATTCAAGTATCAACCAAACACACAAACGTTTTTGTTTCTCCGTTGTTTAACGTCAGTGGTCGTCATTTCGTTGCGCTTCAAACTGCCTTTCTCGGTCAGAGAGCCTCCTTCTTACCCACACAGGCAGCAGAAACTTTCTGCCTTCTAACTGACCCAAAATCCCAGGGACTTTTGAAGGAAACTTTATGACCTGTCCCCAAAACTTAACAATGATACAGAACAACACACTTGACTCGCTTGCACATCAGTAATTCCTGGACTTTCCCTTACAGATTCTGATGGAGATGCTGAGTATTCCAGATCCTGAACACGCACCTGCAGCATTGGTTGGATACGCAATGGCACATGACCCTCGGACGCATTGCCAGTGAACGGCCATTTCTCTAAAGCCCGCACTGGAAATGTTTGGTCAACAAAGCCTGCATATGGCAGTGAACATGTCATGCTAAGTGGCCACGTAATCATTGTTTACGACAGAATTAATTGTTTTTACGCTGGAATAATTGCTTTCCATGTTTTTTTTGCCGATGCAGCTTTTTGTGCTTCAATTTGCAAGGATGTTCCCTCCAGCTTCAACACAGAGACGACGCCATGGATTGCAGCTGGCACTTTTCAGAGTCTGGAGAAAAAGAGACTAAATTCTAGCGTTTTCACACGCACACGCAAAACGCGCCGCGTTTCAGTGTCAAAATGGGCTTTGATTGCACTTTTCACATGTGGGTTATTCTCGGCTCATTGCGCCTCGTTTCATAGCGAGATTTTCTGGGATTCATCCCGCCATTATTCCTCGGAACAGTGAGCGCCACAGGCTTGTCCCGTCACCCGCTGCGCCATCCATTTCCACCTTTAAATCGCCTCCATTAGATACGGAAAAGAACATCACTGCGCCTGCGCGGGGATCCAGGATTCTGATCAGGCCGAAAACAAGAGTGCTTGTCAGAGTCGAGTTAACCAGGCTTATTGGTGGGGGTCTGTCCGACAATAACACAGACGATGGCGGCGTGACTTATGTTGGCCGCTCCGAGCTCAAAACACACAAAGCCAATTTTCTGGAGATCATTCCGAGTTTGTCTCCGCAATGCTAATAATCCGAATTTTTTTGAACACTGGCCTCGACAACTCGGCTTGATGTGTTTTGAGCCTGAAAATCTACGAGGAGGGCTGGCTTGCACTGACTCCACTTCACTTCCCACCCAAGATAGCGTGATGCCAGTTACGACACAACACACGCTGCTTTTTCTGTTTCCGCACGCAAGCAACAAGAATCAACCTGTATACGTTTCTTTCCACCTGTTGCAACACAAAGAGCCTGCTGTCCCCAAAAGGAGGCGCTGTCCTGGTTATGAGATGACAAGCAATGGATTCAATCCCTTGTGAGGGGTTGTTGCGAATCTGGATATTTTTAAAAACCTTGTTTTCTTTGTCAACTGGTTCCCACCAGTTGAACCCATCATGAGTAGGAGGGGGCGTCCCTGACAACATCAGGTGGCACCTGGGAGGGACAAAGCCAAAAGGTCTTGTTGAGGGTGAAAACAGGGAAACAGTGTGATGTGTGTCTGTTTGCCCACCATTCCTCTCATCTGATGCTTAATTAATGACACAAGTACGCAAATCTGAACACAATGGCTGTTGCTGCCCTTCTGCAATCTAATCTAACCCCAACGGAAACGGTCTGAAGGCCTTTCATTCCAAACACAAACATGCAAGAACTTGCAGCTGTAGGTACCTTCTTGTGCAAAGAGGTTTCTTCTTGCATTCGCAAATCACATCTGACAGGTCCAGGGCCCAGGGCTGTGGTTACCTGGGATACTGACTCCGCCGTGATATGCAATTAATTTGCGTTGCTAACGTTAGCTACATACTGCACGTTGTCAGGGGAGAGCTTCCTGTCTCTATGAATCAGACTCGTTTTGTCATTTCTCCTAGGCACCGAAAAGTACTGCAATATGACCGAAGGACCCAGGTTCCCAGACCTGAGAAGAAAAGGCTTTGACCTGTCCACATGTAAATCCTGTCTCACCAGCCAGGCGAAAAGAGAACTCAGGAAAATCTGGCACAACTGGGAATTTTAAGTGTTTTTAGGCCGAGCGCGACTGTAAGTCGAATCGGCCTTATGGAGTCACGTCTGCGTCATTGTCGTGGAGGACACCCCTGGCTGGCTGACCCCCCCTGGCTAGCTGACCCCCCCTGGCTGGCTAACCCCCCTGGCTGGCTACCCCCCACGTGATGGATGGTTGGGGTGCTCGGCCTTTACGCTGACTAAGCGTACTTGTTTTCCCTGTGACGAGTCTGTCCTGTCCTGACAACGTCCCTGCAATGTAGCCCCCGTACAGGTGCACGCATTGCTTTCTGCCGTCCATTACTTCTCAGATGACAAAATGACTGTGTCATTTGTCACGGGATTTTCCAGATCATTTCCACACAGTGTTTTTTTTTCTGAAAAGGTGACCGCAACAACAGATCTGACCCAAGTGCAACAAAAAGTTGTTGATCACCAAACCTCACGCATGGCGCAATTTGTGTTCTGTGCAGTGTTCTATGCAACCCGCTCCCCCAAACACACAGCTGCAAAGAACATTCAGACGATGTCCCATTCCAATAAATGGTCTTTTCAAGACGAGGCGACGAGGCCCAATGAAAGTGGAATTGCCATGGAGTTAAACAACTGACTGCTGAATTTCTTTCATACTGCACCAAGAACCAAGCATGCTTTAAGAACCTGACATGCAATGCATGTTGACAATTGACAAACAAAAGCAAGCAGGTAGTTCGCTCGGAATGTTCCCAGTTGGAAATAATCGCACCTCCTGATTGCAATCATGCACTGTTTTAAGCCCAATAGACACCTTGGATTCTTGTGATTATTTAGTACAGAATCTTGATATTCTCGGCGTTTATCTCAGGCCTGCACACAGATCTAAACACCAGACTATGTAAGCCTGCAGTGAAGTGTGGGGACGGGTGTTTAAAGCCACACAACCACACAATGGCCTTTACAACACATGTAATCCGGCCTCAAGTCCCCATTACATGTTGTGGTCCCTGTAGTGGGTGGAGGGATTGACTTCAGGACAGCTTCAATGTGAAAGCCGTGGACATAAGTGGCAGAGTTAGGGTCTGAACACACCGGGTGCGTTGCAATCACCAACGCAGTTGCTTGCATCGGCAACGCAGGAATCGACCAGTGGTCAATCCCTGCGTCATGACGTTGTGATGCAACTCCCTGCGTCGCAACGCAAACAACTGCGTTGGTGAAAGCAACGCACCCGGTGTAAACAGAGCCTTATGGAGGTAAGAAACGGACAACAGTGATGCCATATGGAATGGCTTTATGGGATGGTTTTCACAGCATGAACTCCACCCATTGCTTCTGTCCCACCGTTGTTTGAATTTTCCGTTCTGTTAATCTAGCAGCCAAATTTCTTAAAGCTGGATGTTGTGCAAAGTACCTTCCAAGAAGGTTCTCCTGTGTCTGCAAAAGGAATGGACAATCTTTTCCTCATTGTAAGCAGTGCTTGTTTTGTCTGAAGGTCCGTTCGCACCGCCACTTTTGTCGAGAGAATACCCCAGATTTGTCTCCAAAAGGCAATTGACTGCTAGGCCCTATGGGAAGAGGGGGGGGGGTGTGTGGGATAAAAGAGTGACCACCTTGGTAACTGCGCACTGCGGATATTTTTTTTAGGCTTTGGTCTCCTGACCTGTTTTGGGTCAGGGCTTTGCAATTTTGCTAGACTCGAACACCCCCCCACACAAGTTCAGGAATTTCTGCACGTTCTCTCCCTGTATAAATCAGACTGAGTATGAAGCAGGTGTAAGTGCTGGAAATCGCCCATCATAAACACTTATCATCTCTTCCCTTCTCAGAAGCCATAAAAGCCGTCTTAATTATTCCGCCTGGAGCAGCAAGGCAGCGAGGCAGTGGTGGGAGGGGGAACAGAAACATCTCATTGGATTTCTTTCCACATCACGCACTTTCCAGAAGGAGATTGTTTCTCTTTGGCGTAATTTCTGAGGAAACAGACAGGACGAAAAGTCACTGTTGCAACGTGACGCAACCCAGATATATCAGTCAGAGGTGTTAGTAAAACCTTCTCCCTATTTTTTTCACCTCCCAACCACTGCACACAATACACAATCTAAAGATCATAGCCTTCAAGTCACCCATGGTTTCCTGGAGGTTATCACATCCCAGAAATCATCAGAATTTCCTGCGTTTTTCCAGTGTGAAGCTGTTTCACCCAAGAGGCCATCAAACACACTGAATTCTTCCCGGCAGTTTCTGCAACCTCGCACGAACCTCAACGGGTCAATGAGCATCTGAATCATTTTCCTCCAGATTCATAGTGAAATTCATCCCCACTTAGGAAGCCAAGCCATAAACAACTTCATTTCACAGAACTCTCTTCTCAAAGGTTGATTCAAACACATCACTTCTCGTCATTTCTCATGCCTCCTGTGTATTGCACTTTGGTGAAGTCAAAGAAAGCTCAACATGTAACGCTTTGCAAAAGGAAGAATATTCAAGTTTGATAGAGGTCATGCTTCTTGGAAAATAGATTTAGATGCACTCGTGCATGAAACACTGATAGATTCCATGAGATACAACAGGATTTTACATTGGCTTTTCGTGCAAGAGGAGAAGTGAGTGCTTCAAATGTTAGTTGAAGTATCTACAAAGTATGGGCAATTGCTAAACATGGAAAACTCATTCAATTTCAATCATCTCTTGGATGCACAACATCACCAAACATCTTCCTGTCCTTAGAAATTTCCAAGAGGAGTGGGGTTAGCTCTGCTGTGGGGAGTTTCCACAGGAAGGAGCTCAAAATTCCCTGATGTGTCCAATAGTTGAGTGGAACACTGGAGAGAGAGAAGAGGGGAGTGGCTCATTAACTGCAACTCATGGAGTCAAAATTGAAAGGTTAAAGTCCCCTCAAAAGGGAACTGGTCTCCAAGTGTATCCAACAGATGAATGAAAATTTTATTTACAAAGAGGAAGAAGAAGAAGAGGGGGTTGGCTCACTTGCTGCAATACCTGGAGTCCAGGACGCTTGGGTGAGTCGGAGCGCACGTGGTGGGTGCCGGAGTGGATGCGGTGCCGCTGCACGAGCTCATCCGCCGGCGGGTCGGTCCAGTAGTGGTCTGTTGTCTTCATCTTGGTGTAGTCCAGGGCACAGGGGCCGACTGCAAGACAACAAGAAGAAAACAGTGACAAGTGAAAACCAAAGAGAGAGAAAAGGCTTCATTGGAGACGAATTCGAATTCGTCCCGAATTGAGTGAACAAATTGCTACACATTTCAACGTCAATTGGTTTGCTTAACTCCGGATGAATTCCAATTTATTCGTCTCCGGTGTGATGAGGCCCTGATGCCCTTTTATGTTTTGGTGTACAAGGCAAGAAATCGTTTTCAACTTGGTGTGTCCAGGCAAACTTGGCGTGTCCAAGGTACAAGGGGCGGGGCAAACTACAAGACAGGAAAAGACCTTTTGGCGATTGGGGGAAGAAACTGTTGTTCCCTTGTAAGAACCACCCTGTGGACTATCACATGTGTGTGTGCCACCCCAAGACGGGTTCCCCCAAGAAATGTCACCCTTCAATGCGTACTTCCACCCACTCCCGTCAACCGTGACAGAACTGGAGGCTGTGAATCAGTTGTCCCGCGCATCCAATACCTTTGAGTGTTACCCCTCATGGATGCTACCCCTCCCCATTAGTGTGCTCCCATGAGCGTGGCCCCCCCAAACACCTGAGTGCAACCCCCCAAGATGTTGCCCTATGGAAGTGTTTCCCCCCCCCCACAAGGATGTAAATCTAACCCACCCACCAACGTCCCCGGATGCCTCAGCCTGTGAAGTTGTAGGATTTTGTGTCCAATCATAGTTGCCCGTATTGGGGAGAACCTGGGTACTCACCGAGTAGGGAAGCGAGGATCGGCCCGTCGCACGGATCCGCCACCAGCGCTTCCTTCTCATAGTACTTACTGCAATATGGAGAGATCAAGTGAAAACATGTCAACGAAAGTTCATACAGGTACCTCCCGCTTAATCCAAATACGGATAATCCGAATTCCCGGTGAATTCGAAGTAATATGAAAATCACATGTAGATCTCATGTGGTAATCTGCCCACTTCATTTGTATTTCAGCCTTTTCAAAGAATTTTCACTTTTTCATTTTTCGAATTATTCGGTAGGTTCCTGTATATGTGCTTGTGATCTGCCGTGTCCCACACAAGGTTATATAACCAACCATCCTTGCCGTGTGGAATTTGGATATGTGACATGAACCTGATGAGAATTTATTTTCGCTCCTCCTTGCCAAAATTGTGTATTGCCTTGGCAAGCTTCTTCTCCATGGCAACACTAACTGTGCCAAAGTGAGGTTATTTTCGCTTCAACAAACCAATGCACACAAAACATTTTCTTCCTTTTTTGGAGGAGCTTCATTTGTAAATGTGTGGGAGTGAACCCAAACAATACAGAATCCTCACATGTTGTAGCTTTTGTAATCCAACACAAAAAGTTGCGGAAGATAGTACAGGCATTTCTTTGGAAGGAAGAGAGACAGAGATGGAGAGAGACAAAGAAAGAAAGAAAGAGATAGAGTGAGAAAAAGGCTGTGAGCATAAAACCCAAAATTTGTTGAATGTCAAACTTAAGAAAATTGCTTCAGAGGGATTTGGATTTTCTTTGGCAGAGAATGCTGAAAGCATTAAAAACCCAAAACATGCCAAATGTCAAACCTTCAGAACAAAAATTTCAAAGGAAGGAGTTGGCATAATCTGGACAACGAATCAAGAGGGCTGTTGGGTTGGGCTTCTAAATTCAAAATTTCCCTCTCGTGGATGGATTAAAGATTGGATGGGAGGGTCTGGCCCACTAACTAAAATCCTGGATCAGTGAATGCAAAACTGACAGAATACCGGAGCAGGGGACGGGAAAAGCTGCATCAAAAGGGCAGATCTGTTGGAGCACTGTCAAGAATGGATCAACGATAATTGGTTGGCAGCAAACGGTCGCTTTTGTCGCTCATTCGTGCCGCTGCATACATCACAGGGCAAGATCCATATACGTCGAGAGTCAGAGAGAGGAGAGAGAGCTAGATAGATAGAGATAGAGATCCACACGCATCGAGAGTCAGAGAGACAGAGAGAGAGTTAGAGAATGACAAGAAGCAGAAAGAGAGAACAGAGAATGAGAAACAGAAGAGAGAAATAAACAGGCAGACAGAAAGGAAGAAGCACAGAATGAAAGACAAGGCGAGAAAGATAGACAGCTGGCACGAAAGTGACAGAATAGCAAGTATGGCCTCTGCAGAAGAGATAAGAAGTCTGCTAATAATGAAAATCCCAGCATTGAGGAAGTCCTGATCTGGGGCCTGTTCCTTCGTGTTGAGAAGACTGGGCCTGAGACAAGCACTTATCAGACAGTAGCTAAGCTGCAACATGAATCTATCCCTGATGACAACCACAGTGGAGTCGCAATGGAGAACCGTCCACGCGTAAGGACGTCCGATGTGACCAAGAACAATAACGATTCGTAATTGGTGCGTTCTCTCTGCCTACCCCCACCGGCCTGTTTGAGTGCCATTGAAAAAAGAATCCGGTTGAGCGAAGGGTAAACCTGTTGTTTCCCAACCTCTCTCTGAGACACCATGCGTGCGACCACAATGACCCCAGTTGCAAGAAGGCCGCATTGAAGCTGTGCTTCCACGATCGGGTGGGTGGTGGGGGGTCCTGTCTATGAGCACAAGAACGTGACTCAAAAGGACGTTCTATCAGCTGAGAGCACGGCCAAAATGGTCTGAGAACTAGGGTTGTCCTAAAAATGTGGGAATTGTTTGAGTGTCATTGAAAATAGAATCGGGATGAACGAAGTTGCAACGAAAAGTCATCGTTCATAACCTCTCGCAGAAGTGATGTGCTTACAACCACAACAACTCTAGCTGCAACCTCAGAACAAGTGGACAGGTCGTGAGGGTCGGAAGAAGCACTCAGGCCACTTCTTCCTTGGACAGAGTCAGGATGTCGTCTTGTTTCAGAAGAGAAGGAGAGCTACAAACCTGCTATTGTTGACGAGATAATCGATTATCTTGGCGAGTTGTTTCTCGAATAGCGCCTGCCGAATCCACAGGTACTTGGCGTTGTACTGCGTCTTCTTATTGGACGAGACGTTTTTGTTGTTGTCCAATGAGCGTCTGATGAACAACAAATCACTGTTGGTGTGGTGTTGTGTAGAGTGGCGCCACGTGGTGGTCAATTGGTGCAGAAACAAAGAACAAAAAGACAAAACAAAAACTCAATCAGGAAATTACAAACGCAACAGACGCAACGTATTGTGCAGAATTCTTCACTGTGATTGGCCAACAAAACAGACGTGATACTTGCAATGGTACTCAAGCAGGACTGATTTTTAGAAACATATATATATATGTGCGTGTGCTTAACATTCAGTGCTCAGTGTTTTGCCTGTTAAATTAAACAGGGAAAATTGTCATCCAATATTCAACTGAAATTTTGAGGAAAAAAAAGGCAAATATCATGCTTATCAATTTTCAGAAACAGGAAACTAAACAATGGAATTTAACCTAGCAATTGTTTTCCCACCGGAAAGTAGGAAAATAAACCATCATTGTCCAAAAAGAACTGAATTTTTAGAAAAGTCCATTTCATATCCACAGGATCTATTTTCAGAACGAGGAAACTTTACACTGGAAATAAAGTGTCTCAAAATAGCAGCATCTAGTGTGGTTGGAGGCAGATCTGAGTCATCCGTCAAAAAAAAAGCTCAGGTGACAAAAATATTTTTGAAACTCGAGCAAAGAATCTGGTTCAATTAAAAACATCCCACGTTTCAAAAATGGATGTTTTTTTTGGTAAAAATTCGTTTCAAAGCTGACTTGGTTTCGATGAAGTTTGTTGTCGTGTTTTCGCGTCACAAAACTTTCAGAACACAGACGTTTTTTGGTCTACCCACAATGCTTTTTTTCTCAGTGCCTGCAGAGTGAAGGCCGAATTACATCTAGCGGTGTGCGTCCAGCGTATTCTCACACGCAAAAATGGAACCAATGCTTCCAATGTGTGCTGGGCAGATCTTGCAATTTATGCCAGCGGGCATTTTTCAATATGCAGAAAAATCGAAACCTGGTCAATTTTTCTGGCATATCATGCATTTTCTGTATTCTTCTGTGGGTGATTCACAATGCCAAATGTGCACACTAACAAAAAAAATACGCAAACACAATCGCACAACGCTAGATGTGATTCGGCCTTGAGGTGATCAGGTGATAGGTGAAAAGAACCCTCCCATCTGTTTCACTTCGGAATCTGAAATTTCGTTGTGCCCCTCCACACAGTCCCCATGTTGTCACAGTCAGAGAATCTGGACCTGGATAATTTTGCTCAGTGGCCCTCCCTTTTCTCCTCTGTCTTTTCGTGTTGTTTTCCCTTCATTCGTTCGCGAAAAGTCTAAACAGGCCCAAACATCAGAGCGATCAAAAGGCGGCTTTGGCAAACTACATGGAGGATATTTTGGTCCGAATTGATTTCTTGTTCGTCTGATGTCTGCTCTAAGACTCTTCGGTATCAATAGAGTTTTTGACGTCAGGTTTTGGTTAATGCTTCCATTTAATGTTCGTATTTAGCATCCTTGCACTGCCAAAACTGAAGATTGTTTTCTATTTGTATATAACTGCTGCTTCATGAAGTATTAATTTAGATTTCTGGAGAACCCCAGATAAATGTGGAGCGCCAAATCTATGCTGACAACCATCACCCCAGAATCCAAACTCTCCGTGGCCCAGGCCGACCGTTTACACTCCGTGTGTGAGGTCTTGTCCTTGGGGCCCCCGACTCCACGAATTTTCTCAAAATCCCACAGGTTTCCGAAGCGGATCATTTGGGGGCCACAATTAGGGAGTTCAGGCCTCAGGGTCAGCAAGTGTCAGGTGAGACTCAAAATTTGTTATTTTGGCCAAATAATCTCTCAGGCATAAATCTAGGATTCTTTTGTGGGTGCCTCAGAGTCAAAATATTGGAATTCTGCCCCAGAGGCCCGGGTTGTTTTGACCCCAAAATGCTTCTGAAGCCCCTGACCAGAATCCTAGATTTACACAGTGTTTGGAACAGAATTGAATTTTGAGTATGATGACCCTCACCAAACTCCCAGATCTTTATTTTTTGCATGACTTTATTTTTGAGTCTGAGACACTCTGACCAAGCTTCTAGATATTCGTCTCCGCGCCACTCACTTTGATTCGTTATTATTCTCAATCTCGTTGATGATTTTCACGATCTGCGCCGCGGGCTCGAAGTTCTTGCTGACCTTCTGCAGCAGGGCCGTCGTCGTGCTGTTCTTGAACAAACCCAGGGATCTCTTCTTCAGTCCGAACAACAGACACGCCTCCACCGCGCCTGCAAGTAGAACCAGCAAATCCAGAGTGAGAAATACATCAGGCCTTCGTTGTTCGTTGCTGACACAGAATCACTGACCCCCACCTCCCATGCTGGGAAAAAATCCAGAATGAGTTTAGCATCATCAGGCGTTCGTTGTTCGCCGCTGAGATGGGGTGGCCCCTGATCCAAAATTATGGACCCCCGACTCTTGTCGGCAGAGTCCCATTCACTTTGTGTTGGTTCAGCCTAACTTTCTGTGTTCGTCAACCTCAAGGTTGAGCGGAATTCCGTGTAAAGCGCATTGCACTATGACACCTTGCACCTCACAAAACAATTTCTTTAAAAGATGTAGAGAATTTCAGGTACTCCGGCACTGTACGTTCAATTGTTGAGGCCCATTGTTGGTTTTCCCCAACAAGAAGTATTTACCCCACCCAAAGTGCTTCCCATTTCAGAAACGCGGCGTCCTAATCTTCAGTGTCTTGTTTATGGGAATAAACAACACAACTTGTTGTTGTCGCGAAACAGGTGAACATCCTGAGTTAATTTCAAACCAGCTAATTTTTTCGTGGACGTGTTTTTGAACAAAAGAATTTTTTCCGTGCTAAACTCGCTTCGTGATTTGGGAATCGAATTTCTTGTTGGTGCGTGGAACGGAATACAACCGCACAGTCACCAGAAGCTGGTGACAAATTGGTTGTGCGTCATCACAACGATCTTTCTTTTTTTTCTCTCTGTCTCTCTCTCTCTGTCTGCCTGTCTGCAGACAGGGTCTGCTTCTTTCTTTCAGCCTTCACACAGAAGAACCCCCACATTCACGCACGCACGCACCCACACAGACAGAAAAAAATAGATAGAGAGAGAGGTCCCTTCTTTTTTGTTTTTTTTTTTCTTCAATTTTTGCCGCATTCTACAGGAGAGACAGTGCCTTCCCTTTGGAGGAAGTGGGGGTATTGCTTTGACTGTTACCGACATGTCAAAGACGATTTATTGGGGCGGGTTGCGGGGAAGAGAACATCTGAACAACACGGAAGTCGTGTGAAGGTGGTGGCAACAAACAACCACCACAGGCGTGGTCCCAGAATGGTCTCATTCAGAGAAAAGACAATGAAATTCTCCACAGCTGCTTCAGATGTGGATTCAGGATCTGGGAGTCGCACTTGAGTGGTTTGACATTGTAGGTGGGCTGGCGCAGCTATGTTGGCCAGGTTCCAGGGGGGGGGTCATTTTCTCTATTCTTCAGATGGGGTCATGTTCTCCAAACTGTGTCCCCCAACCCAAGTCATGGGGGGACATCGCACCCGCAGTGTCTCTGCACTGCTTCTTGTTTTCAAATTGGGAGGGGAAATAAAGTTTTCAATGCTACCACGTAAGGTCCTTGCTGAAAAGTCCCCTAGTTTCTGCTTGATGTCAGTTTCTGGCTGAACACGTGGTGACACGTTTGTCTGAACGTTGCCATGTTTCAGTGTTCTCTGTCTGTCTAGACGTCGTCCATTAGATTATCACCCATTACGGTAATGACCTCATAAAATAGCCCAGCAAATTGTCATTCTGAACTGAACAAAAACACGCTGAATTTGCCGAGCCGTTCATGGGCAGTGCAGGGCAATGGGGTGACAGGGGGGGCAAAGGTGTCTTTTACGGACATTTGAAACAAGACATTGCGTTTGTCAAAGAAAAAAAAAATTGATCAGTTGTGTACGAATTTTGGTTCAAAGAGAGTCTCCGAATAGGCAACGAACTAAATCCACAAAAAAATCGTTCTGAGCCATCTTTTCACCATCAAGAAACTGGATGTCTTCTTTGAAATGCTCGCTTGTGACACCATTGTCCCCCGCGGGGGGTGTGTACAGACACGATGACAAAGAGAAGAACGGTACTGCACTGACTGGAGTGCATAAGGCCCCTTCGCTTTAGCCGCTCGTCCCAAAACACACTGCGTCACGATCACAGATGATACGTATCATTGATAAGTGAATCAACCGCACATGGGGCGTGGTCAATTGTTTTCCATTCAGGATCTACACAGGTGTAGCACGCTGTATCCATTGATCATTTGCTGATCGTGATGCGTACTTTTGTTTTCTGATTCTGCTCGTCTCTCTGGGACACATCAGGTGCGGATGCAGGATTTTGTCTTGGTCAGCAGGGGGCCAAAATCTTAAATTCCAGGATTCATGCCGCACGTTTCCACAGATCATCTTTGACAAACTCCAAGTCAAAGGACACGTACTTTTCCCGAGTCATGTTTTTTTCTTCACAAATAGAACACAGTACACTAGCCAGCCAGTAAACAGATGACTTGTCCAGAGAGCCACTTGAATGCGTTAGTCTCGCACCACAAGCGTCAGTAGAAAGGCACGTGTTCCCACAGGGACGGATAAAGCACGGAAAACATGCTGTGGATGTGGCTTGTGGAACAAAAAGCAACCTCATCCATCAAATTAGCCAGACAGTCAGGACGGCAAGGACGACAGCATGTGACGTCATCCATTACAGTCACAGTGTAACTCCACTGTCCCGTTACACATCAGCAAACTAGAAGCAGTGCAGAGACACTGTCGGTGGGACGTCCCCCCCCATCACTTGGTTTGGGGAACAAAGTTTGGAGAACATAACCCCCTGTGGAGAATGGAGA
>JAAUYG010242327.1_pt1 | contig 13244 bp, 9 predicted proteins | sample 7278091 | NCBI WGS metagenome assembly JAAUYG01 (sample SAMN14350201, study PRJNA611818) | marine sediment metagenome | isolation source: surface marine sediment (0.6m) | place: French Polynesia: Moorea | collected 2018-08
AAAAGCTTTTTACGGCTGTATTTTGATGCCAGTTGGGATCCAAATTACAGGCGGCGTGCAGCAAACCAGTTCTCGTCAGATGACAGAATTTCGAGCAACCTCAAGCCTAGGCAGTAGTCTGTGATAAAAACTGGGCACTGTGTAACCAGACGCGGATCCAGGATTTTGGTCAGGCTCAAAATAGGGGTTTTCCCTTAAAATTGCCTGAAAATTGCATGATTGTGAAGAAATCTTGGGGGCAAGAGGGGTGCCCAGGCCCCCATGTCCCCCTGGATCTGCCGCTGGTAACCCCAATTCCTTTTGGGGCGTACTTCACACAGCCACAGGCCTGCACAGGGAGAAGTGGCCCACAATGGAGATTGCCCACAGCCAGCATGTTCGTAACTGTGGTGTATACTCAGGGCTTGGTCACCAGTAACCTCAAGGTTGAGTGGAGTTCTCTGCTTGGAAGGTTTTGTGAAAAGTGCATTGAGCAGATTAGCCTTGAAAATGGGCTTTTTGTAAATCTCGGCTTCCTTGATCTTTGCCTTTATGAGGACATCAGTTTTGCAGCAATGTCCATTTGCAAACTCCCCTAAAAATCTCTTTCCCATTGCAGTGCGATGCACAGTGGTCCCCGTTTAATTCGAATCTGCTTTTCCCAGCTTATTCCTGTCAATCGTGCAGTTTTTGAACAACGCCGGTCATTCTTGACAGAGAAATAGAAAACGTTTTTTAGAGTTTCGTTCAGCGGGATTATATATGAAACAAGCAGATTTGAATAACGCGGGTTTCACTGTGTTGATGTCCGACTCTTACTCACTGCAAACGATGATTTCGTTTTATGAGAAGATTTCACTCTATTACCCAGATCCCTGCGCTTCGTAGCTCAGCGCGGCTCAAGTAGCATCGTATCTCTGCTGTAAGAATGCGTAGAGCCCTTCACGAGGGGAACCTAAGCATCCTCCAAAAGGAAACTTAAATTGGCTTCGTGTAAGCTCACCTGCTGCGGGGATTTGAACATTCTTATTGCTATATCCTTGTGGCTACACGACACTTTTTCTGAGCTTCTCTTCCTCGTTTTTGCTCATTCGTTCAAAAGCCATCGAGGAGCAAAATCTCATCTTGCTTTGCTTTGCAATGTTGCTGTGATATCTGCCACAAGTGTGGGATGTCCTCAAAGGATTCCTTGGTTACGAAATGTGCAGGAAGAAAATCCACACAAACCTTTTTGCACCGCTTCAGAAATTATTTGTTGCGTAGTTGAAAAAGACGACATGAATTCAGGCCACAGGAAGAAAAAAAAAGTTTGGCAACTAACCCAGAATTGGGAATTCGCGATTTGGTGACGAATTGCCATTCCTTATTTTTCTGCCCCCAATTCGTAGCGAATTGGCGATTCCTGTCCTGTACGGTCAATCCGCCTGACTGACACAGGAGAGTTTCAGCTGAAGTGGTGACTTTCTGTCAAGACGAAATCACAATGTTTGATCAAGAAAATCAGACGTCTGGCTTTTGAGCTCAACTGATTCTTAGGCTTGTTCGCATATCCATCTTATTTGCAAAGAAAATCTCTTCTACACATGGGAATGAGTAGACCTGGACAAGTAACTGCCGATGCCTCTGGACAAACGCTCTGATTAGGTTCTCCTCATTTCCCGTCGATATTGGCCAGAACGACCACTGCGGGCAGAGTTCGCATCATTGGGGGGTTGCCCGGAGGACATGTCACAGCTGGGTATTTACGGGATACATGTTTTGGCCATGTCTCTTTTTTGTTAGGTTTTTTCTAGTTTCATTTTTGTTTTTCTGATTGATGCTGTTTGATGACGGAAGTACAAGTACAGGAATGACCAGTTAGGTATTTTTCTAACTCTTCAGTGTAACTAACATTTGGGATAAATCAAAAATGCTTCAGACAAATCCTTTCCGCATATTTGCAGCCCACAGGGCATCCACACCTTCAGTTGGCTTCTAGTTATTCTCTCCCAAACCTTGACGAATAATGAAAGCATGGCTCTTGACCTAAAGCAAAGGATGGCCTCAGATAGACGACCCCTTTTGTGAAAAGAGTCACGCACGAACCAACAGTGGGCCTCGCTTGACTCGAATCCAGTTTTTTTTTCAGCTGATTCTGTTGAATTGTTTTTGCAATCTAGCCCGGGTTTAACTGTTCATGTTTTCAGCTTCACATGGCTTTTGGGTTAACACAAAATGCAAAGGCAAAGATTAGAGGCGTGATTTCGTTGTTATTGCCCATCGAGTTAAACTTGTCCTCTAATATATTTATTTTCCTTCCTTCCTCTTAGCCTGAATGGCAACGATCGACATCATCCTATCATCACACACCAAAATTCTGGTCCATTCATTTCCACAATTTTGACAACAATAGCAACCCAAAGCTTTGCCTATCTTTCCCTTTTTCCTTCTTGATGCACACAACGCTTTGAAGAATGACATTCAGTGTTGGACGTGAAACACGAAATTATGCAACAGGTCTATAGGACTGTTTCGCTGTTCAACTTTTGTCATCTTTTGATGAGGACACATTCGCAGAGTCCAGACTTTTCACCCGTCTTTTGATCATGTACTTGTCATTTTCAGACAAGGGAAAATCTCCTTACACAAGATGCTACTTCAAAGCTTTGCAGAATCCTTCACCTGAATGCGGAAAAAAGACGGCAAGGTAACGAGACAGCGTCGCGTTCAATGCAGAAGCACGACCAGGGTGTGACCCTACATTGCAGAGACTTTGTTTGTGGCTCAAATGATAAATGTTAGGACATGAGTTTTGTCTGGAAGTGGCCAAATTGAAAGTTTTCAAGAACGATAGATCTTTTCTCTCATTTCGTAAATAAACAATGAAAGTTTTGGGGGGGGGAAGTTCAGATATTTTTTCAACAATTTGAAAGTTTGTTGGGCACTGGCCTTGTGAATTAGATTCGTTTTTTTCCGAGACCCCGCAAAATTTTAGCAAAACTGGAAAAAATTCTGCCCCCACAATGCAAAAAGTGTGCAAAATTTTGAAACTGCATACATGAAGGAACGAGAAACCCACACAAACTGCGGATGCCGCATAGCGCACTTCTGACAGTTAACTTGCTGCCTTAAGTCCTGTGTGCTGCCGTTAACTTGCTGCGCTCAAGTCCTGTATGCAGTTATGTCTGAAACATGTTTCAGACATAAGCATAGATAGATTAGCACCGAAATAGCATGCTACACGAGCTGCACGAATACTATGCCTCATAGCGAATCAGCTGGAATTAAGGGCGGATGACTGCACGTGATGGTGTAACTGCTGGAACAGACCACAGTGACCCTCCACTTATTCCTTATCAGACTCCGCGTCACGAAACGAGACCAAGCCAGTGAACTGAAAGAAGTCTTGACCCAAAAAACAACCACTGAAGACCAAACTAAATCTCTCCAAAATTGGAAGGCAAGTTGAAGTTTGGATGCAAAGCTCAGATCCTGAACGAGTCAACAGAGAAACTCTCTTTGGTCTTTGGACCCAGTCTCGCCTGCGTGTGTGGTACGCTCTTCATCTGACGAAGGTTTGGTCTTGTTGTTTAAAACCATGGTAACAAGGAGTAGATTTTCACATGGTTTCTTCCTTTTTTGAAAGAAGGAAGATTATCTCGGATGATCCCCACCTAAAGGCAGCTCAAAGAAGCACAACTCTGAACCTGGGACGCACTGGGTTTCCTTGAGGAGGGAATTGACACAGTGGCACCGCAACCTGGCACAGGAGCAGGAATTCAGGTTAAGCCTGCCGCACAGAACCCCAAGGGTGACTTAAAAAGCATAACGTCAAAGAGACAACGAAAACGCAAAACCATGCACTTCATGTTTGAAACTATGTTTTGTGAAACTATGTTTTATGTTTTGCTGTGTAACTCTCCATAGTTGGCTCCAAATTTTAAAATCACAGGGTAAACGAAAAGAAATCAGTACTTTCTGAAACTGTGTAATGTGATCACATCTCTCGAACCCCAAGCTTGGTCCAAAAATGTTTTCTTTACGGAGACAACAAAACATCACTTCTCATCACTGTCTGGTGCCAGACACTTTTTCACTGATTGCAGCCACGCTCGAAGAGTGTGGTTGTCTTAGTCCTTTTCCAGCCCATTTGGTTTCTGTTTTGTCGTTTGTGATTTGCTGTCAGGTGTTGGTGTTGGTGTGGTCAGGTTTCATCTGACTCTTCAGCTTCAGAAACATTTCAAGAAAAAAAGAATGATTTGGACAAATCTGCAGGTGAGCTGCTGCGCCAAGTTTGTGGGGATTCTGCGACTCTGCCGGCCACCACACTCTGTGTGGATTCTGGTCAGACTTGACTCTGCAGGCCACCACACACTGTGTAGATTCTTCAGACCTAACTCTGTGAGCACCACACTCTGTGTGGATTCTTCAGACCTAACTCTGTGGGCACCACACTCTGTGTGGATTCTTCAGGCCTAACTCTGCGGGGCACTACACTTTTTGTCGATTCTCGTTTGAAATTTGTTATTTTTATTCCATCTTTCAAGATACACCGCTGACAGCAATTGCGTTGCGATTCTTGTTTCTTTTCCGTAATGGTTCTTGAAGTGAGGCGCACAAATTAATTGTCTGAAAACGCTCAGAGAAACAATCACGTCTGAGGCTCCAGAGAGCTTCAATTAGAAGACATGCCAGCAGTAAGGTGTCACTTCTTTGAAATGTAAATTTCATTTGACGCAACAGCGTGAGATTCAAGAAACAAATTCCCACACTTCAAAAATTTGAAATGGGGAATAAATAAAGTGAAGAGATCCTCAGGAATGAAATTGTCTTTCTGTCCGAAGTTGCCTGCGCTGTAAGTGAACGATGTTCAAAGAAACATAGATCTGACAAAAATGGCGACAAATCTTGTTTGCAAGAAAAAGTAGGTCTACTTCTTGGAAGTTGACAAGAACAAAACGATTGATGAACCCCAGATCCATCAACACAAAAAACGAATAGGAAGTTCAGGGTTAACAGGACAATGTTGGGAAAGAGGAACAATTCCATCACACAACAATTACCTTACAAAAAGCCTCCGCAGGAGAAAGCGATTACAGACACTATCAAGGCGACACTTACGGGGAAAATGAGTTGTAAAGGCGAGTTTTGAAGGGTTGGTCCTCATTAAGCTGAAGACAGTGGAAATTTAATTTATACTGCCAATGATGCCTCTTGTCTGTACTGCATACTAAGACACTGGAGAAGAAAACTTTTAAGCTGCTTTCATCCATTACTGGCTTTTGGGGAATTAGAAAAAGATCAGCGTGCGTAAATTGGGAGAATGAAAGATTGAAGTGGTATTAAGAAGGACGTACCTCCCCGCTTATCGACGCATCAGCCTGTAAAAAGAACAAGAAACGCTTTAGGTTCACATGTTTGGCTGTACAGTCGTACCTGCCACCAACAATTGTCCCCCCCTTTATTTACTTCACTGCCTTTCAAAAAGGCGCGAAGTAGTATTGGAGCTGACCATGGTTCATGCCTCGTGGGGTGTTATCCCTCCCCCAATGGTTGTAAGCCATCCGCCCCTCTGACTTGTTCCCCGCCACCCTTTGTGGAGGATGGCGATGGTGGCTGCGAAGTACCTTGGCCTTTTGGGCCAAATCTCTCATTCTGTTCTTGCAGCTGGTTCCTACCAATTAAGCAGATTTTTAATTGAGCATGCAGGTCTTTATGCATTCTGGAGAGAGAAAACGTTTCAGCAGTTATCTAGTTTGCGCCTCGTTTCGAAACAAGCCGATTCGAATTTTCCGGACACCACTGCTTTCTTGTTGCCCTTCACGATTTCAAAAGAAACTCCAAAACGTTTTCCATCTTCACTGAAAATTCAAATTTTTTCCAAATTTTTCAAGTGTTCCCAAATTGGCTGGAACTGCATGGAACTACTTTTATGACACATTTTGGGTCACTCCAGGCACGGATGAGTTGACACTTTAAAAATCTCACTTTTTCCGACAGAAATGGTCCGAAAAAGCAATGGCGAATTACGCGGGCCGCACTGTATTCCAATGCCGCCCTGAATTATTCTGCCCAAGCCACTGATTGGTCGTTCAGGTGGCTCGCTGTCTCATCAAGGAGAGTTAAAGAGACCACGTCGCTGCTGAGATTAGCTCTTCTCAGAAGGAAACTGGGCATGCACAAACGAAGAGGGACAATTATTAGATTTGGATCCAGGATTTCAGTCAGGGAGGGGCCAGATCCAAAAATCAGTAATTTTACCCTAGGAGACTATGACTCCAACTTTTTGCCGCAATCATCCAGCTTTGTTGGAGATTGCTATCCTGTGTGATGTCTGCCGTTGGGTTAGGAAATCACGCTGTCATTCTTTTGCCATTTTTATACAACTGAAAAATGGCACAAATGTTGTGGTTTTTGTGGTTCAGCAAAATTAAACAACGCTGCGCGTTGTTTGCTTTGATCTTTCAGTGTGTAATTTTTCACGAACACACAGCAGCATTGTTTAAGTTGGAGAAACCACTCTGCACAGTTTGTTCTTACATAACAAACTCGCCTTTGGCTCGTGTGTTATTCCACACGAACAAACTGTGCATCGTGGTTTCTCCATAACATATTTTCTCACTCTTCTTGGAAGTTCTTCCAAACTGAAACCAATTTGGCCGGTTTGGATGTTTTGAATGGCAGCAGAATGACAGTGCACTTGCTCAATTTAGCCTGTATGTCGCCTGATTCCATTTGTCCATTCCATTTTCTCACCCTTTGTTCTGCATCTTGGATACAGAAAATGTCAACTGAGAATGCTCGACAACGAGAGGGCAGTGGGATGCAAGGCTCCGTAAAGGCCTCGTGACTTCCAACAGGGGCCAAACAAACATCACTTGCTGAAATAGCAAAACTGAGAAAACAGAAGCAATTCACATCTTGGACTGTCTCGCGCTTGATTTGAGGCTCAGAGGATACAAACATTCAAAAATGGCAGATTGAACAAGAAGAACAAAATGGTGCGGTTTTTTCCTTGTTTTTGTTTCTATTGTTTCAACTGTCCCTAAAATGGGAGCTACTTCTGGAAAAGAGCTTCGGACAATTAAAGTTAAGGTCTTTTGCTAGTTCAGTTGCAAGCCGACCCACACATGCACAATAAGTTCACAGTCTTGTTTTTCTGGTGCAATACCTTTTCTCCCAATATCAAATGTGTGTGAACCTCTTCGACTTTGTGGCATAGACCCAACTAAAGGGACAGAAACTTGGTGACATTTGTGGAATAAACTTCTTAGTCAGCACCACAAGAAGTCACATTCAAAATGAAATCCAAGAAAGAAGCTCTTGTGGTTGATCAGCACTCAACTTGTTTGGGGTTAAGTGCTGCAGCTTTGCAAGAAATGATTGTACTATCCTCAAGGTTATGAGCAAAAATCCCCAAGAAAAGACAAAAACACAAACAACACTTGAGTATGTGATTAGTTGTGTCCCCACTGCAATGAAACAAACCAATAAAACAGATTCAAGGGCAATACTCAGGAAGCCAATTGTACCGCAAAGGTGGTTCCAGCTTAATCCGAATATGGATAATCCAAATTCCTGGTGATTTCAAAGTGCTATGGAAATCGCATGTCGATCTCTCATGTGTTTATCTGCCCACTTATACCAAGATTCACCTGAATTGAAGGATTTTTATTACTTGGTATTACTTTTTCCATCAAAGCGGGAAGTAACTGTATAGTGTTTTTAAAATCGGACCGGCTGTGGTTTCGCCTTGCTGTGATGAGAAAAGGTCAAACAAGTGCTGTTTTTTTCATTTTGCAGCAAAGGGCAGCGAGTAAAGCAACATGTTTGCTCCTTTTTTGCAGAAGAATAATAATTGCAAACTATATATCTCTCTCTGATTCCCAGTGTCAAGACTGGTGTAAAATTTGTGAGACCTCTTGTACTGATTGCAGAACCAGATGTGTTGGTGAGGCAGAGCGCTCCGTGGAAGTTGCAATTTCAGAAAGCATTATCAATGCCATGGGAGATTGCTGGATTTTCCATTTCAATTACCAGTGATTTAGTTTCATTAAAATAAGCCATCTCTCTTTGTATTCGTGCGAGAAAGGGTCTGAAATTGCCTGCAAATGCAGCTAAATCCACATAGTTCAAAACATAATTCCAGTCAGTTTTCTTTTCTTTTTTCTTTTTTGAATCCTGTATTAAACTTTCAAACATTTCAACATCTTAAATAAAAGCTGTTTTTTTTCCATTACAAGGACAGAAATCATTTCTTCGCCTTGTGCAGTGCTTTAATTTAACGCAGCAAGAACGTGCCCCTTTTGCTGCATTAGTTCCATCATTCAGGTGGGTGGCGCTGCATGGTCAACGCCTGTTTCCCAAGGAGCCGGAGAGAGAGTGATAAGAAATCTTTGACCATTTTGCTGAGTTAGAGTCGTGTTTTACTTGTATAAAGGTAATTGCTAAGTTGCTGTCAACACCTGCTTAAAATCATGCTTTACAAAGAGTGCACCAGCGGGTCCAGGGGGGACCCCCAGCCCCCCTTGCCCCCAAGAATGCTACAAAATCATGCAGTTTTCAGGCAATACAATGGAAGAAACCCCTTTTTGGAGCAAATTTTGGGCTCAGGGCCCCTCCTCTCTGGGGCAAAACTCTGCTGGGCCCCCTGACCACAGTCCTGGATCTGCCCCTGGAGTAGGCATCTTTAACCTCACCATGGATATCTTTGAATCTTGAGGACGAAAGTTGATCCCTTCAAGTGCTCAAAGCACTTCAATGCCGAGATTTTCTGCGTCTGAAATCTGGAGCAAAAGCTACTGAGTGGAAAAACACAACCAAATCCAAAAAACGCACCAAAAGACTTCGTTTTGTTTTCACAGCTGCAGATATCTCACTCTTCTCAAAGATTTGCAGAAGACACGTTTTGTTCTGTTGCTCATATCATTAGCATGGTCTAAATTCAGACCAAGCACGCTCAAGAGCAGCCACAAAACTCTAATGCTCACTTGACACGAAACAACTGAACTGGTTGCGCCATCTCAACAAGATTTGTCTTCTTTTGGGCCTCTGGCTTCCCAAAATTCAACAAGCCTTTCTCACTCACAGCCGCCTTCCAGGCAAGATCAGCAAAAGCAGGTTAAACAGGTTTGTGCTGCCAAAACGGCTTTCAGTATGTTGTGTTTTCTGTTTGGCAGCAACAATGATTTCGTCTGCCTCTGCGGAACTTGGATGAATTCGGAAGAGTTCGGAAAAAAGAAGATTGTGTGGGAAGGAAGGAAGGAAAGAGCGCTGAAGTAGTGTGGGAAGGAGTGCTGAGGTGGTATGGGATGTGTTGGAAATGCGTCTGTCAAGGAAGTATTCAGGAACAACAGCAGGTAGAGTGTTGTACACTGGGCGAACCCACGTAATTCGAACCCCTCGCAGAACAATACAGTAAAAAACAACTCCACATGGGGCTTCATCCAAGGCGGGGCAGCACACCCACAGTGCCGTACGGCTACTTGTTTCAGAAAGTTGCGCTAGCATGTCTCAAGTCAGGTGTCTGCATCCAGAGATTCCTCAACTCAGCTCAAATGTAAAAGAAAAGAAAGTTGCAGCAGAAAAATCAGGCATCAGCTCCAGAAAGAGACACTTTTTCAGACATCATGTCTGAAATGAGTTTCTGTTCAAAACCAGATTTCCATGTGTCAGGTTATGCGGCCAAATAAACGAGCTTCTTTTTCAGGTGCCCTGCAAGAAGCAGAGCTGCCTAAACGAGTCACGTTGCCGTTGTTGTCGTTGTTGTCGTTGTTGTTGTTGTTGTTGTCGTTGTTGTCGTTGTTGTTGTTGTTGTTGTTGTTGTTGTCGTTGTTGTTGTTGTCGTTGTTGCCGTTGTTGTCGTTGTTGTCGTTGTTGTTGTTGTCATTGTCATCGTCTCATCGTCTTTGTCGCAGAAGCGGGACATCCCCTGTTGGGGACCATTGAGCTCATATTCTGATGTTGGGCAAAAAAGATGTTCCATTGCGTATGCCCGCAGAAAGAAGTTGTGGTGTCAAAGATGGTATCTCTGTGTAGCGTGAGGCGTCTGGGATAAAAGCGGAATCAGTGATGGACTGGGCCGAGACCAGCTGCCAATGCTGAGGATTTCAGGGAAACCCCGAACCGGAATGAGCATCACCATTCCAGAACGAGTGCCATCCGTTGTCATTGGGTGAAACGGCCACATTAAACTTGCGAAGGACATCTCACCCTGCTCCCGGGACCCCGCCCCCAACTCCGAGGTTTGTTGGGGCGCTCTTACCCCAGAGATCATATGAATTCCATGTTTTTTAAGGGCCAGAGCACCGGGGAGGCGGCTTGTTTTGGAGAACTCTTCTGAAGTTCTGACATCGTCCTTTGCACGATGTCCCATTTGATAAAACCCGCACAAGGAAGACACCCCACTTTTTGGCTTGACACTTCTGCCTTTGGAAGCGGCCTGTTTCGGTGCCAAAAGGTGCACGGGTGATATGTGCCTCCATGCAATTGAGCACAGAAAGCAGCATTCTGCTGATTTGCCTGACACAGAACTAACAACGCTTAAGCCCCGTAAAGTACACGTTTGCGTGTTGAGACCGACCCCGCTCTTCTTCACACCATTACCAAGATTGGCTCATTTGCGCGTTACGACTCGGAAGCCGTCTTACTGGCAATAAAACGCTAAACGTTCTCCAATGGAACAAAAAACCATGTGCTCACAATTGCCCACAGGGAAGGTGTACTGCTGCGCAGTGTTTTCTGGCACATGCCTGTTTTTGATCGCCTTTTCTTCTTTGGATGGTGAATTTTGAAAATGATTTGTCTCCGTTTTGTGCGCATTTGGGGGTCTACCTCCTCGGTAATTTCAGGAAAACATCAAATGTTTGAAACACATTTCTGTGGGAGAGTGCATGCGAGAGAACCCTGTGAGCAACCACTGGATTTCTTGCCAGTTGACTTTGTGTGTTGTTCATCGGTGCTCTTACACCGCTGGACAAATGACAGGAGAAAAACCACACCACGGAACCCAAGTGTTTTTTTTTGTTTGTTTGTTTTTTGTTGTTGTTGTTGTTTTTAATTCAGTGCCTGGGACTCATGAGGGCCACTCTACACTAGAGGCGAGCTTGCAAATTTACACGCAAATCTTTTGATGTTGCTTGTGTCCAGTGTGAACACTCCTATTCACAACAGCAGGTTCCATTTGCTAGCGTTTGCGCCTGCCCGTCCAGTGTGGATTAGGGCCTGAACAAGCTTGAATGACGCAAACTTTCTCGGACGTGACATCAGAAATTGGACAGAAGATTACGAGCTGTGGATTTTCAACAGTTTGACTAAACTGCTCTGGATAATCTCTCCCCAGGAAACTTGCAAGACACTAAGGAGAGTCCAATTTATCTTTTCCTCTAAATTTGATTTATTTACGCTGCTTGTTTTAAGCAGGAAACCCATTAGGTTCGGTAATTTGGTCTTCAGTTGCAGATCTCAACAGTTTAACGATGATGTGATGAGTTGTGGGCGGATTAAACTGACTTAGCTAAGCAAAACGAGCAACTTTCTTCTTCCTTTGCACTCGAGTACCTTCACATTAGGTTGATCAATTTTATCCTCATTCCAAGAAAAAGAGAAGACAGAAGACATGAAAAAGGGTTGTTGCTTTTAGAAAGTGATTGACGTTCACCGGGTATGATTGCCCGCATATCACTGCTGCCAAGTGTTTGCACAATTTTGCGGGCATGTCTTTGGGTGTTTTTTTTTTGTTCCGGTTGTGAGGGTTTCGAAACCAGCTGATTGGCATTACGCGGGGACCACTGTGTGTAACTTCCAGCCGAACCAAATGTGAGAGACATTTCGGCCAGAAATAGCCAGACACGGAGAGGCCTGCGCCATATCAACTTCACGGAAATCAATGCGGGAAACTTGATTCGGCTCATGATGTCCAGAGCTGGTCGTATCAAATGCAGAATAAAAGGTAAACAGCCAACTCAATTACTGCTTTTGCCTGTCATGCACTTTACCGAGCCAAACTGAAGTTCACGACAACAACGGACGCGATATCATGTTGGACAGAACTTGCCAGGCGTTTTTTTGTTCCTGTCAAGGGGTAAAGATTCTAAAATTTGAAGTTGAAGCTCAGGTACCCATATTGTGGTTTTCGTTTCATTCCAGTGTGTTAGTTGTCAGCTTTTTTGTTTTGAATTTTGTGGGTTTTTTCAGTTTTGCAGTTTTTTTTGTTTTCTTGAGACAGAAAACGTTTTTGGAGTTGTCTTTGATTTGTGTCTGGTTTCGAAATCAGTCGAGAGTTCTACTGCACTTTGGTTTGTACTTTTTGTCTGAAATGTGAAAAAGGGCTGTTTTGAAAAAAGAAATCTGGCGTTGGTTCTGAGCGACCAACTACTGTTCACGGAACAAAGTGCTCTAGAACAATGAGAAATGCTGTAATCACCCTCGTTTGACACGCACTCACAGAAAAAAAAACATCCACCACAATATTTAATCAGAAAAGGTTGGTTTTGTTTCCACAGACAGAAAACTTTTGTCAACGTGCATCCCTCGTCTCGATGCTGAAAAAAGAAAGCAAGTGGCCGTTGGGGGGTGATCATGGTGATCCATGCAGTACCTCAGACTGCAACTGCACTTGTCCGCTCGTCATTTCAGGTTCTGTTTTCTGTGCTTCGTTTGTCTCAGACATGTCAACGTCAATTCCGATCATTTTGTGGCAATTTCAGAGAAAATGTCCAAGAGTCTGACAAATCCGCTGTCTTCTCTGAGATGTCTTTGACCATGCTCTGAACGGACAGCCCAGCGTTTGTGTATTCTGTTGTTTTTTTTTATTCAAAACACCTGACAAACTCAGCCACAAAGGAAGGCGTTTCTACTGCTCGTCAGAAGACCAGAAATATTCAACAAAGGCACAAACTGGATCAAGAATCCAAACAGAGTGTGGTGGCGCACAGGGCACAGCAACACACTGCAGTCAGCTTCAGATTTTTCTGAAGCACATTTTTGTCCTCTTTCCTGAAATCTAAATTCGTTGGAAGAGCTGGAGAATGCCCAACCATAAAACTGACACCCACACATGTGTACAATTGTGGGGATACATTGGTAAAATACAAACTGCAAAAGAGAAATCATTGACAAAATGACGAAACTGCACATCTGTCAGCACATCCATATCCTGCAGGCAAGCAGGACAGAATGGAGGACTGTTATTGGGTCTCAGGTCATCTTTCCGAGACGAGCCTAGTTCGTTTCAAAGACGACGCCAAGTGCCTTCTCATAAACTCCCTCATTACAAAATTGTCTTG
>JAAUYG010101960.1_pt1 | contig 13239 bp, 13 predicted proteins | sample 7278091 | NCBI WGS metagenome assembly JAAUYG01 (sample SAMN14350201, study PRJNA611818) | marine sediment metagenome | isolation source: surface marine sediment (0.6m) | place: French Polynesia: Moorea | collected 2018-08
ACAAGCCAACTGGGAAATTTTAAAAAAAGCGAATAGTTAAACTGATCATTGCTATTATTTGGTGTGGATCCTATAATGCTTCACAGCTGCGCAGTTTAGCAGTGCAGTGCGGACAGGGATCCTCTGTTGGCTGTGGGCAGGGGGGGGGGAGATTCCCTGGTCATGACGCCCAAAGTCCATGCAAGCAGTGCAGTGGGAGAGGTCAAGGAAACATCAGACAGAGAGGATCTAGAGAGAGGGGTATCAATTGTCTGCGCGCGCATGAGTGACAAAGCAGTCTGCAGATGAAGTAATTCAGATATGTTTGCACCTTCATCGTAGTGATTGGAGAGCACCTGCCGGTCATTCACGTGGCAAAAGTCATCTATGTTCTTCCCCACGAAATCAGGAACTGGATGCTGGCTTTGGTTCAGGCGACTGAAAAATGCGATGGAACAATTGTGTTTTGTCATCATGTACTAAGACCTTGTGCGGTTCCTGTCGATGATCTCACTTCTGGAAAACAAACAAAAAAAAAAAACAACAACAACAACAAAACCGGTGCCGACACATATGCGACATTTGGGGACATGGGCATGAAAAGCAACTTCACGAAACGACTCAGTGTGATAACTGAGCCTGTGATGTCAGCATCACAACACGGTGGAATAAGGTGGGTTTTTTTTTTTTTTTTTCAGAAAACGGCGTGCGCAGAAACAACCGGCTTGAATCAGTGAGGAGCAGCAAATCTTGAGAACTTTTTGAGTTTGAGAAACAAGTACCGGTACATGAAAGTTTTTGTTCATGCCTGTGCGCCTGTGCAGTTCTGCTTTGTTTCAATTCTTTTTTGCTTTGTTTTTGTTCTCCATCTGGATTGTCTTCCGCAGCACTTTTTCCAACTTTGTCCAGTGAAGAGCAGGTGTTCTCTCTTGTAACATGATCCTATCACTCCGAAGGACCACTGTGTCATTGCCTTAATTGGGTAATCTTCCGCTGAACTTCAGCACAAGCATCCATCTTGGTTCTGGACTTCTTTTCGGGTGAATCTGATCCCATGACACCATCTACCCCACCAAGCATGAAACATCAAATCTTTCACTTTTCAACTCTTGACCCCGCAGTAGCAATTTGCCAAACAATTCACGCTACCTGATGAGATGCTGATCACGACACTTGTGGCAATCTCCAGGGAAAGATACAGCACTATTCCACACACTGTTCAATTGTCCACTCCAAGCACGCAAAAATTGAACGACACCGGGATCGCCAAGGAAAAGAAGCTTGCAAGATGGCACTGTAATCAGCACATACTTTCTGAATAGCCACGACCCAAGTTCAAACGTACAGTGACTTACTTGCTGTAAGCTTTATCAGACATACATGTATGAAAATATTATTATTCGGGTCCAGTCCAAAGTTTGTCTCCCAAAAAGATACAATGTCTTGATTATCAGTCGTTGCACATGTCAACCAAGAGACTGACCACACCAAAGGGAACGAAAACGAAAACTTTCGAGTGGCATTTGCGCTCTTCACGAATATTTTTGCAATCTGACCCTTTGGGGATTCAACACACAGAAACTTTCTTGTTATCCCAAGGAAGTCCAGCATCTGAGGTTGCAGGGAACAAAGCCTATTTAGAAGGAAGCCAGATGTGTTTAAATGTAATTACTTTCTATTTTTGTTTCACTCAGGGTAAGCAAAACGAGGAAACCCAGCTCTAAGCAACCCCACGGATGATGTAGGCGACACTCATGCAGTGTGGCGTTTCTCAAGGCGTGGCCCTCCAACGCACCCAAGGGTGTCTCATCCGAGCTGATATAACACCCAGGGTATCTCATCTATACCTGATGGCATCTCACAGTCCAAAAGTTTGTCAGAGAGCTGTCTCCCAACACACCCATAAACGGGGTAGCCAGCAAGAATCACGTCCCCCAATGCAAGTCAAAATAAGTGTTTCAGGGGGAGCGCACCATCTCAAGATCTTGGGATAAATCTTGTGCATGCCATTCTAAATTGTACCGAAAAGAACAAGGGTGTTGTGCCAGGCATCGAAGCCGCGCAACTGTGTGGTCACACGATCAATGCATGCACGTCATTGAAGTTTCATGTGTACAGGGCGGGATCTGGTAGTGTTCACCATGGCAATGATGACCATGACAAGGACGGCAGGGTGACTCAGTAGGCCGCTCGGCTTGCACCAAGCGCGCGGCCTAAAATTGTGGAAAAAATAGAGCGCGTGTCCGTGAAAGTACAGAAGACCAGCCTGGTCTCATGACCGACAGCAAGTACCGGCAGGTCAAATGTCGAAGATGTGACACAGTGCGCCAGTGGATAAGAGAATATCCACGTGGTCTCCCAAAACATTGACCCAAAAAGGGGCAGAGTGGTTGCACGAAGTGATACCTCAGGGTGGAGATTTCAACAAACGCATTCTTTGTTCACCTCAACACCGCACTGCGAGACGAAATGTTCAAGGAAAGGGAAGAAACATGGGAAGTTCTTTCGTCTTACCTGGTATCACAAGCGATGATTTTCCCTGACGTGTCCTGCTTGGTACTGAACTGTTCAACAACACGAAATCCAGATTTGTCAGGGCACTGGTCAAAAAGACGCGGCGATTTATCTCCAAACTCAGCCTCGTGAACGATGCATATCAGGCAATTCCCTGTCGACAAAGATAAACATCCTGATAACTGAATGCAGCCACATCTTCATCATTTGAGAACAAACTCGCGTTTCTCTTTCCGGTTCCGTCTTTCGGTGGACTGAAAGAAAACATAGCTGACCAACACAACAAACCATAGCAAAGAGTTGGCTGTTTTGCCGCAACCACGCTGGGGGAGCGAAAAAATTGGTACAGATGGGAAAGAAGAAGTGTTTCCTGTTGCCTTTTCCCCTCCCAAAATTCCTTTTCCATCAAACCTCACCACCCCCCCCCAATAGAGCAGGAGGTGGCTGGAAAAATTTCCCACTCTGTGCTTTCTGCCTCTGAAAACTTATTCTTCTGTTCCCCCTCCAATGGAACAGAACACAAAGAGGGGTCTGGAAATTTTTGTTCCATTTTGCAGCTCCAAAAATTTGCCATTCCAGAAACCAGCTCCCTCCCCCAATGAAATTGAACACAAGACTGTTTTCCTATGATGTTCTGACGCCAGAAAAATTTGCTGTTCTACCCCCTCCCCTGTGGCACAGGAAGTTTGTGGGGAAGACGCAAAATTGGGCAGAGTCTGGCAAAATAAGCTGTTCTTTTGCCGTCCTTATGGAATGGATTTATACCGACATTCAGACACAAACGGCACAAATCTGGGTCCGGGCGCTTATGATGTTGGTCGGGTTTAGGTATGGAGAGGGTCGGCTGGAGATCGAGGGCTCAGACTAGAGGTCTTTTTCTTCTTTTCCTTTTTGAATAATTTTTATTTATTTACTTATTTATTTGAACACAATTGCAGCATTAACAACTGCCGTTAATCTTTGAAAGCCAAGGGGTGAGAGACCCAAAGTGCTCTCTCGGCTTTCTCAGCCTGAACAAACATCGCGACATGACTTACCAGTGTCTTGACTCGCACTGGAATCAACGTCCGTGTCTACGGGATTTTTCTGCAAGATGGCCGTAATCTGCATTGACTTGTAACTGGAGACCTGAGTCTGTTTAACCTCCACATCGTCATCTTCTTCACCTGAAGAGAAGTAAATTGTACATCTGGATGAAAACCACACCTCCCATTTTTTTCTTTCCCTACACATCCACACACACATTTTTCTTCTGACTGCTGACTGAAGTTTGTCACAGTGGAGAAAGAATCGGTCCACAGTTGCATTCTGTCCCCGCAGATACCCCGCAAACCAAGTGAATGTCCCACTGGAAATGCTTAGCAATAACAAACTTTGTACCAGGCGGCTTGACGAGCATACGACAATTCAATATTCGCTGAGCTTTTCTTTTTGAGTCTCCAGCCCAGTGTACATTGGATCCTGGAATAAGCAAACAACGTATTTAGCAAAGAATTGGTCCGTTGTGCGATAACGTTGTTGTCCGAAAACCAGGCTTGTGGGATTCAGGGGATGGTTGAGAAATCTAAACAGGCAAGGAACGCTGAAAACGACTGTGCCAGAGCCACAACTGCTTAACTTGACCTACTATGGTCATTGCAACAATAAAGGGAGTGTAAAACTTACCTAATGCAAAAGGGAGCAAACTGGATGAGAACTGTGCGTGATCTCCAACATGGATGAAGTTGTAAATACTTTTTCCAACCAAGTCTTCCTGCAAGAGCGAAGAAACAAGAAAAGTCAACAACAGACAACTAAGTAGATGTCAAAACAAAAAACCAGGTCTGCAGGCTGCCAGACAGTTTCCTAATCAGAAAGAAAGGCGAAACTCTCCAGTGTTTTTGTGTTCGCCAAATTAGCTGAGCAATAAAGCCATCTCATTACAGGGAGTCCTTCCTTTTCCTTCAATGAAACAACTTGTCGCAACTTGATGCTCCCTTTTGTTATTTTTTCTCAGTCTGCCCTGCGAGGCTCTTTGACTGCTTTTCATTTCCGACAAAAATTGTTTTTCTGAGGATTCATTCAGGTTTTTCTCTTTCTTCACTCTGTTTTGCCCGGTTCTGACCTGGTTGTATTTCAGGTAGGTGACGACATTGTCCGATACAAACGTGACCTTTCCCTGGCTGTTCACAACAAACATGAACTCATCCAGTGCCTGAAAGAGAAAACGTCTCATAATTCATTTGTGACATTTTTGTTCCACACTTTTTGAGATGTTTGAGGGGCGAGTGGGAGATGGCACCACGATACACAAGACCAATTGGTTCACGAAATGGCTAGTTTCTGCCAACCTGCTCCCCTCTCTTTCTTCCAGTGATGAAAATTGCGTACGTGTATTTACAACCAAAAACACTGAAAATTTCCTGATCACCAGAGGGTCTGATTTGGAACGGTACAGAACACCCATCGCGACCGAACTGAATTTAAAAAAGATAACGTGTCAGCCAAACAAAATGGCTTGGGTCTCATCAAAAATCCGTAGAATATTTGGCGAATTCCTAATGTGTCCCTCTCCGCAAGAGAGCAAATTCCTGAACAAAACAAAAAGCGGTGCCACAGGAAGTACGGCATTGTGGGTGCGATGACCCCCAGGGTCAAGGCCCCACCCCCGAGACATCCAAGCGCTGCAGCACACAAACACTGGAGGGGCCGACAGACACATGGAATCTTGACTTGTGCGAGTTCTCCTATTCTGTGAACTTCACAACGTTGTGAATCACACACCTGGAGTAATAACGGTCCGAGGGCTTCGATGTTGAGCAGTGCGTTTGGCTTGCTGGATGACACCTGGCTTTGTTGCACAGCGGAGTCGCCCACTCCGCTGTTCTCTGAAAAGACACAAAGCAAAGAATTTGAAACAAGTGCAACCCATGTCGAGACACTGTAAAGTTCGTCTTGAGGCAGTTTTTGCAAGCGAACGTAAGACGCCAACGGAATGCTAAATTTCCCTGATAGTTTGTGTGGTCGTTCCCATTTAGCATTTATGTTGGTGTCTTACATTCGCTTGCAAAAGCTGTCTTTGTTTTCTGAGACATCCAGGCCAACATACGAACAGAAGTGCCCCAGGAGTTTTGCAGGAGGCGGCTTGTCCTCTGCCTAAAATTCCTGTTCACTAGAGCGCCGAATATGACCGTACAGATCTGCTGCTTCCACCAAAGCTCAACTCAACAGCACACCCACCCCTTCCCCAACCCCTCGCTGACGGTGTAGCAACTGTTTCCAGTATTTCCTGGGAACTTCACGCCAGATGGAAATTTTGGGACTGTCGTCCAATGTCAGAGTTCCTGCTTTCCCTCCAGCCAAGAATGCCTCTGATTTCAATTCTGACAAACACTTCGAAGTTCTGGATGCTTTCTACACGAAGGCCATGGAATTGCCCTTTGAAGTATTTTCTGCAGTCGAGGCCTCACATTCCCAAACATCACAGCATTTGGGTTGGGTTGTGTCGTCCAATGAAGGGGAATGGGGCTTGTAGCTCTGCAAGTTTTCACCAATTTCCCTTCACAAACAAAAACACAGCATTACTGAAAACCGCATTCAGGGCTTTTCAGAATGATTTTCTTGCAAAATCCCCTGACAAAAATGAGCCAGACTGGCCTTTGACGCTTCTACTCCTGGGGGATAAGCAAACCAACAACACTGGTGTCCTGTCGTTTCAGCAAGGGCTTTTGCTGAGAGTTCCATTTCACCTTTGTTTCCACTCACCACCCCCTTCCCATTCACCCTGCAATCTGACAAACGTCCTCAGTAAATTCACACCTTGCACAGCCAACTGGGGGTGTGAATGGGATCAAAGGGTTTACTCCAAAACCAAACCAAAGTGAAACAGATCAAAGCGTATTTGATCTCGCTTCATCAGGACCCCCAGTCAAAGTCACAAAATTTAAACCACTTTCCTCCCTTCGTCATCTCCCGTACCGTGTGCCAATAATTTTGAGCACATGATGTTTCAGGATCGACAAGAGTTTTTAGTGTGTGCCACCTCCTCCGGACAAGAACCAAACAAGTACCAAACTCAAGCCCCAACACGGAAGTCAATAACTGAGCCCCTCGTGGTAAAACTGGTTTTTTTTCGGGGTTGGGTTCATTTTCATCAGGGGGCACCCATGTGTATGAAGTCATGTCACCAGTAAGGACACTCGAGAATAAAAGTGACACGACATTCTTTTTCGAGTTCTTTCTGTCTTTTTGACTGCTTGACCCTTCCACAATAAGTTGAGAAGAAATCACAGGAAGCCCTGGACAATGTCACTGTAGTGAGTTCATTGATAGAATGAGCAGAGAATGAGATATGGTGGAGAGTGAAGCAGGAAATGACGACTTTAAAACGTTGAAATAAATGACGACAAACAAAATGATTTTTGGTCCAAAATACAGGCGAAAACAACAAGAAACAAAACGTGAAAGTTGTCTGCGAAACTATCCTGCTAATGCCAACGATCAATAGGCCTGTAAACTTGGTGCACCCAATTAGCTTTCGTGAACGCAATGAAAATACCATGTACACACAACATAATATGTGAGGCCGCCTTTCCAACCAACAACAAACAAGTGGGTGAAAAACCATTAGATTAAGGGCGAGCCTTTTTCTGTTTGTCAGCAATTGCAAGTCCTCAATGAAACAACGAATTTTCAACTGGGGAAAAGAACAAAATCCCTCAAAATGAGACTTTCAGAAGTCACAAGTGACCTCCATTACAAGGCAGATGATCATATACGTACACTTCAGCGAACCTTTGCACACTTGTAGGGTGACGTTTCAACGAGCTCAAATGTTCATGATCCATGCAAAACAGGTCTCGTGTGTTTGAGCAACTGACCTGGGAACCCTTTTGGGCTGCTTCCTGTTGCTTGACTGCTTGTCAAGTGTTTGCACAATGCAAAAAGAACAAATCTTGAGTTATGGAGTTTTCAAGAAAAGCTGGGAAAAATGAAGGCAAGTCCCGTGCCCCACGTCAAAACGGGCACCGCACGTCGCATCACTTCTCTTGACCAAGGTACACCAGCGGTCCTCAGTGCTCAGCAGGTCAAGATGAATTCGTATCAGTCCGAGTACAGGGCATGCATTGTGGTTTTCAATTTCATCACATCAACCATAAATACGGCACAGTTTGCCCACGGCCAAGAAAGTACACTTCGAATGCCAACTTGTCGCTTCTTGGTCACACGACAATTCAACAGAAACTGGAAGAAACATCCATACAGAGACGGTCAGCTTTGCTTGGCTCTACATAAATGTCACCCGTTCTTTTTCAGCATATTTTTTTCGAATCACTTTTCGATTCAACCCCTTAACCAGCAAGGGCCTTTCCGAAATTTCCGAACCAGATGCGAATGACAACATACAAGGAAGCAGTGACAAAAACAGAACTGAGCTGCCTGCATCTGTGCACTTTTTTTTTTATTGATCACGGTTCTGTTCATGACATTCAACCAAAAACACACAAAGGTTACTCATCCCCATATTTCTGGACGCGCTTGTGTTCGAAACCAAGAAACTATGCTGTGTTTCAGCAGCAACAACAATCCGTAAACCCGCCGCTAAAGTAGATTCCTCCATTAGTCAACATTTTCCTGGAATGAAACTTCCTGGAACCGCCAGGCCCTCCATCCAAGACAGCTGAGAAATACGCAAAAGCAGTCGATATTTCCATTTAATGAACTGATTGTACTTGTCCCGGGGATTCCAAGGGAAGAGTACATCACAGTATATATTGGTTAAAATTTAGAAGGTACTGTGACGCAAATTGTCAACATCTTGTAGTGGCAAGTTATGAAGCAATAAATTTTTGTGTCGAAGAACAAAGACCACGTATCTACTTCAGATAAAAATAGTTGTTCAAAACTCAAAACTCTAAAAAAAAAAAAAAAAACCGAAATCAAAATCTTCATTCGTTAATAGATGCGGGCTTGCACAAACTGACAATATTTCAACATTAAACGGAGGGGAAAAAATTGCACACAAAAAGCATGCCTGATCAGGAGGAAGGTAATGTGAATCGACGGCCAACGCTGCTGCTGCAAACAGCTGACTTAACCCGTTCGATGTTGGCACTACTCCCCCACAAGAAAAACTCCACTTCGTCGATTTTTCCTTCAATGCACGTTTTTCTGACAAAAGCATCTGCTCCAGCACTTTTTCCGGCCATCGCCCTGCTTCTTCTCAGGATGCACCTGAGAAGCAAAAAATGTGTCAAGATTTCTCCAGCAATTTCCTCCCACCTGATACAGCCGTACTTTTCAAAGCACAACTCAATTCACTTGGCCATGACAGAAATCGGGGTTTTGCCAGAAAGTTGACACCCACAGCAAACTTTTTTGTTCGCGAAAGTACACGATAATCTGTTGAACATGTAGTCATAACAATTGAACGAAACAGATTCGGTTGGTTTGTTTATCATGTTTTGCAGTACACCATGTGATCTTAACAAGATACAATGTTCCGACACTTTCTCTTCTCCAGACCACTTTCCAGAAAAAGACACTTCACCAGTTGGGGCTAAAATTCTTCCTCCTCTGGGTTATGCCTGAAGTAACAGACACAAAAAGGCTCTAATTGGGATGGAAAAGCCTGGCAACTGCCGCTCTGTGCAGCAAGGGTTAACTTGCGATCTGTAAGCAACATGCGAAAGCCTACAAAACTATCCAATCCTGCTGTTCAAGGCCAAAGCTCTACTGAAACAAACAAATGTACCCTCCGTGAAATCGAGAGTGTTCTGAAAAATAAAAGCCGCAAACAAGCCGTAGCCCGACAAAAACAGTCGCATTCATCATCTTTTAACATGCAGATTTACCGGAACAAAAGAATGTGCAGCTTCAAGCGGTATAGATCTCATCGAATCCGTCCTGTATTCTGACACCGACGAAGCTTTTCATCTCACAAAAGAAACACCCAACTAAGTGCACCGACTCTGCGCCGTTCGAATTCGAATTCGGCCTGCAGCCATGGTCATTTGGTATGCAATCAAAATCCATGTCGACACAGTGGTCCTCAGTGACAAGTTGCACTGCGTGACCTTAGGCAAAACAAAGCTGACCGGATCAAAGTTTCGAAATAAAATAGCAATTGAGCACCGCAGCCTGTCGGCGTCCAGGTGAATGCAAATGCGCCTGAATTCCATCGGAAGTCATCCAGTGAGATCTGAAGATTTGACGCAAGACGAAGACATCAACTGTCACAAAATTCTGCCCTTTCTGCCCTCAGTGTCTTACTTCGGGGAAGTGTATTTCCTCCGTCTGTCATGCAGAACATGTCAGACCCAAAAACAGAAATGATCAAAACAACAAGACTCTTTGGTGACACTCACCTAACTCCAGCAGTTGTACACCATAATCAATATCCATAGTTCAACAGTAACTGAGCCTTGTTTCCAACGTCTACCCATGTTTCCCTTCAACCGAAGAGAATAAAGTGCTCCTCTTGTTAAATTCCAACTTGTAACTCTCTCGACGAAGGTACAAATTTCTGTCTGCCGTAAAATGTTTGTAGCATCAAAATGAGACCTCTCCACACGGCGAGCACATTGGAAAACACGGGCTCATCACAACATCGCAAAAACGTGGATGCTACTAGCAGCCATGTGTCGTCGTGTGGTCTCAACCAATCATAAGCTAGCTCCTCATTCAAGCCAAATAAGCTGGCATATTTAATTCGCGGCTATCTGTCCATCCAAATACGTCGCCTGCTTCATCACGTAAGGTACTTTGAGGCAATTTCGATGAACACGAGTGCGTCACTGACGCCCGTAATGATTTCGTCAAAGCCATCATAGCAACTGAGCCAAAGCGATTTTTGATGGCTGGATGACATCTCTGCACTGATACATTTGTGGAACAACTTTTGCAAAACATTCAAGAAGGCCACAACAAAACTGCTTTCTCTTGAAGGAATATCCAGAACTGCAGAAGAAACAACCCAACTTGGCAATTCTCACTCCATCATGTTTTCAACCAACGGAATCGAATGTTTATGGCATTTCAGAGGTTTCGGAATCATTTTCCGTGTGCAGGGAACTTGAACAAGCCGCATTGTTCTGCCTAACCGACTAAATAGCTTGAACCATCACACCCAAAGTGAACAAGGACACTTATCAGCGTCAAGACCATGATGATGTCACAAGAAGCTTGCGTTAGGTTTAGTTGACCTGAGACAATTGTCAGTTAGAAGAGGCCAACAGCTTGACAGATATGTCGCACTGACTTGTAAGACTGACCATCACAGCCCCCTCTTGAGTCTTGCCATCTTGCCCTGCTCCAAATGAGACGGACTGGCTGGCATGCTCACCATCCGTGGAGCCCATTCATTCTGTTGTCCAAAATTTTCGTTTTCAAAATGAACCGTTTTGCCAGTGGGTTGCAAACAACACAATGGGTGGTATTTTGCATGAGCGCAATCGCCCAAGATTTTCAGTGGCCAGGTTCTGCGGAACACGAGAAGACTTGTCAAAACCTTCCCTGAGTTCACTGTGATGCCGTGTTCTACAGTGTGTCTACCCACATTTACACCACCAGTTCACTGTCCACAAGCAAACATGGCCAAAACCAACATTCGTCTGCCATTTCTCCACCAGATGCACAGAGATGGCTTCCACAGAAAGCAACTTCCGGCCCGAAGGTGACGACTTGGATGTTCAAATCAACTGAACGCAAATGCCAAGTCGGCAGACACCTGTGAGGAAACGTGCGGTGTGACAGAACTTTGCAAATCACAAATTGGAGTTTGTGGCAGACAAGCGGGTGGCGCTGTCAGGGGTGTCACATCACAACGACAGGGAGAGGTAGCACACAGGGAGGAGACCAAAGCTTCTGTCGTGGCTGAAGCCTTGTGCTCAAAACACTTTCGTGCCTCCGTAGACGGCACGCATACAAAGGAATTTCGTCCCTTCTTGGAGCCTCCAGTGCGAGCCTCGAGTAACTGGTAGCATACAGAGCAGTGGGCTGGGTGTCCCTAGCCAGCAGTGCAGTTGACCGTGCTCTCGAGCAGATCAGTGGGTGCACCATGGGAGAGGTCGCATCCTGCATATGAGGGGTCTGTGACACAAATGCCAACAATGAGGACGATGACCATGCAGACATCGCTCCACTCTGATCTGCTTTCAGCCGGGCGGCCAAACAATTTTGAAACGAACTTGCAAAATGGAAGCAGAGCAGATCTTCGCCTTTAAGAGAGGGAAAGGGGTAAAGGGTGCCACTTGAAGACGAACAATAACAATTTCGCAAAGGCGACCACACAAAATTTTCTCCCACATTTTTTTGACTTTGATCATCCTCCCTTTCCATATTTGGACAAGTGAAGACGCCAATTAACCAACCATAAATGCAGAGCAATCAGTTGATCAAGCGGAAATTGCTTGTGGGAAGAAAAAGGTTTCATCCGCACGAAACAAAAGCGATCAACGTTCTGTTGCGCACGTAACCGAGCAGATGTTCCTTTCTTTATTCAGCATTACACAAGTGCTGATGGCAAGGACAAACATACTGTCACTTGGCCAGCAAAAAACACCGAACACGCTGATTGCCCACAGCAACAGCTGTAAGTGTTAATTTCTCTGCGAAATCAAGTATCTGTGCACTGATTAGGGCACCGTAACTGACGCCATGAACAATGAGGCACCAGTGGGAAGTGTGCTTTCAGCGAAAAGAAAAGGAGAAAAGTGCACTGAAACTTCCATACATGTGATTCGCTGTTGACGCTCCACCACCCACTGGTCAGACGGGCTGTCGATTTGTGTGTGGGGGGGGGGGAGTTCACGGACCGGGGTGGTTCTCATGGAGGTGGATGTCAGATCAACTGGCACGCAGGTTATCTTCTTGAGGCTGGCTCAACTGCCTTGAGCTACAAACCATTCGCATCTCAAAAAGGCCAGAAAATTAAACAACATCTTGAAGAACTGAAACATTGCTGAAACATGTTTCTCTCGCTGGTACAAGTTTCTCCCACTTTTTTTCTGGCGTGTGGCCCTCGCGCGAGGATTCATTGCAACGAAAAGCAATCTGTCCCAACCCAACCCAGTACTGCCACGACCTGCCTTCCGCCACACGTAACCCTACTCCCCTCGTGGCCCGTGGGTGGCAGGACAGCAGGCAGCGAATGACTCTCGTGGTCTTTGCTGAGGGACAGATGGAAAGTTACTCTGCTTTCAAAACAAGACGGGCCAAATTTAGTCAGGCAGATTGTTGTCAGCAAACGAACTGCTTGCAACTTCGTTGTTTCCAGTGGTGCGGAAATCAATACAAGCAAAGTTGGTGCAAGTGTACTTGTTTTGAACCAGCTGCTTCTTTTATGGTGATGCATCCAACGAGTAGCCCTTTCCTTCGCCAGGCACTCAAATCAGCTGCGTAACAGTTGCCGCCTGACTTGCCCAAAAACTGCGCCAATCAACACGATCTTCGTCTCGCTTACAATTCACGACTTGTGGCTTTGTTCCCTTGAAGAAAGTCTCAAGTTTAGAACAGCCAACTGAATAGCGATCGTGTTCAGTTTTCAAACTTTTGTTTCTTGTTGCAGTCCTTATTTCTCGTCTTTCGCCACCATCGATACGTCTTATCGCACTCGGTCTTTGGGTCACCAAATCTTGAAATCATTGGCTCATATTCAGTATTCAATGCTTCGCGTTGAATATCAACAAACTTCTTTCATGTCCAAGTGGGAATCCCTGGGATGATATTTTTATGATTGGTTTCAACACCTCTTCAGTTCTGCAGAGG
>JAAUYG010164838.1_pt1 | contig 13239 bp, 10 predicted proteins | sample 7278091 | NCBI WGS metagenome assembly JAAUYG01 (sample SAMN14350201, study PRJNA611818) | marine sediment metagenome | isolation source: surface marine sediment (0.6m) | place: French Polynesia: Moorea | collected 2018-08
ACTACTACTACTACTACTACTACTACTACTACTACTACTACTACTACTACTACTACTACTACTATGGTGACGACGGAATACAACACTGCCGCTGCTACTGCATTTGTTGATAATGATGATGACAACAATCAATTTGAACTCTGACATTAAAGAGAGAGCTAAAGAAATCTGAATTATTTTGTACCTAAGGTAAAAGTAAGTGTTAATATTGGTGTCTACAACGGGAATCAAGTTACTTGCCTGCATGACATGTCCGAATTCTAACATCAAGACACAAAGAGTTACCTTCCAGTTTGCCCAGCGACACATTGAAGACAGGAACAGGACTCCGGTAATGGGAGTAACCACTCCCAAGGCGAGCACGGCCGCAATCTGAAAGCGAACGGTAAAAAGTGTCAGCCATTTTTTCCCCGTGGGTGATACATTTAAGTTCGTAAAGGCCCGGTTTGTACAGATCCGAGCAGCGCCGCAGACAAATGATACGGTATTGTTCACACCCCGGGGTTCACACAGGGGTTCAATGAGCTATAAACGTCAAACCATTAGTATATGGCGACGTTTTCTGATAGAAATACCAACAAGCAGACGATCTCTGGAGCATGGAGTTACCAGGCGAGACGATTTTCAAGATGTAACCATGATCTTTCCCAGTCGCTTACTGCGCTTGACAATAGCTCGAGTACGTACTTTTTTAGATTTCAGGGATCAAACAAAGATGGAGAATTCACCACTTCTGATTGGCCAAGATGGCGCGGCGTCATGAAAATTTTTTTCGCTCGGCTATCGAACGAGAAACGTCTCAGCGCGGCACCTTCTGTGTAAATGGTCCTACGATATATCATAGAATGCGAAAATTTGGCGCGAAAAATTGCAGGCTAATAATGTATATATGTATGACTATTTACTTCGAACCAGGTAACGAGATAGATAACACTTGCACAAACATGATGAACATGGTGGGCTCAGGGCGTCCCTTATAAGGCCATGTAGCTTGAATTATTGCACCTGGACTCTACTAATAGGAAAGCGAAAATGTCCTTTACCCAAATATTAGGTCCAAAATACTTGAAGCAATATCCGATGGTTATGCCAGCTGCGCCGTACACTGCAACTGAATCAATGTACATACAGGTCAACATGTTTTTGCTCATTAATCGAAGAAATCTCATTGAATATTGAGAGGACATACACGCTACTTGTGCCTTATTGTATATTTGCCTCTACTAATTTATCAAAACAGTCGGATTGTGTATCTCACAAAACACGAAAAAACCCACTATTGGTTACACATGAGTGGTTTTTAGTCTCGAGGGCATGTCTGACGGATGAAATTCAAACAAAATTAGTATGCAATTTCATGTTAAACCTTCTTTTGCTCTCGCCCTGAAACGGTTTGTGGCACAGCGATAAGGAAATGACTTCGGCGTGTATACCGATCATGCTAATGATTCAGGTGAGCCCGGTTAAATATGCAGTGCCCAAGCATGGCTGCCTGATAGTGTAAGTATTACTCGAAAGCTTTGTCATAGACATTTTATGGCATCATGATTAACAAATTTTTGAGGGATAGAATACCAGATAATATTTCAACACTCCCACGGGGCTCCAGTACGCACTTGTGTTTCATTTCCAGTATGAATCATCCTACAATCCTCGAGATAAGCGAATGTATATAAATGTCAATTTACACACCTATGACCCTAGTAACAACGGCTTTTCGTTTTTCAGCCATATTCCGCAACCTGGCCTCCAGAAAATGTTTCCAGGTCAAGGTGGCACATCCATTCACATATGATGAGACTGAACTGAAAAAAAAGACTCGTGCAGAAAATATTGGTCTAAATATGAATTATAACATATCAGACTGAACAACAACCACAATCCCTTTCGTCTGCGCACCATATAAATCCAACAATGCCCGCTGCCTTGCCCTGTCAGGCAACACATCTCGCTGTTCCACTTGCCGACCAATATTTTTCGCAATTGACGCAATAAATCTGTTCCTTCAATCATAAACTACGTCAAAATAATTATTGTTAAGCCGGCCGGGATTTCGCCACGGGCAAAGATTTTAGCACAGCCCGAGGGGCTGTGCTAAAATCTTAATCTATCTTTGTCTATAACAATCTTTGTCTATAACAAAGCTTTCGAGTAATTCCCCATATATTATATTGCTCGTGTCACTGAGTGGGTAAATTTCTGATTTTGCATAATCCTACATTTTAATTTACTGGTAATTCATCAATCGGAACACGGGGTGCATGAGAGCGGCCTCCACGTGGCGCTCCTGGGTATCAGGTCTTGTCAGACATTTTGTTCAGACTTGGCCTGATAGCGAATTGCTCTCACACAGTGCAGTACTTGGACTGTAGCGACTTGAATTGACATTGCAATCGTTATCACCTGTTTTGGCACTGTATAACCCTTTTGGTGTTGATGTGCCGTTAAACTGTAATACCACCACCATCCACCCTATACATATATACCCACACTAGCTAGTATTATATGCTTGTACATTATTGGGCACTGCTTGAAAAATGGAACACGGCAATGTTCAATTTACTAAAACATGTGAAAGCAAAACTTCACCACCCATCTGACCTGACTCTGTGCAGACTGTTACTTCATTTGCTAAAGCTGGCAGTTCGCAGTCGTCTGAAATGATATGCATCACAACGGCTGACTTGGTTAGTTAACAACAGTCTTCAATGAATTCATGCGTCAAACAGTATGTGCTGCATTAAAAAATAAATCTTAAATTATAGTAAACTTAAGGCTTCCAATGTAAAAGAAATGGATGAACTAATCTAGTACCGGGTTCAACCTAAATCTTTAAACCAAATACTAGTACCAGATTGGAAGGATATTTACCATCAATATGTATGTGCATATTGCAAGTATCATGCGTAATGAGCCTAAAATATTAAAAGAATGTTTATTTTCTTGCCTCTGATACATATGCTGATACTGTTGCCATCAACATATCCATGGACAGTTGAGTTGACCTAAACTCAATGGATTGTTAAGTGTTTGGTTAAACAAAGAAAGAATGGAGGGGAGTGATATTGATGTGACATATGTGTTCTGCACATTTCCAGGTGTGTGTAGCCAAGGAGGGTTCTGAATACCCATGACTAGAATAAAAGGCTCCTAGATACGTCCCAGTTGTGTTCTTCATGGTAGCAGAGCATATCTAGGAATCTTTTATTCTAGTCATGGGTATTCAGAACCCTCCTTGGCTACACATACCTGGAAATGTACAGAACACATATCTGCATATGTCACATCAATATCAAATACATCACTATCTACAAACTCTGTGTACTTAATTCGGACACATTGAAGTGCTGACCGACAGCGGTCAGTACATGTATCCCAATGACCAATGGCACATATTAAATGCTTGGGAAATATATTTCGTAAATACTCATGCATACAGTTCTACATGTTCTAGCCAGAAAATTGTTCTCCCATTTTTCTTACAGTTATGTTTAGATATGAAACTGAAACTATTGTAAGTCAACTATGATCATAATATGCACAAATCTCAGCAACTACCAAATGCAAATGTTAGTAATAACATGATTAACTTAACTACCTTCGATAGTGATCACTGTTGCGGGTTGTGGCACAGGACAATGGTCTCCTGCATTCAACTCGGCGGCTGGTTTTGTGAAACTTCTTTGTGTCGAAGGAGATGATTGGCTCGGTCTGAATTTTAACTTGACAGAAGGAGTTACTGGAGTCCTGCCACTAATTTTTCCCCGGTTTACTGGACTAGCGGTGAAGCTTCCAGCTGATGTTTTAGGATCACCGGCACTTGTGGATGGCTTAATATCCAACTTGTCCTCAGTTTTCACCACTAAGGCACCGATATCACTTCCTTTTTCTTCCTTCTTGACCAATGCTTTTCCAGGGCTTTGTATCAATGGACTTGATTGGCCAAGTCTGAACTTTAGCTTGATCTTAGGAGTGGTTGTGATCTTCTCTACATGACCAACTTGAGATATTGTATCTCTAGCAGTCACTGGCTCAACTTTCATCCCAACCTTAACTCTGGGTTTTACGTCAGCGATACCCTGCGATTTGATGAATCGCCCTGTGTCGTACGACTGTTCCTTTTTGATTGTCTGCTCAGTCTTAATGCTGGGTTTTATATCAGTGATACCCTCTGATTTGACTGGTCCCCCAAAGTCACACGTCTGTTCCTTCTTGATTGTAGGCTCAATCTTAATGTTGGGTTTTATATCAGTGATACCTTCTGATTTGATTGTTCCTCCAACCATGCCAATATTACAGGTCTGCTCTTTCTTGATTGTCGCCAATGAGCCAGTGCTGAACTGATTAACACACAATCCTTGGCTGGCTGTGAGCTGTCCATTTGTGTCTTTGGTAAACTGCTGCTTATCAATAGGTGAGCTTTCTTGTGCTGTTTTTCCATCAGCCGAGTTGGCCAAGTTATCCGCGCCACATATTGCTAACACAGCTAGTCTGTTCTCTGTAGGAGAAATCATCAGCATGCTCATTTTTTATTTTAATAAGAGAAGATTTCAAAAGTTTAATATAAAGTGTACCTTAAACTTAACAGTCTAAAAAGCTTTAATTAATCTTATTTGCACTGCTGTTGTGAATTATAATGGAATGCTGTTCAATTGAACATGCTGAACATTCAGTCAATCATCAGTCGCGGTTTTACAGAATGCAGTTTTAGACACCAACTATTTTTTTCAACAACACGATATTCATTAGAGTCGATATGCCCAAGTATCTGCTAAACCTTTATGGTTATCAGGGGTTATTTTCAAATTGGTCTTTGAGCAGAAAGTAAAAGAAAGGATTGCATTGATATTGATATATTATTGATATTTTTTACCTCAACCCTTAATATATACAAATACAACATGATTACATATGATAGTTCACACAAACTACAGCAATGTCTACACTTGCAAATACTAAATCACTTATAAATATGACAAAGTTTCTAACAGTAGGCAAGAAATTTGTGCAATTGACTAAACTAAGAAAACTGTTTTTTTTTGGCAATGAAAGCTAAATAATTATTTAATATTGAGAGCTGGAAAGTTTCCTGGGCATACAGTGTTTAAAGAACCATCACCAAGCAATCTAAAAAGGCAACGGCTAGAAATAGAACTATCATCATCTCATCATGTATGGTGAATAGACCACAAGGTGTAATCAAGAACTTGAGCTGTAGCACAAGTAAATACTGAACCCCGAGTTCTCCTGTTAGTCCGCCACCAATATTAAACCTGTCAGTACTAGCAGGTTAGTCTTAGACTATTTAATTTAAAATCTATGGAGCAATCCTATAGCCTTATAGCCTTACCTTTACCAGCGACTGTACCAGCTGTGTTACCAGCAGCCGGTGCCGTCACCAAAGCTACAGTGGTGACACTACTGCTGTTGGCATTTTCATCCACGGTTTCTTTCAACACTTCCCCCACTGGTGGTGCTAATTCAGATTCCACTTTGTCCTGATTCTTCTGTGATTTTTTCCCGCGACCTTTACCCTTCCCTGCAGTGGTTTTACCCTTTCCTGTAGAGGTTTTCCCCCGGCCTTTAGCTGCCTTCCCTGGAGCTTTAGCTGCCGCTACACCACGGCCTCGACCTTTGGGTTGTACAGTGCTGGTAATTGCGGGTAAGGCATCTGGTGCAGATTTTTGACGTTTCCTGGGAGGTGGTTTTGCTGGTTCAGTCGTTTCTAAATCATCACCTTCCTCTTCTTCACTGCTGTAGGTGTAACGAGCCGGCTTCCTCTTGGCTCTACATGTAAAGATCAACAACATGTCATGTCAAGATGTGTTGCTACTAAATCCACTATTAAGAACTTACCAAGTGCTAGGGATCATATTATAATGTTAGGGTATCCCAATGTCCAAAGTTATGGTAGATTTAGGAGCAGTCCTACAGGTCATTAGTAGTTAAAACTTTTCATACAGTTTAGTGCTGCTTGCCAAAAACTTGTTGTTCTGATAATGCTTGCTGTATTGACACATCTTCTGTAAAATATGCTGAAATGTGTCCATGTAATAACTGAAAACATGTACTAATTATACACAGCTCTATTTATGTACTAGTAGCTACAGTAATGTAGCTAAAACATATTTGTACACTGTAATCTTCCCTGAGGGACTGCCAAATTATGTTAAGACTTCCTGGAAGAATGGTCGAATTACCTGTCATGTCTTTGTGAGGATTTCCTAGAACTGAACCTGCTACCTTTAGAGGCTTAGAGCCAACCCGGGAGACCCGGATCCAGTGTCCAGAAACATTATAATTCTGTCATACTCTTTTATCACTGTAAACAGTATTAAACTAGGTCAGGTTAGCGTGGAGTGAAAATGTCGAAGTTCACAAATTGACTGCAAGCTGACCCCTGATGGTAAGGAATAGGGGAATTAGACAGGTATATAAAGACAATGACAGTGGTAGAAGTAATGTTGACAATACAATTATATTACCTGCTGGGTCGACGTTTGATGTTAGGAGAGATTGCTGGCGCCGGCAGGGATATCGATTTCTTCATGACAGCAGGACTGAAATCTGGATCATCCTTCCTCATCATGGCATTCTCCGGAACGTCACAAATTGCTTCAACCTCCTCTGTATTGTCTTCTGTACTGTCTGCAAAACAATAATCCAGGTTAAATTATATATTATTAGAGCTTAGCAAAATGCAAATACAGTTAAACCTGTTCCAAAGACCACCTGTGCATAAAGACCACATCTCGCAGGTCCCCATGTTATTTAGAACCTGTATATATAAAGACCACCTGTGTACAGGGACCACATTATGTTGGTTCCTAGGGTGGTCTTTATATACGAGTTTTACTGTAAAAAGATCTTAGGGAAGGAACCTGCCCCCCACCCCCAAATTAAATTCTTCTTTACCTTAAATAGATGCAAATTAGTGTTGTTAGATACATTAGTATGCTCTGAGAAAATAGTGGTGCACCACACAGAACTTCTAATAATTATAAACAACATGATTGCGTTATTCAAAATAATATGATCCTGTAAACGGCCTTGCATCTGCATATTTGGTGGTTGAATAAAGTGACCAAAACAGCATGCAGAAAATGCTTTATACTGCTTTACTCGAGTCACTGTAAAAACTTGTGCAATACAATACAGTGGAACCCACCATAAAGGTTTAAGACACCCCCCACCCCCCGAATTGAGATCATTTATCGGAACCCCAAAGGTTGCACACCAGTGCTCGATTTTTTTCTGAATGAAGACCACCATGGGCTTGCATCTCCATGGTCTCCACAGTGGAGTTCCACTGTATGTATGTCACGATGTTTACCAGTATCCGTGTCCTCCTCCTCAGCTGCGTTATCTCCTGCCTCCTCATCGTCTAACAGGGCAGGGAGACGGGGTAGGGTGTCACTGCGACTGGGCCGCAACCCTAGATCTGTTGAGGTCTTCTGTGTCCCAGCTGACCCCTCGCCTTCCTCCCCCTCTCCCTCACTGTCGGAGGCAAACTCCAGGGCAATGGCCTTCCGGTACGACTTCAGACGTGCAGCCTTGGCATTCTGGGATACAGTAGAACAGGATATCGGTAAACGTCTTGTGTGGCATTATTCTATGAAGAAGAGCTACATTTATTTAGGAGTCCTTTCTCATTGCATGTATGTATATATATATATTTAGGTCAATCTTCAGAGAAGATGCCCTTTTTACAGTTCAAAACAAGTGTCAGCATTGACTGAGATTGATGCGACTCAGAAACCCAAGCAGTCCCTGCATTTAAAATCATCCATATTCAGCCACTCAAATATGCCACAAAACTGACGTATATGTATTTACTGAAAATATAATTTAGTGCTGCAGGTATGAAACGTTTTATGTTTTGACTTGGAAAAGCTATAATATGCTAACCTAAGTTGATTTGAAGTCTTTTTGAGAATACAGTGGTCCCTCTCTTAAAGGACACTCCCTAGACAGAACACCCCTCTATAAAGGACACAAATATTTGGCAGCAAGTACTGGAAATACATGTAATGCTCCCTCTCACCAAGAGACACCTCTCTAATAAGGACAGAATTTCTTGGCAGAAGGGGTGTCCTTATTAGAGGGGGACTACTGTAGTGGCAGTTTCTCTTGTATATAGTATTAAAAGTTGGAGAAATTTCACACGGAGATCATCTTTTTACAATGTCAGGACAAGCATACGCCATACGGAACGATTGTGTAAGTGAATGCAAATGTACCTTGGTTGATCTTATCTTTCCCTCGACTGGCACAGCCAGGGGATCATTGCCTTGGAAGTTGGTAAGGATGAGTGCGATGATCTGTAACGTCTTCCCCAGACCCATATCATCAGCCAGGATGCCTGACAACAACAGACGTACAGTACAGCTGGCGATCTACCAGCAATCTAATGGAACCTACATGTATATCTATGCTTCCCAATAAATTAGTTATCAGGTGATCATTGATCATTATTACTCAATATCGTTGAACTTACACCATACGTGTCAATGTTCTGTATAAAATGCTGGAATGTCAGGTATATAACTTACCCATGGGACCAGCTCAAAATCAGCTATAGGATACAGAAGTCGTGCTAGCAACGTGTTACCAAACCACTGCTGTGTGATGCATTCCCACTATTTAACCTATCTAGTAAGTTCTGATTTACTCATTTTCTGCGCAGCATAAACTCACTAAGACTTAAATATATTGTAACAAAGTAGTGAAACAACAAAGTGCCATTCATCAAAATCTTAGCAGGCATGGTGATAAAAACGGCATCAGTCCCTCCCTGTCCCTACCTCCTTTGATCCCCTTTGGCTTGGTCTTGGTGGCAAAGTTTGTGACGGAGTTAAAGTAACAGCCATTGGCACGCTGTTCCCAGAATGGTGGGAGTGTATCTCCACTCTCCTGCCTTATCATCCAGTTCAGAGCCTGCTTCTGGTGGGGAAACAGGGGAGTGGCCACTGCCTGACGGGATACAACAGAAGGAAGGTGTGGAAACAATTAATACACTCAGTTCCTAGCATTACACAATACAGGACCATGGTAAGGTTGCAATTTTTTTCTTGTACAGTGGAACGTAACTTTACAACCACCTCAGAATTAAGACCACTTCCCATGAGTACCATGCATTTGAAAAGTTATTTATAACTCTCAGGAATAAAAACACGTCACAATTAATATGGCTAAGGATGGTTAATGATAGTCCCATGGGTGTTATGCGATTCCACAGTATTTCAGAAAAAAACCCTGTCATAACATTACATAGGCATTGCGAGAAGGCTAGTTAGTTCCTTAGCATTTTCAGAACACAAAACTAAATGCATTATCAAACTGAACTCAATAGTTACATTTCTATTGTCGGTAACTTTTCAATGAACAACTTCATAAACTTCCTGGATTCTGAATAAAAATATGTACCTGGACCTTTTTTCTTAAAAAAAAAATAAAGTCTATAAATGAACTTTAACAAGAACAATGTTCTACAAGCAATTAGTACTAAATGTGTATCAAAACCCTATAATTCTGTTTCAAAATTAAAGAATATTTTGATATTTTAGCTGCACCTGTTGGTGTCTCAATTCTGGGGGTATCACAGAATGCCTTTTTAAGTCCGCCCTACGTCACAATCCCTGAGCAGTACATTACCTTTGTGGGATCCCTCAGGGTGGTTTTATCCCCTTCCTCCAGAGTGTCAAACAACTTGTCCAGCTCATTCTTGACCTCGGACGGGGACAGGATTGTCCTACGTGGGTTATACAGCAAAGTGTTAGATGCCACCGAGGGGCCACTTCGTGACATTGACCCTACAGAAACACCTTCCCTTGCCATCATTTCACTCTCCGCACTCTTCAGATAATACCCGAACCTCTGGAGATGTCCAGCCGTCGTTGCTTTCTGCTCTGGACGACCCCAGAAGGAAAGATCAACTGGGATAGTGAAGACATTTTGGGCCCCAGATGGTACGACACTGAAAGAAGATATGATTTAATGAATATCCCACTTGTATTTACTCTTTTATACACACTATGCCAGGGGAATCGTTGCAATGGTCAATCTTAATGCCCAATCTCAACAGATGGCAGGGCACAAGCAGTGCCCCAAACAATATTTGCCCCTACTACATGTGCCACTGTAAAAAGCGTTCTCCCTCTTACCCAAATCTAACCTAACCCCATGAATATGGCCATATTTTGGGGCAAATAGGGTTAACACATCGAGGGGGGGGGGGGGTAGGGGGGCTGTGACTCCTGTATGTTTTCCATTTCAGTTTCTAGCTGGATCCATTACTAAGTAGACTACTGAACATGCTGAAAACGAGATCCAGCTAATATTTGTTTCTCACTTTATGGTACTGTTATACAAGCAACACTGTTATTGACAATACATAATCCCTCTCTCAAAGAACGTCTAGAGAGGACACCCCTCTACAAAAGTTGAAAGGACACAATTTTGACAGCAACAACCATCAATGCATATGAGGATCTTTCACCAAAGGATACCTCTCTAATAAGGGCACAGTTGTTTGGCAGAAGGATGTCCCTATTAGAAGAGGGTGAATATTGTACTTATACTTATAATCCTTTTTGTGTGAAATGTGAAACATTTCATTTTCATGATTTTGGCACCCAGTTTAAGGCGAAAAACAACCGTTTTTACTTCATTATTGTAGGCAGCGGCGCAGCCACAAGCTATATAAGATAAAGTGTCCCCCACCTCAGCATTGCAGCTTACCCCTCCACCCTCGCCAGCCCCTGATCCAGGATCTTTGCCAAAGCTGCCGCCAGCTCCCGCTTGATGTGTCCGACCTGCTCGCCATACACATTGTTCACCTTTACTGCATTACGGTCGTATTGGTTGTGAGGCTCTCGCACTAGATCAACCATCTCCTTGTTACTGACCTGAGGGAATAGATAACAAGAAATAATATTGATACCACAGACTTCTGCAATACACACACAATTTCAGTAAATATAACACTCATTTAACATGTTTAATCAACATTCAACAATAGTAAGAGCTTCATAGATTACAGAGAATTCATAGACCCAATCATAACTACTGAACACCCAACTCAATAATATATGTATTATGGTCAGACAGCAGAATCTGTCTTGCACCACATTGACATTGGCCATACAAATGTGTGTTGTAAACCTCTATAAAGAAATAAATGTTTATATAAAAAAATGTGGTCTCTCAAGACAGGTGGTCTTTGGTAACAGATTAAATTACATTGAAAATGGACTTTCTGCCTGGAATATCTGGTCACTCAGGACAGGTGGTCTCTCAAGAAAGGATTCACTATATACTAATCTTGACTAGCACAAAAGCTTTACCCCATTCACAGTTCAGTATAATCTCCATGTCTACTGACAACTCCAATGACACAATCATCTCTATCATGTCTATAGTCGTTACATTATGATCATACTATACTAACCGTGCCCCGGTAGTATCTGATGCCCACAATGTCCCCCCGTAGTGTGCCATACAGTATCTCATGGTCCAAATCATCGTCACCCATTGACAATTCCCCGTCATCTAAGGGAGCTCCGGCAATAATACTGGCTGCACCAAATACTGTGGAGAAATCTGTGATACCCTGCCGCCCAACACCACCTACCAATACAATGAAGAAGAAGTATAAATCAAGGAGCATTAATAAATTGTAGCCATTATGTACCATGGTACATTGCATACATACTTTTATTTCTTACTGTTCTAACCATGCTAACTCCATGGCCCAGACAGCAACATTTCGCAAACAGGCTGGTTTTGCCAGTGCCCTGAACAAGTATCTCAGCAAAATACACTGGCACTGGCTTTAAGAGTTTGTTTTCTCTCAAAACATTAAACCATGACATTGTACATGTGCTAAAATTGTTAACGTCCCTTTTCATCAGAAAATGAAACCTGGCTATATGAGCGTCAGTGATAATAATTTAACAAACAGGTAGATGTAACCAGATATCATACCTAACACCCCCCGTGAAGAAGAAGACTTTGGCATTCTCTGGCTGGCCCCAAGAAAGGAGACAGACGGAAGGTCCTGGTCATAGGAGCTGTCATAGCTAGACCACCAGGTCCGACCATGGCGACTCTTTTTCTTTGACCGCCAGGTGTCCCAGTGGCCCCGGCTTCTTTTCTTCCAGCCCCAGAATTTCCCCATTCCAAGTGCTTGTGCGACGCAAAGCTATAATACTGGGAAGTAAAGAGCAGTGATTACTAAATATAATCAAACAGATCATTGAACTGTTGAACTATCTGCATTTATCGTGTATAGCTGTTTAGTGGTTAGGTTTGCTGTACTCTGCAAGTATATATCTCCAAATGAGACCAAATACTGTACTATACAATTTATGGAAATTGTTGTTAAATACAGTACACTGGTAAATTTGTTTCAATATTCTGTGATTATTGATTAGTTTTCATGGAACCTGCGAACTGTCTGTGTATTAAAAAAATTCTCACTAACTAGCTGGGGCATCGCACCCATTGGTGAGATGCCCCAGCCTGGGGGTGCTGATTTGATGTCATTTTTATTTTTTTTTTTTTTCTTGTTTCCTGGCGAGTGTCCATCTTGTAGAATGTTGCATGTCTTGGCCCGCTTTTCACCACTGAATGGCTACTAGTAAGGCTAAATGAATGACTGGGGTAAATAAAAAAAGGGTTCATGTCCACTTGACCATATAGCCGTAAACACCCTTTTGTTTAAGTGTTTATCCCCACCCACCTGGGAAGGATTGCACACCATATAGCCCCAAGTGACTGTCTACCTTATACTACCGCACTAGCCCCAAAAGTGACTCTCTACATTATACTACCCCTTTATGTGAACCATTGGTCATAAAGTGGGAGTACATACATTTTCCGTGCATCGTCATGGGGCCCTGTAGAAATTGCGTGATTGGTGACTATGTATCTAGCACGTGAAACGTTCTCTACCAGACCAGATAGCCATGACATGACCCTTTATTTTGTCCCCCCCCCCCTCCCGGGGAAAAGTACTACTGCGCTAGTACACCAGTAAACAAGAACTCTGGGCTACCAGACCAGAGTGCAGCGTCAAAAGTAGCCCAATAGGACTCTCTATACTACCTGATATAGAGTAAAATAATTATTATTATTATTATTAGTTCTTGTAGAGCGCACTTAACACAAAAGTGCTCAAGGCGCTTTCCATAAAAAACATGCAAAACAAGTTGCATACATATTATATATAAATAGGTA
>JAAUYG010169802.1_pt1 | contig 13237 bp, 6 predicted proteins | sample 7278091 | NCBI WGS metagenome assembly JAAUYG01 (sample SAMN14350201, study PRJNA611818) | marine sediment metagenome | isolation source: surface marine sediment (0.6m) | place: French Polynesia: Moorea | collected 2018-08
ACCAAGTGAGACCTGACTTTACGTCTTTCTTTTCTCCCACCTGGAATTTAGATACAGTAGCACAGTTTCTGGATCTTAATCTTAATCTTGCAGAAAAACCGTCATAATTCATTCTCTCTCTCATAATTCATTATCTCTCATAATTCATTCTCTCTCTCATAATTCATTCTCTCTCTCTCTCTCTCTCTCTCTCTCTCTCTCTCTCTCTCTCTCTCTCTCTCTCTCTCTCTCTCTCGATTAATCGATCGATATCGATGTGGCTCACTCCCTCAATTGGCACATCTGGTACATCTTTCAGTGCCCAGTCTTCCAAACTTCAAAGTCTTTCATATAATGGTTATACCAGACGGCTGAAGAGTTTATTGTGGAGAGGGGATGAGAGTATTCAAAGTTTGCTCATGCCATTACACTTACCAAGACAAAGCGAAGCTAGTAGCCCACATAAGACAACAAGAACAATGCCTATTGGAGTGTACAGTAGAAATGACAACCGAAACATGATGAAGGAATCAGCGCTGGAAGAGAACATGGGTTGGATAAACTGTAATGGCCTAGGCATTTGTAATGATATTTCTTTTTTATTAGAATTACAGTAAAGGTCGAGACAATACGAGAGTACCTTTAGGATGAATAATAATTCCATCACTGCTGCAAATACTTTACACTTTGGCTTTGCACTACTGTGGTAGTTATATGCTACCATTATTATTACTCCCACCACGGCCACCATTATTTTTGTTGTTGTTGTTCTTGTTCTTGTTCTTCTTCTTCTTCTTCTTCTTCTTCTTCTTCTTCTTATTATTATTATTATTATTATTATTATTATTATTATTATTACATGTGACGTAGACACATGTAAGACAAAAAGATAAGATACCATAAACATAGTTGGTGCACTTTATGAGCAATGGCGTTTGAGGTACAACAAACCAATGTCCAAATTTTACAGTAAAAGTTAAAAAATACTTTTATGTGCCTCAAGAGGAAGATGAAAGGAACTCCATATGCACTCATTAATACAAAGAATCAATTACTTAATGTTTCTGCAGAGATAGAAATGTTCAGTTCCATATGGTCCAATGTTAACCAAATCATAATATGTAAAACAACTAAAATGCGGATTTGACCATATTCGATGAAAATCTAAAAGTGGTTTTGAAATACTTCAGATGTGATTTTAGGCGATGTGGCATTTTGAATTTTTCGATTCCATATGGTCCAATGTTAAAGAAAATTTTCAAAAAAATCTAACAATAAGAGGTGCAATTATTTATTTTGTCATTGGCGACAATGTTAACTTCAAATTGAAAAGGTTTGGGTGAAAAGGGGTCATAACTCGAAAAGATGCAATGTTTTAAAATCGTCCTTTCGCAAAACTCTCAAGTGCACCAAATGACTTAAAATCGCCTTCAAACACTACAAAATCAAATGTACCCTATGTATATCCTACTAATAACCGAGTCCTAAATTAAGTCCGTTTCGCTGTACTGTGGGCCTTTTCTTGATTATTGCAATATTTGATTCTTGTTATTGACTACAATGTGAAATTTAAATTTTCAATAACTTTGGTCAAATCAAAATTTGAAAGAAACATAAACCAACCAACTTTTATGGGAATCATCACCAGGAACCTGAAAACATGTGGTTGCAAAAACTTCAAAACTGTAGAAGAAGGAGTGCTTTGAAATTTTGGGTCCCATGTTAAGGAAAACGAAAAAGGTCGGCACAAATTAGCTATAGATCATTAACATTTTATATAAATCCACCTAACTTTTGTAGAGATAACCCCCAGGAACCTTTAAAACAGTTTGGTTGCAAACATTTCATATACTAGAGAAGAAGTAGCGTTTTGAAAGTTTTGCACCTGGTATAAAAAAAATCGAAATTTTGCATTCCTAGTTACTTTTTCCCTCAAATTTGGCATTAATATGTTCGATAGTTTAGAGGAAATGACTTTAACGGAAGATGGACGACGCCATGGTATAAGCATGAATCAAGCACAATCAAATGAAATTGCAACTTTTGACGAAACTGAAAAGATCAAAGCGTAATCACCAGAAGAAGCCATTGGTTAAATTTGAAAAAAAAATCTGGCGCATGGTTTCAGGGAGATTTGAATTGAATATAGATGGATGGACGACAGAGAACGTCTCACAAGCCCTATCTAACTAGATTAGCTATGCTACTAGTTGAGGCAAAATCGCAAACTACCCTATTATAGCACCGATGCATTATTCAGTACCCTGTGGCTGCTTTTGTATCTTCCAATACAGTCATATTGTACAGAGCACATAACTGTCCTGTTGAATTCAGCTTCTCCGTGTAAGAGTGGAGTGAGGCATTCCCAATACCAAATACAGAGGCTGTAACCAAGCCGATCACCGCACCCGTCACTGCACCCTGGGGTAATAAAGTATTGTACACATGGTATGCTGCGTATGCCCATGGGGTGGTGGAGATATCCGATATCCTCAGCAGGGAATCAATTGCTTGAGAACACATGGAGTACAGAATTGTACTCGCTATCGTTCCCAAACAGCTCATTCAATGGTATAGTGTCTCTCACTACTCGGAAAAAAGCTCGAAGTATTCGAGAGACATCTGGAATATTTCGAAGTTTTTAGGAACTGCAAAATAACACAAACAATTAAAAATTGGATAATTCCATATTTGGACTGTTAACGTGTTGAACAATAGAAATTAGAGAAAGATGCAGATGTTAAAAACTGCAAGCTACGGCTGTTAGAAGCGCCAACATGACGGGTATTTTGATGCAAAATTTCTGGTCCTATGCCTCCAGTGCGCTCGAATTAGCTCTGGTGACAGCGCATTATATTGTTCGTATTTACGTATGATGCCGATGTAACGGGCACCAGAAGCCGCAGCCGATCAAACATTTTCCATGAAATGGGGCACTGACTGAGCAGGTCTTATCCGTTCATTGCTCCACTGAACTAGTGTACGTCAGGATACAGAAATTGATTAAAAGTACAGAACTTAGTGAAATATGGATTGGGAAGGATTCGAACCCCCTGTGCCTAAAAAAGGGGTCTTGGCTGTTGCTAGAAAGGTAATTTTGTGATGCAGCACTGACATTCAACATGCTCCCAACTGGGCCATCGAGGACAGCTGGTCGGCACGTTGGCCTGCCGGTATGTATCATGAGCATGACGTACGATGACCCATACGTGACTACACTAATACACACCCCGGAATAGGCGTGTGTGTTCTGGACTTCACAAATACACAAACACAGTGCTATAATCAGAGACATAAATGCAAAACACAAAACACAAACACGCAAAAATACAGAAATACACGAACAGAAAATACAAAAACTCGAATTTTGCACCTGTATAGGTTTATGGCATACAGCAAATCGCTTAATTGATTACCCCTTTCTGTTTTTCCTTAAATGATGGACTTTTCTTTTCAGATTGTGCATGTGATATGCAAATGCGTGTATATTATAACGGGGCCACGAGTTCGTGGAACTGTTGTTGTTTATTAGGGTTTTTTTAACATACAAACTTATATAAAAACACATTGTGCGTCTGGTTGCAGGTGAATTTTTTAACGCACGTCGTTCGCCAGAAATCGTTTTCGCGACAGCTTTGTGTGGGTATCAACAAGATCAGTCTAGTACTCGAGGGAAACTTATTTAATTTCCTAAATGCAAGCGCCGTTGACAAAGGTAATGCAACCTTACCCTCACTTCCGGTACAGCTACATGTCGATGTGTTTACTTTTTTGTTTGTTGTTGTTGTTTTGGTTTGTGTGTTTGTTTTTTTTGTTTCTTTTTTCTTCTTTTTTTTAAAGTCTTGATACCTGTTTTATCCATCGCCTATGTACAAAAGAAAGCCAGACAAGACGGGAAATGTTTTAAGGTTTTATGCAGATTCATCCGAAATGCACACTATCGGGATGCCCCAAAATCCAGGACAGGTAAACTCGGATCGCTGGCGTATCCATAATGTTATTGGCGATAGGGCTTAATGACCAAGTTACATACGCTGCCCTCCTCCCTCAGAGGTGGCATTGTGTATTTTTTGTATGGTTATGTGACTTATGTCTGAAAGCACTGTGTATATGAAGTTGCAGAACACACAAAAATGATAATGATTATGAGATGTGTATGTGTGTAGTCACGTATGATCCTTCGTAATTTTGGGTTCAACATACCCCAATATCCCTACATTGGTAGACTGGGCGGAGCTGGCAATAAACTAGGCAGTAGGCTGGGATATATACCCCAATCCAGTAGAGCAATGGGCGCCGTAACCTGTGTCCGCCCATTGGTGCATTGGGCGGAAATGTTGGATCGTGTCGGGCTACAGGTGACTGATGTAGGGATACGAGACATATCTGGTAAGATATATCGATCGTGACTATGGTGGCAGATAAATTTGAATCACATTGGAGAGCTTTTGCAAGAGCAATGGACCCAGACGAGCAATGCTTATTTATTCTTATGAAATATTCTGGGAATTTAAATCAAATATTTAGATAAATATAAATATTTAAATATTTAGATAATTTCACCGTAATCAGTTCATGATGTTTTAACTACATTCTACAATCGCGTGCGATATTGAACGAGGCTCTTTAAATTATTCGTGGCCCTTCCTTACTTCAGAAAATGTTGTTCTGTATATACTTTACCTTCCAAGTAGCGAAGGGGAAGAGACTTCCTAAAATGAGCAAGCCTAATAGAGGGGAGATGCCACCATTTATTCCAGTCGACACCTGGGAAGATGGGCTTCTAGTATTAATGTGCAATCATTTGATATGTTTGTTTTGCGGAACAAGAGCATTCAGACTTGAATAGTGAGCTTATCTTAGCAATAATAATAATAATAATAATAATAATAATAATAATAATAATAATAATAATAATAATAATAATAATAATAATAATAATCTCTAAAGTTTAATCTCAAGAGCTCCATGGACAGCAGTAGGGAGGGTAATTTAAATATTACAGTCACATGCTCCATCCTACCAAATCATGTAACAAATGCATTGAGTGACCTCAAACAACACTGAACAATACAAGGTCACAGGTACCTGAAACATGCTCTACTAGTGACCACGAGTCCCAAATTTCACTATTTGTCGCTCTATGAGAAATCCTTTCTGAGTTACAGTCCACTTTCTGACAAGCGCACAGAATGACCCCCCAAATTACCCCCAAAATGACGTTGATCACTACAAGATCAAAGGTACCCAATATACACTATTGGTATCACTGGGTCCCAAATTTAAACATATTTGCAATACTGCGAACCACCTTGCAGTAACAAGACATTTTCAGACAAGTGCAATCCGTTTCAATATTTTTCTCTCTATGACCAGCAGTTTTCGAGTTATATGTCATCATCATCGTCGTCATCGTCGTCATTGCTGTCCTCGTCGTTGTCATCATCATACACAACAAAACTACCAATACTGTTCAAACATATTTGACCTACATGCACAGAACAAACAAGAGGTTCATAGGCCTTGGTGCCCTGCATGACGACAGTAGTAAGTATAACATTTGTAAATTTTGCACAGATATTAATTGGCACCAAATTTGGGGCACGTGCACTGAATAGCCATAAAAAACCTTTAACACCACAGTCAAAGGTACCCTATACATGTTCTGCTAATATCCACCGAGTCTCAAAGTTCAGTACATTTTGCTCAACGGCTTTAAAGTTACAAGCCATTTTTTTTTTTGAAAGAGGTGCGCTCAATGACCCCAAAACGCCTTTAACACTAGCAGGTCAAAGGCACCCTACATACGTTCGACTAATACCCACCGAGTCCCAAATTTTAATGCGTTTGACTCCACTGTTAGCTGTTTCAAAGATATTTCCATTTTCCATTGATCACAATGTTAAAAAATCAAGTTTTTGTTTTAAATTGTAATATTTCATACCTCCAAGAAGTTATTTCTGGGTGGACTGTCACAGGGAACAGCCATAAAAGAATCGTAATTGTAGAAGAAGTAAAGTTTTCACAATAGTGTTTTCGGAAAAAAAATCATAAGTGCACCGAATGACCAGAATACCCTTGAACACATGAGGTAAAAGATATCCCATATATGTTTTATTGGTACACCGGGTCCAAAATTTGCCCTTCGACTAGCCATGTCGAAAATATTTAGCATTTTTCATTTGCATTTGAAACACTGCTAAATTTCAATTCTGTTTTTCAATTCTTTTTTTAAATTTAAATTTCAAAATTCCAAGACGTAACTTTTGTGTGGTCAGTTACAGGGAACACCTATAAAAAGTTGAGCTGAAAAAGAATCTCAGGCACCCAGGGAGCTTACTATATTTAGTAACCTTACTATAGTTAGTACCAGCTGACAGTACCGTATCGTATGGGCTACAATAAGTCACCAACAACATAACAAGTAACCAGTTATATTGGGTATTTTGCCATTAATTTGTCTTTTTCAATAATTAGCCAACAACTTACAGATCATTCCTCATTACATAACAGCTTAAACATACCTTCTTGTCAGGGAGCCCACACCTTGCTGTTTGCTATCGTCCTATTCGCCAGTATGGTTAATTTTCGGCCACTTGTTAATAGACTTCCTGTGTTTAAAGCCGTCTGCCTCAACCCCAGAAATTTTACCAGGCTTGGGGTCAGTTATTTGAGGTAGCCAGATATCTCCCTTATCCAGTCATTCCATCCTCATAAAGTCGTTATCCCTACTTTCTCTTCGTTTTCTCTATTTCTACAATACCTCTCAACTTAGGTATTAAGTTACCTTCATGTGGTAATGGTGAGTAGCAGTGACCCCTGGCGGCCTCCACTGCCAACATATGCAAATTACTGTATAGTGGTAATTTTACAATCTTCAGGTGAGAATTGTTTCTGGAATCCAGTAATATTATTCTAACTGTAGAAGAAGCAGCGTTTTGAAACTAGTAAAAAATGCAAGTGCACTAAATGATCTAAGAATTCCCTTGAACGTTATTAGATTAAAGTCACTCCATGTATATACTGCTAGTTCTCCCAAATCCCAAAGGTTGCACCGTTTCACTCCATGATTAGCCATTTCCAAGATATTTTTTCGTTGTTTTTCCATTTTGCAGAATAATAAGTTTCAACCCTTTTGTTTTTCATTTTTCTTTAATTTTAATTTCAAAATGCCAAGATGCCACTTTTATATAAACTGTCAAAGGGAACAGCTGTGAAAATTTGGTTGAAAACGAATCATAAGTGTAGAAGCAGCATTTTGAAAATCGTATTTTCGGAACATTCAAATTGCAAGTGCACCCATTGACCCCAAAATGACCTTGAATGGTATCAGATCAAAGGCATCCCACACAGGCTTTATTACTACCCCGAGTCATAAATTTCACTCTACGAGGAGTAGAGTTTTACTCTACGATGGCTCGTTTTCCAGATAACTGATAGTTTTTATTTCTCTATATGGTACAATGGTAAACATTAAAATTTCGAAAACAAAAATCGTTAAATCAAAGACTCAAATGTTAAATATCTCAAAACGTATTTTTCTGAAGACCACTGAGAAGAAATTCCCGGAGAAGAATTTGAAAACTATTTGAAGTCGGAGATCTTTTGAAATTTACACTCGCATAAAATCCCATGCTGAGGAAAACGGAAAAATCAGTTACACTTTTAGTATCCAAATTTTTAAAATCCCAACTGTAGTTTTGTGAGGCCAATTGAGAAGACAAATCAGGAAAAGAAAATATTCAGCTGCTATTTGAAGGAGAAATTGTGTTTTGATTTTTTTTCTTCCATGGGTCCCATTTTAGAGATAATGGAAAAAAAATATAGCAAAATCGGTAAAGACACCTTCTGAAACATTAAACGCCCTATGGTCCAGCGCAACTGGAGGCTAAAATTTGAAAGAAATCAGTGCAAAATCGGTGCTACTGGTTCAAATATAATCACTCCCACGGGGAGACGATGGACAACGGACGAATTTCAATTTCAGGATCTCTGCTGACACAATCAAGAGATATTTATATCATTCACCTGTAAAATGTTTCCCCTAAATGAATGCACAGCAAGTGAGAATCCGATACCCAGGACGCCAAACACTGCAGCTTTATATGGAAGAACAACACAACATACTTTACAATATTCCTTAATCTTCACTAATTTTGTAGATGATCAGTTTAAAACAAGTTGAAAGACTGTTATTCTGAATTTGACAAAAAATACCAATATTGCCATAAAATGGCAAAATAATTGCAGTTATTCAGATGGAATGTAACTTTTAGGGTATTATACATGATCACACAAAATTCGCAGCTTGTAAAGACCAAAAGACTGGGATAGATGTCCTCATGTAGTGTTATTCGCATATAGACGTTATAGAGCCTAAGATTAGTGGGGACTTCATGTCACTAGTTTGCTATAAACAACTAGACTTGACATTAACAACCAACTTGGCTAAGTAGCATTGTTATTTTATACAATCGCAAAGGTTCATAATTGTTTGAAGGTCTGCATGATTACATTTGTACATTATAGTGTAGAATGATGCTGGCTGTCTGATTGCCCGTAGTATAATTAGGTTTTTTTTTTTATTCGAGTGAAACAAAGTAAATTTGTTCTAGGAATTGGTGGCATTCTAACAAACTTTTGCCGATTTAACCCCTTTGTGACTCTCAACAGTGTTAGATGGCCTTCTATAACGCCACCCTGTTGTGCTCGGGCTGAGAAGTTATGTGCGGAGATGACCTTCAAAGAGGCCAACTAGACCTGATGCTAGAATGCTCATACTTGGCGATGCATCAGACGGCTGTTTAGACGTGGTCGATTTCATCCTCATTGTACTAAACTCATTTATTCATTTGTTGCTGGACTTTTATTTTGTATTATATTGTGTTTTATCATACCTTAGATTTGAACTTAGATCTTAGATCCTCCCCAGACCACCCAGCTCTACAGATGAAAGAACGTTTTTGATACCAATGTTTTTCATATGCTTCTTGCGCATGCCTTTACTCACCAGAAACTTTGTTGACAAGTGCTTGCCTGGCATCACTGACCTCCTGAAATTTTGGCTCTAATATGTGTTTCCAGGCGACAGCTGACATGGCATTCATTGAAGAGGAGACGGAACTATTGCATGAAATACCAAACAATAATGGACACTGAGTATTTTGAGGCATAGAAGCAGAACTATGTTTTTTAGCATTACAGAAGTCGACAAGTTAGAACAGAGACTATTATATCTCGGTTCCTGTCTCGTTTAGGGACCGAGTCTATATCGTTAATCAAGAAGGCTTTTATCTCGTAAAGGGGCCGAGTTAGGCCATCCGTTTCTATTAAACAATAAGAAATCATATGTGGCAAGACTAATGTCACCAGCATATTTGACCTTGAATAACCTTGAAAGATCAAAGTGAAGGACACATGAAGGTTTATTTCTCGAACAAGAGTCAAGTTAGACATATGTTACTTTTCAACACTGAGAGAAAATCATATATAGGGAATCAAACTGCACCATCAGATTTGACATTGAATGACGCTGAAAGGCCAAAGTCAAGTTCACGTACATTGTGAGCGGTAGGAAATCTATATATTATACATTTATATGGTAGTATTAGATTTAGTATATTAATCTGTATGTCATGCAAGAGAATATGTGGGCTTGTGGGATTTTCCGCTTTGATTAGCGTTTTTCTTGTTTATGATATATATTTCAACTGCATATAAGGCCTTTTGAATAGCCGATGCGGTTGTGTTAAGTTGCTGCCAAACCTTAATGCTCCAGCAAATAGTACAGCGATGAGAATTCCAGCAATGCAGGGAGTGTCAATAAAATCCATCATGTGGTATAACAAGATCTAGGACAAAGAAACATAGACTGGGTTCAGATAGATTTTCAAAGTTACATACTGACTCAATCATGGTCCTTTGTGTCTCATTCCTTCCAACAAAGGCACAGTTAACAGGAAGTACTATGGCGTCTTTCTACTGAAACTAAACTGTGTTAGAGCTAATAATTACTGGTGATATTAAGCCATATGATTACAACCCAACTGTTTCTTCACTACCTCATAAGATGATAGTTATCAATTTTGTCAATTAATTTTACTGTAAAATTTTATTAGTTACCAAACGAATACCATTGGCTGTGTTATTGGTGTTACTCAAGAGTTTCTACAGATCAGAAGGCTCTGCAATGGTACCTGGTTTCCACGTATCCCTGTCTTCAGTGGGTCGCAACCACGTTTGTCATAGCTTGCAAACATAACAAGCCCGTGAGAGTAGCACAGTGTATGGAACAAAACCCCGAGGCTCCCAGCTACTGCATATGCCCTGTATGAAAATGATACTGGGCACGTTAAATTTATTATTATACACATTACCAGCCAGAAAATATAATAGTTTGATGTAAATGATAGCTCACTGTGTATAAGGAACCTAGCCCTATATGTTCAGCAAGCTTCGTTTTTTGACTATATGAGTAGCCTATTGTATCAACATCTTGTTCAACTACAGCAACAGATCTGCATTCACCATATTAGTAGTGATACAATTAGTCCCTACATGTACGTACATTTTGGCGTGCTGCACTGAGTTGGTAGAACAGTATCTCTGAACTGTAGTTTGTGATGTCCCAAAATAGAAGCCGTAGCCCATACCACCGAAGAGTGTGGTCCAGAATGTTGCCCTAGTGGTTGGGTCAATATTAAAACTGAAACATATGTTAAATCATTCTTTTACTAGCAGAAGTTAAGTGACAAGAAGTGTATGTATGTTTATCAATTCTCAGAGATAATACATTTACAACTAAAAATAAGTTTGCCCAGCTAGGATTTAGAGCGACGGAAGTGGTGTGACTTCCCAGCTGCTGTACTCACTTCCACAAATTTAGGTGTCCCATCTTGGAGTTCCTTTCGAATATTTCGCCAACAGACCCAACCTTCACTGTACCCTGAAAGTATCAAACAGACAGAAGTTACCAAAGTTAAAATTTCCTTCACGTGTGTCGCAAAATATCCCTGATGGTTATATGTTCAACCTATGTGTTGACCTGTAGTTATAAGTATAATTTTAGTTGCCTTAATTGAGCCTACTTTCTCCTACTATACCAAATGTTTATGAAACCTACCCTCAGCATTCCTTTGCTCGTTTATGTACTTGAAACCAGGAAATGTTCGATGACTGCTGCGTAATAAAATCCGGACATTAAAGTAAGAAACTAATGAACATACTAGCACCAGGGCAAAAGCACCAATCCTAAAGTGACATTGCGAAATTCTATACCAGAAACTTGTCTAATAACTCTTTATGGTGTCCTGTTTTCCTTCTGTGCTTTACAAACGTTCTGCTACATGCCAGTGTTTTAAAAAATCCACATCACATGCCAATTTCTACAAATCTTCCAAGTCTATATCACAAATGCATAACATTTTTAAGTTACCTTCTATAATTTATTGTAAATGCTCAAGTCGGATTCTACAGGTTTTAAACCTGATTAGGTTGCCTTTCCTTTTTGCCCACGTACTAGAGAATCTGTCACGCAATTTACGTTCTTTGGTCTGTGTAGACTAGTAGTTATAGATATATAGGTCAGATATCATGCCTGGCCCCGATCCTGACATTAGGGTCCCACATTGGAAATTTATGGCCTAGAATGACCTAGAATTACTAAAATCACACGTCCAGAAATCCCATTTCTTATCACAAACCCCACTGTATTGTTAGGATAGTATCCCAGAAATATGTTTTTCATATCCAGCAAAGCTAGCATACACAAAATAAGATTTGCTGTGGAAAATTCATACTGCTTGCTAACTGTTAAAATGATACTTTAAGATGCAAATCTTCATAATTGGGGTGTATGTATACAAAGTAGGACACCGAAAGGCACGGTGGGTACATTTCCACGAAATAATGTTACTAAGTACTGCACTAAATACTTACGATAATTAGCATTAGGATAAGTCCTGTAATCATGATTATCCCCTGAACCATATCTGTCCAGACCACAGTCCTCATGCCACCCTATATTATTGAATGGAAAAAAAGACCATTTTATTTTTAAATTAATTCACGTTTTTAATGTAATGTGTACAGTAAATATATTTGGTTGTGCCGGCATAATATATTAAAGCTCTTAAGGCTACACTCTAGCAGAGGGGTTAGTCCACTAAATCGATCCGCTAGAGGAGAGTGTTGCTAGTGTGATGAAAACGATAAGATTGGGCGATAATGTGACAGTGGATAATCTATCTACCCTGCTGTGGCTGTATACTAACATGAGCTAACTGTAGAGAAACATGCTAGTGGTTCGAGTAGGTAATACAGGAAGTTGTCGCCTGATTAGTGAAGAATTGTGACACTATAATTTTTGTGGTGTTTTGACAAGAACTGAAAGTGACAATTATAGTGAAGGAGTCATTTGTGTGAGCCGTATGTACAGCTGATCTTGTGAGCAGTGCCAGTTCAGACGTGCAGACGTTTCCTGCACTTTGACTTCCTAGCTAGTGTGGGGCAATAGAAAATACCGAGAGTGTGTGTTACACCTTTTGGTGTGAGAATCAATGCGATAGTAATTCTCGCTTGTGTCTGCCTGGACGTTGCTGTTGACTGTGAAGAAATGACTACTTGGATGTAGGGCATATTGTGTGCATCGCCTCTGAAGATTCATGAATTATATCTTATCATTCAAGGACATCAACTATGTCGTGCTTCCATTTAGTATTTTCCAGAAGTTACCATTTTTATAAAGACGCACATCTACCTCATCCCTAAACTAGTACTGTGAGTATAATTGCGCTAGTGTAATATCTGTTTATTATGCTTATGCCTTGTTGTATTGTTCAGTGAATTCTCGTACATTTTGTGTTTACCATTCAGGAGTTAGCATCAACAATAAATAGTTCAATTTACATTTACAATTCACATGTTATTTGTTCTGGAACGAGCATATAAAAGAGACAAGGCAACTTGGTACTTACTATAGTTGTGTAGACAATGCCAACTGATCCCGTTACAAGAATGGTCACGTAGTAAGGCATACCCCAGACTAAAAATTGGACAGTCATATAGCATCAGCAAGCATACTTTCAAATAGGTTAGGGTAGCAACGCTAGAAATGATACCACTGCTGCTGCTGCTGCTGCTGCTGCTTCTACTACTACTACTACTACTACTACTACTACTACTACTACTACTACTACTACTACTACTACTACTACTAATAATAATAATAATAATAATAATAATAATAATAATAATAATA
>JAAUYG010206808.1_pt1 | contig 13236 bp, 12 predicted proteins | sample 7278091 | NCBI WGS metagenome assembly JAAUYG01 (sample SAMN14350201, study PRJNA611818) | marine sediment metagenome | isolation source: surface marine sediment (0.6m) | place: French Polynesia: Moorea | collected 2018-08
CCGAAGTTTATTCTTAATAATAAATTTGGTATTTTACACTGTCTTCTGTTACTTGTTCAGGAACTCTATTCAAAAGAACCTGGTGGGCTATAATATCGGCCGTAACAAAGTGCTTTCTGTGCTTGTAGTGGACAGTGTTAGGCAAGGTTATAAATAATGGACAAACAAAAGTAAAGAATAAACTTCATATAGTGGCTTCCTGTATATCAGCAAGAGGTACTACTATACTAAGTTGATATATAGTTTTATATGTAATTACGTTTAGAAATATATATGCATCGAAGCGTTGAAAATATTAAGTATATGGTCAATTATTGTTATACTTGACAAGTTCATAGTAACCCTATATTTATTGGTTCATTAAAGATGTTGAGTGCATTGTTGAATGCATTAAGGAAAGGATGTACTAATGTTTGTATTTATATTTAAAGTAACCTAATAATGTCACTACTGAATTAAATATTCTTGGTGTGTCCTTTATACATGTTATAATTGTTACCAGGTGTTATATGATGAGCTGAAGTTGGACAGACTGCTTTCGGGCAAGGTGGCCCGCACAGCGGTGTGTGGTCAGAAATCTACATCCGAGGCCATGCTCACACAGCTAGAGGATCTACATCCACTGCCAAAGATTATCCTGGAATACAGACAGGTTTTAATTAATAATTATACCATATATATCCTAATAAAAGAACAAGTGCAAGGGCTAAGGGTGCGCGTTTAAAAAAAAAATAATGAAGCCTGTTGTCTGGTAACTACAACAGTGGTATATACGCATATTTATGGTAAGTGGAACCACATTGACCTATAATTTGTTTACAAGGAAATGGTGATTTTCACATGTGCGGCAGCCAAGCGGACCAGAATATCACTAAATTTTACTATTTCTTACGATCTTTTCAATGTTTTATCAGGCATTTGGCGTTAATTTGTCCTTAAAATATGTGGTATGTTTGTTACTGGAGGGCCTGCACGTCTGTTAAGTACTGCACCTCTATAAGGATATATACGGTAAAACATCCAATTCGGTCAGAAAAGTGTGATCTTAAATTGACAGCGGTCTGCAAATAGAGTTGTTATGCATGGATTGTAAGGTGGTGCATGTATTTTTAGGAATCTCATATGACTACATTGTGTATTTTAAAATTTAATGCTGTTTTGTGGTGTCCTAAATTATCGTAATTCAGGGAATATGAAATGTGACAGCAGACATGCACTTAAATAGCAGAAGAAACTAAGAATTGGCCCGAAAGAAATTGTATTTATGTTACAATGTATAGCCCTGCATGTATGCCGTTTCCATACAGATTCCCAGCAATGGATCAGCTGCAGTGTGTCTTTAGTAACATATGTTAAGTAGCAGTTCCCTCTCTTAGTGGCCACTCTCAACACAGGCCACCCTCTCTAATGTGATCACAACTCTTTGCATGCTTTGTTGCTACTGCTATCCATATAATAACTTCTCCCTAATGTGGCCAGTTTCTTAACTGGCAAACAGGGTGGCCTTATTACAGAGGGACTACTGTATGAAAGTGCAATATGTTCCAATAAAAACATGGATCCATGATCAACCTGTTGCAGTTGTGAAAAATTAACACTTGCAATTGCTTTCGATACTAAATTCTTTCATTCTTTTACACATGATTTTCTGATTTGACCATATAATACCTTAATTTTAAAATGTTTACTTTTTTACCTGTATTTTTTGTTTGCTATAGATACAGAAGGTCAAGTCAACCTACATAGATGGAATGTTGTGTTGTGTAAACAGTGACAAACTGCAAACCCACTGGGACCAAACTGCTGCAGTCACTGGGCGTCTGACGTCCACCACTCCCAACATACAGGCCATTCCCAAACAGCCTCTAGTGTTGGATGGAACCAGCAGTGGGATTACTAGTAGGGATACAGTAGTATACTTATTGTGGATTCTAGCAGTATAAAATTTATTGCTGCCAAAATTATGCACTTGGTCTTGTATTGCTCTCCAGTGAAAGGCGTTGTAGTTGAATTGGTGATATATCAAGCGGGTTTCCATTATGTTATAATTATATATACATAATAATGGCAGAGTTAATTGGCGGACAAAAATGTAGTAGGTGGCTGCTGCATTATTTCTTACAAGAAATAGTTGCACTAGTACATACAGTAGTTGTTTTTTTGCTTATTAGCTAGTACTTAAATGCTTAAAATTGGTAGTTTTTATTCCTTTTTATGCGGAACGTGAACGTTTTAATTTATCATAAGGAAATTGAAATTCAAGATGAAACTGCATGTTCAGCATTGAAATCATAAATAAGCCCAGTAGACATTTGTTCAGACGCTTGCTTGCAACTCCCTTATCCATGTTATCGTGCTTTCTCTGAACATGCTGAATATACCTGGTAATTCAAAGGTTTTCTTACTAATTAAGCTTATTTAAGCAAGATAAACTAAAGTGAAATTTTATTCTTGGATTAGTATATTTGGCCTCTGACAATTGTATAAATAGCATGCATGTAGTTTTATGTTTTTCAGATGATAGTTGTCCACCTTTAGCTATTTATGCCAGAGAGCCGTTTATCTCAAGGAAAGGATGGTCATTTATCGCAGCAGGTACGGGTAGAAGTTTTGCATAGTGAGTGCAGTGGGATTGAACAAGCATTTGACCATTGAAGATCATGCAGCTAAAATATTACACCACTTTAATGTGTTGTGGCATGCAGTGCACAGTCTGGAATTAAACATGCCTGGCCTCCCACACCCCAAGAGGATGCCTCTATTTCTTTAGGGTGTAACATGTATAATATAATGGACCCAGTAATTTTTGCATATGTGCAGATTTATCTTGTACTATAAAGCTATTGCTAGCTCATACACATCATCTTGTGAATTTCATGGTCACTATTACAGTGGTCATTCACTGCACATATGCATGTACATGATAATGTGGCAAAAAAGATATGCACTAATTAGGACAAGTGCATATGATGTAATTTAGGGCATGCTGGGTCTACCGTATTATCAGTATGTATGTACCTGATACTCGGATACTGGTGCAAATGTTTTTCTTCACAACTATAATTAGTACACTGGAACCCAAAAGTAAGACTGCTCATGGTAGAGGCCCAAGTGGTCTTTATAATTCTGTGATGGTCTTAATTCTAAAACAATGTATCACTTATTTTTGGTCAAATAAGCATCATACTGGTACAATTGTAAGTGCATGGTCTTTATTCTGAAGTGGTCTTATTTTCCAGGTGATCTAAAGGCGATCTTTCACTGTATGTATAATCTTGCAGATTTCCAGCAGATTGAGCTGAGACTACTGGCTCATCTATCAGGGGATGAAAATTTGCTGAAGCTTTTCTGGGATCCCCACTGCAAGGACATCTTTCTGGACCTCACATCTCAGTGGTAAATACATGCTTTATTAATGTGTTTAAGCTCCTAGCTTCACTCCTGGTGCTTCACTGGTATTACATGTATTTAAAAGTTAATTGTATTTAAAAGGTGTGCTTTGCCATTATTACTGTTATAATTTCTCATTTTGTAGACACTTTTAAGAACTGAAAATCCATTCATCTACAATATATATGTACAGTGTATACACAGATGAGTAATATATATGTGTAATACTACATGTATGAATACATATTATAAAACCCATGGGGAAGTACATGTACATTGTGGAAATACATGCATGTAAATGAATGAAATAGTGAGACATAATAGTTACATGGATGAAATGGTGAGACATACATGTAAAACTTGCACTGAGCAGAATTGCATTTGTGAATTATTTTAGTCTTTAATGGAGGGCCCAGAACCATCGTGTATGGCTTTCAGCATGTTCAGACTTTTCGCATTACATGTATTTAGATACACATATACTTATCATATTTTAAAGCTTTTAACACTATATCCAGACGACAGTCGAGGAATTTGTTCATCAAGGATTAGAATGTGCCCAATAAATGTCTGGCACTATTAGCATGGTTAAAACCATTTCACTTGGCCACTGACATAACAATAACCAAAGGATCTACATGTAGTAATCTAATTTGGACCAAAATTGTTTCAGGTATACCAAAGTACATGAGGACATTTCTGGTAACACAGATAATTTCTCTTAACTTCTTTATTTTACTAATTACTGTTAGCTAATATAATATTTCAGGTTGTTTCACATTATAACCTGTGTTTAATGAGTTTATCATACACATATGTGGAAATGCATCTGTGTGTAAATGCAGATATATTGGGTTAAACTATTCCTATTTTTAGGTTGGGTAAAGCCCAAGACCAAGTCACCACACCAGACCGCGAACAGACAAAACGAGTGGTCTACTCTGTGATGTATGGCATAGGTCAGGCATAAAGTTTTAGCAGTAACACTTAGGGACATATCAAGATGATAATATTTGCAATGCATATACTTTATGCATATAAAGTACATGTATGTATAGTGCAAGTACTGCGATGATGTACATAATTTTTTTCCTGCTACAGAAATGGAGAAACCAGTTTTCTCACACTGTATGAAATGAAAAGGATCCTGAAATGGTTTAATTATTTAGGTTAGGTTGCACTACATATATTGTTTAAAAGAAAAAGTTGTTTTATATGTGGCTTAAATATTATATGTTGCAGGCAAGGAACGCTTGGCAGAATATCTTAAAACCACAAAAGATGATGCTAAGAACATTATGAAAAGCTTCTTAGGTAAAGCAGCTTCTACTTAAGTGCTATGGAATACTAAAATCCAAAAATGGTGATATATTAACAACTCTCAACTCTATACTAACAACTCTGATCTCAACTCTAAAGATTGTGTATCAGACTATCAGTATGAATATATATATATCTAATTTAGACAGATTTTTAGACAATAGTTATATGAAATGTATGAGTATAAAGTGCACAGTACATGTACTATGCATGTGGCAGTACATGTACTTAAGTGTACCAGTAAATAGTTTTAGAACAAGAGTTATGGATTATATATTTAATGTACTTTTGAGACAGTTTGACATTACATGAATGCATATTATGGTTAAATAAATATTTGCTCCATATATCTCTATCTGCCAGTAATACATTGTACCTGTTTTCATGTGATCTTCAGCAAAGTTTCCAGGTATAGGAGCATATACCAAGAAGTGTAGTGCTGAAGCAAAAGCAAATGGTATGCATGCATATGTTGCTAGCATATAAATTCTCATTATATATATTAAAAAAAAATTGCACATGTAATTTATAATACAGGTACATGTATCTATACATATTACGTATTGTATTTGAGGTGTAATCTCTCTTCACAACATGTTTTAGTTCTTCATATGGTCATATTGCGTGTATTGTTGTCGTTTATCTGAAGATACAATGCAACTTCTGTCATGATAGATTACTCTAATAAACATAAACATATATATATACCTCAAGGCAGGTGTTTCATATGGGAACAGATTCAGTTATATTGAAAATAGGAATATTCTGCCAGGTATAATTGCCATGTGGTCTTTGTCTTTCAAGAAAAATAATTCTTCAGACAAGTTTCATTCTGTTGCAAATTGCCAAATTAACATGAATTTAAAGTCAATATGCAAATGCATTATGTATGACACACCATGTCAGTTAGACAGAAGCACTCATAACATAATCCTGGGCTTTCTTATATATACATGTAGGCTACCAGCTGACCATTTTCCGTCGCAAGCGATGGTTTCCCCTCATTGATAACCCAAACCCCATGCTGCGTGCTCAGGCTGAGAGGCAAGCTGTCAACTTCGGTGTACAAGGTAAAGTGAAACATCCCTTAAAGAGCCTTCAAATACATGTCGTACCTTTGATAATTGAACCTACATATAGAGTAACTATCACTGTATGGGAAGCAGTCTTAAAAGGGTTGGAATCTTTAAATTTACATCACTGTACATGGAGCACTTACAGTTACACTGTAAAACATCATATACATCTGAATCACATTTTAGCAGGTTTTTACGGTACATGTAAATGGCAATGTGGAGTAAATTAAGGATTTATATTCTAGTGATAGAATTTAGGATCTTTTTATACATGGTATAATTGTCACGGAATCTGTATCAATAAATAGTTTAGCCATTTAACTTGTGCTCTTGTCTAAATTTGTCCTGAAAGAATGTTCTTTAACACAGGTTCAGCTGCAGACCTTTGCAAAGCTGCTATGCTGCAGGTTGAACATGCTCTTGCTAAACATGGGAAACTGCAAGCTAAGTATGGCTCTCCCTAGATTTGTTGCATGTATATAAATTTTTAAATTGTTGCAGGTGACCAACCTCATAAATTCTGTTGAATACACGGCATAAACTTCTGTGATTGTCTATAGCATGTGTAGCAGCATCACGCTGTACCTAAAAAATATGTACATGAGTCAAGATTTAGTAAAATTTAAGTCATTTGTAGCAAAGACTGCCATTTCAAAGCTACAACATACTTCGACTCATGGCTTGGCAAATTGGATGCTCAGTTACACAGTTCTATTTTAATCTCCTCATTTGTCCTTTGGAGGCACAGAACAACCTTAAAATATGCCATTTACAAATGTACTGTTGACTGCTTATGTACACTACTATATGGTACAAATGGAGTTGCTCCAATCCTGCGAAACACTAAACCAATCTGGACATGCACATTTCTACCATTTGCAGGCTGCTCATTCAGATTCATGATGAACTGCTGATAGAAGCCCCAGATGAGGAGGTACCCAATGTGATTGGTAAGCCAGATAATTGTGTTCATACTGTACATGCTGTATAGGATATAGATTTGACAAATTGCGTAGACTGAAGCAACAATTAAAATTGCATTATGCTAGTAAATTTGTACAGTGTAGTTCATTTGCGATGTCACCATATACCGCGCTGTAGCTATTGGACATTATCATGATTATCATACATTATCAGGTAGTGTGAATGATAAAACTTGTTTCCTGAACATTGCACCTTAATGCCAGATTAAAGTATGGCATGTTACCAATACATTTACATGTACATTCCTTTCTTCCAAATCAGTTTCTGTTTATGTATCCAATGATGACTAGAGTAATACCCTTATATTTTTTTTTTGGTCATGTGGACCCTAAATTTATTTACTAACTTTGATATGAATAGGTTCATGTTCATATAACATGATAAATTAAAGGGTTAGTCTGATTAACCTAATTATGAAAGAAATAAATGCTACAATTGAGGGCCACAAAATTGCATACTGTTTAGCTCTGCTTTGTGCTACTGCACAGCGGAGCTAGTGTATTGTCATGGTGCTGGTGTCCATCCGGCCATGTGTAGAACCTGTTTTCTCGGAAACCATCAAGCGAATTAATGCTAAATTGTGTATAAAGGTATACCTACTTGCCATATATCATGACAATTTTTTTTTTTTTTTGGGGGGGGGGTCAAAATCTTGAGTTGTTTTATTTTTTTACAATTTTTTTTTTCATTTTCATTAATCATGTTAACATTGGACCATATGGGAGGAAAAAAATCGAACGACATTTCCTCTGAAAGTACACAGCAGGCTCACTCTCAACAATTCATGCGTACTTCTAGAGAAGGTCTCTGCCAGAGTTTTTTCAAATAATTGTGAAATTTTTAATTTTGGATTTGTGACCAATTTTTGGACGTTTAATATGTCCAAGACTGGACCTAATAGCAATATTATCATTACAGAGACTGTAAAGAATATCATGGAGTCTGGAGAAGGCCTTTGTGGAAGCACGGTAAAGCTCAATGTACCACTAACCGTGTGCATTACTGTGGGTCGATCATGGGCACATATGGAAGAATACCAAACCTCACATGATAAAGCAACTAGGACCACCGTACAACAGGAAACAAGTGAAGACCACCAGACATGTGTCAAATAGTTTTTATTCTTCAGAAAACACTTTCTTATTACATAAACCAAACTACATATGAACCAGGTACGTAGACAGCTGAAGGTCTTTACTCGAGCAGTCTGTATAAACCAACCTTCAGTTGTGAATAAGGTAGAAACAATTATAAGCACGCTGTACCATGTGTACTGTCAGTAGTTTGGAGAACTGAAAATGACTAAGATCACTGATCAGTCTTAACTAGTAAGTGCTTGTACTGGGACATGTGCAACATCCTGCAATCTGATGTTTCTAAATATAGTTGAAATCAATGAACATGCACCACTGCATACTGGTGCACCACTGAATACGGACACATTTTCATAGATTCTTTCAAGTATATATACAACATGTACAAAGTATGTTCATGTTTCACATGCATATTTTAGTAATGGTATTTATATTTAAGATTTTCATAGTTTTCCTATTGGTACTCTTGCTATATCCCATCTGCTCATACTGGCACTGCCTTCTCTGTAAAGGACTTCATTTTACCTTGTACATACATTGTATCTGCAAACAATACATGAATTTAAAATCTTGACTGATAAAATGTGGTCATTATCAGACCTATCCACATTTTAATGCTGGTGTCACAAGAAGAATGAGAATGTAAGTTCATGGTATGTCATCTTTGTTGCTTATAAAATAGTTTCTGGCAAACAGACTTGGTCTTGTCATAAATTCCTAGAAATATGGCACCACCAACAGAAATCCAAACCACCCTCGGCAGCATGCCAGCAAAACATCCACTCAGGCCTCTCTCAGAGAACACATGTGTCAGGGCCACTATGATGCTGCCTTTGGAGAGATGACTGCTCTGTTCCGCAAGCATGATCCGTGTCTTGGCCACGTCCAGGGGTGTAGTGCTGGCAGCTGCAAGGGCACCAGCGGCAGCTCCACATACAGAGGACTGCCAGGCTGCTAGTGGATGTGACTGACGTCTCTGCCAAACCTCCTTAAAGTACTCCCACAAAGGGAACTGGATCAACGAGAAAGGTATTTCGCGGAATACTGTACTGAAGTAACCTCTGTAGAGTCCTTTCAGGCCTTCCCGATTTATGGTCGTGAGCAGAACTTTTCCGGATGTCTTGTGCAGAGCTTGTGCTCTCTGCTTTACCACCTCGCACGGGACCCGCACGATGCAAGCAGTGACCTCGCCAAAAGATGCAGCCAGCATGTGCGACATGAATGCATACCTTGGCGATATGCGATCTGCCATTCCTGCTTTGACCCCTTCATATGTACAGAAGAAGAGCGCTGCTCCAGGCATCGAGCCAACCGCTGCTGAGCCAAGACCTGAATATATTCCCCGGAAACCGCCAGAATTCCAGAAACCATGACTACTCTGTAGCCTGGTTTTGACTGTGTCTAAGGGAAACAGAGCCAAGTCGACACATAACCCTGCCATAGCTCCTCCAACCAGGGAGGCACCAAACTGACTATCCATGGGTTTTCTGTCATTACATGTATCCGTACCATTCAGTGGCATGATGATGGAGTCCTCGGTAAAGGTGCTGTAAAACCCTACATGTGGGCATAGAATCTACAAAGAATGGTAATCTGTATATACAGGGACCCTAAGGAGTCATGGGTCAACTACTCTCTTCTCGTTCTTTACGGAGGTTTGCTGCACGCTGCCTCTTCTTTTCCTGAAGTGTTTCTAAACGATTCAGATGAACTGCATATTTGGCCCCCACGAAACTTGCAACACCAGCAGAAATTATGAAAATCCTGCAACAGATAAGACACACAATTAAGATTTAATATTTCATAAGCATTCAAAATATTAAGGAACATGATACCAGCTATTGTTACCCGCCCTTGCGATTTGGTGCATGTATTTAGTGTTACTTCTTTATAGCTAAAACACATAAGTATGAGGCCCAGGGGCCTTGACGCTCTGCTTGACCTTTTGCCAGATTAAACCAAAATACACTAGTTTTATGGCTAATGGCAATGTAGCTGAGGTGACGTTTCGTCAAAGTGCCATATATTTTTTAAATTTCGCAGATTGCCAGAAAAGTAATAGCCTTTATTCCACCCTGAATACAATATACCATACTTTCCGTAAAGTTTGGTTGAAATTGGATGAAAACTATGGGAGGAGTAGCCTTTTGAAAATCTTAACATCAGAAATTTTGCAAAGTGCACTAAATGACCCGAAATTGAACTCAAAGAATCAGACACAAAGTGTACTACATACGCAGTTCCTAGAACGGCAAGGCCTAAATTTTCATGTTTCGCTTTCTATATTCAGCCATATTCAAGATATTGCACATTTTAGGATTTTTCCTTTGACTCCCATGTTAACATTTCATGTGCCAAACAATTTTTAAAACTTGGCAGAGTGCCAAGAAAAGTAACAGCCTGCATTCCACCATGGTAGCCAATGTCCTCATAAAGTTTGGCTAAGATCAGAAGAAAACTGTAGGAGTGGTGTTTTGAAATTCTCAGCCCCATATATGGTCCTGTGTAACAACAAAGGCCCCATGGGCCCAGCTTGTACTGCCACCACTTCAGTGTGTCTCTTGCTCTAACAGCACTGGCTTCCGAGATACAGGCCGATTTTCAATATTGCCATTGTTGGACATGAAATGTGGCCATTGATAAAAGTTTTAGAAGTGCATGCACGTATACCGGTGCTCTTTTTCTACCCCAGACAGTCGAAATTGAGCTTATTTTTTACTCCATGGGCAATGGTTTCTGAGATACAGGCCGATTATCAAAATTGCCGTATTTGAGCTTGAAACTTGGCTATTATCATTAGTTTAGCTATTTAGTTAGTTTAGATATTCATATCTGAGCTATAAAAAATAACACAAGGCTTAATTTAATGCTCCACCAACAACTACTGTAACTTCATTAATGTTCGTGGGGATTAACGTTTGCGTTTTTGAGACAAAACTATGTTCAAGGGGATTAATATTTGCGGTTAGCTCAGGTCTTGTTAATTATCTAGGTACACATGAATTATGTTTGCGGGTATTTATTTATGCGATTTAAACATTGCAACCATCGTTGCAAATTTCGCCAAATAAATCCCTTGCAAACATTAATGAATTTGCAGTACATTTTGTACCGCTATAGCAGGATCTTAGCCTTCCAGGACATGCAGAAGTGACACATTTCTTGCTTTCAAACCCTGGAACCATTTTCCCAGCGAGATGTCAGGCACCCTCAAAACACCCATATTGACCTTTGAAGCTCTGATTGTAATAAAACAGATAAAAATTCCATTGCAGGAATTCCGTATCGTCCAACTTCAGACAAAATGTCACCTTTTATCCATGTGTTTTCAGATGCATGGGAAGAACCAGATCAGACTTAGACGTACATAAATATGAATAAAAACACACCCATTTCACCATGAAAGAGATCAGGAAAAATACTTTACTCCATTTCACTTTAAGACCAAATATTTTCGAGTTATAAGCCATTCTGAGGCAAGTGCACTGAATGACCCCCCAAATCATGTAATTATTACTACTAAATGCTATCAGCTCAAAGGTACCCCATATACATTACTAGTGCGAGTCCCAAATTTCAGTCAGTTTTGCTCTACGGCCAGGTGTTTTTTGAGTTAACGGCAATTTTGAGACAAGTGCACCAAATTACCCCCAAACACAGAGGTCAAAAGTACCCTATACACTGTATATGTTTTACTAGAGTCCCCGAGTTCCAGATTTCAGTCAATTTTCCTCTATGGCCAGACATTTTCGAGACACAGGCAATTTGAGACAAGTGGACCAAATGACCCTAAAATAACATTGAACACTTATGTCAAAGATACCTCATATACGTTATACTAGTATTCCTGAGTCCCAAATTTAAATCCATTTCGCCCTATGCCCAGCACCTTTAGAGTTACAGGTCATTTGACACAAGTGCACTAAACGACCCCAAAATGACCTTTAACATGTTCAAAGGTGACTTTTTAACATGGTCAAAGGTCCCCCTCCCCCCCCATATGGCCTGCTATCACCCACAAGTCTCAATGTCACTCAGTTTTACTCTACGGTCTGCCGTTTTTGATTTAAGGCCAGTTAGAGAAAAGTGTATTACATGACCCCAATATGGCCTTCAAACATTAGAAGGTCAAAGATACCACATTTATGGTCTACTATGGCCCCTGAGTCCCACATGTCTGTCTGTTTTGTTCTACAACCAACCGGTTTCAAGTTCTGTGATAGTTTGATACAAGTACACTGAAAGACTCTGAAATTAACTTTAACATTAAAAAGGTCAAAGGTACTCATATACATACACAATTACCCCAAACTCCCAAATTTCAATCCATTTAAATTGACTGCCAACCTGTTTTTGAGAAACAGGCTATTTTGATACAAGTGCACTGAATGACCCCAAAATTACCTTAATAACAAAAAGGTCAAAGGTACCACATATTACAACTACACCCACCCACCCCAATTTCAATTCATTTCACTTCATGGCCACTCGTTTTCAAGTGACATGCCATATTGAGACAAGCTAGTGCACTGAATGACCTCAAAATCACACAAAACATTAAAAGGTCAAAGGTTCCCCCATATACTTATCACAACTACCCCAGATACCCGCATTTCACTCCATTTCTCTCTATGGCCAGCCGTATTTGAGTTACAGGCCATTTTGAGACAATTAAGTACCGAATAACCCCACAATGACCTCAACACAGTCACTAAAAGGTCAAGGGTACCCCATGTTACATTACCCCCCCTACCCCCGAGTCCCAAATTTCACTGCGTTTCACCCTACAGCCAGCCATTTTCGGGTTACAGGCCATTTTGAGACAAGTGCACCAAATGACCCCTAAATGATCTTAAACACTAACAAGAAGTCCAAGGACCTTGGCGCTCTGCTTGACACCTGCAGTTGGTATGTCAAATGGCAATTTTCTGCAGACTTACTATATTAAAAACTCATGAAATATAGGCCTTCAAAATGTGAGTACCCTTGACATTGATCTTTCAAGGTCACTAAGGTAAAATGTAAGCACATCATTAGATTCCGCATATATGCTTTTCTATTAATGTTTAATTTTTTTAGTAACATATGGCCTAACTCTGTTCCTTTATGATATATAAGGCTTCAAATGTGATAACCCTGAATTTCACCTTTCAAGGTCACTCAAGGTCAAATGTGATGATGTCATTGGACTCTCCTTATGTGCTTTCCTATTAATGTTTAATAGTAAAATATGGCCATGTGGCCTAACTCAGGTCCTTTACAAGATCGCGATCGATCTAAGGCTTTGAAATCTGAGTGACCTTGAATTTGACCTTTCAAGGTCACTCAAGGTCAAATGTGATAGTGTCATTGGACTCCCCATATATGCTTTC